>Ga0075275_1000014_pt1 | contig 18668 bp, 19 predicted proteins | sample SF_Rice_5C_80N_3_FD_69769 | JGI IMG/M metagenome (GOLD analysis project Ga0075275, IMG submission 69769) | Rice paddy soil microbial communities from Twitchell Island, California, USA - SF_Rice_5C_80N_305 | ecosystem: Environmental > Terrestrial > Soil > Paddy field/soil | place: USA: Twitchell... | reverse complement strand
CGTGGAAGCCGCGGCGCCGAAGCGGCCGAGTGGGCGTCGCGGGCGCTGGAGCTAGCGGAACGGGTTGGCGACGAACCCACGGCTGTGAACGCGCTCATGGTTCTCGATGCCGACCAGGCGCTCGAACGGGCGCGGCGCGCCGGGCTCGACCGACACGTCGCCACGACGCTGACGATCCTGGCCGGCGCCAACCTCTCCCGCTGCCGCTACCGGGAAGCTGCCCGTTACATCCGGGAAGGGCTCGACTTCTGCGAAGAGCGGGGATTCGAGCTGTCCCAGCTCTACCTGCTCGCATTCCGCGCCCGCTTCGAGCTCGATCAGGGACGATGGAACGAGGCGGCCGACACGGCGGAGACCGTGCTCACGATTCATCGCACCTCGACGTCGCCCAGGATCTCGGCACTATGCGTGCTCGCGCTGCTGCGGGCTCGCCGCGGTGACCCGGGCTGGTCGGAGCTGCTCGACGAAGCCGAGCAGCTCGCAGAGCCCACCGGCGAGCTCGGACGCCGCGGGCCGGTCGCTGCGGCGAAAGCGGAGACCGCCTGGCTCGCCGGCGACCGGGAAGGGGTCGCTACCGCGACGGAGGAGCTGATCCCACTCGCACGCGATCTGTCCGAAGGCCGGCTGCTCGGCGAGCTCGGAAGCTGGCGGCGGCTCGCCGGCCTCGAGGCGGACGTCACCACTCCCGTGCCCGGGCCCTTCCGGCTGCAGCTCGAGGGCGCATGGGCCGATGCGGCCGCCCGGTGGGCGGAGCTCGGCTGTCACTACCAGGCCGCCGTCGCGCGGGCCGAGACCGGCGATGAGATTCAGCTCCGGCTCGCGCTCGACGAGCTACAGGGGCTTCGCGCTTCGGCCGCCGCCGCGGTTGTTGCGCGACGCTTGAGGGAGCGTGGGGTCAGAGGACTGCCCCGTGGCCCGCGTCGGTCGACGCGCGAGAACCCGGCCGAGCTGACCGCACGCGAGCTCGAGGTGCTCGCCCTCGTGGCGAAGGGCCTGCGCAACACGGAGATCGCGGAGCGGCTCTTTCTGTCGAAGCGCACGGTCGACCGGCATGTCTCGGCCCTGCTGAGAAAGCTGTCGGTGCGTACCCGGGCGCAGGCGGGCGCCGAGGCGGTGCGGCTCGGGCTCGCCCAAGGTGAGTAGCGGCGCGGCTCAATCTGGGTAGTCCTGCCGATTTCCCGGGGCCTGCACCCTCGTAGGCTCGCGGCATGCCACGCTACCTCGTCGAGCGCAGGTTTCCTCACGCGCCCGAGCTCTCCGTCGATGCCGTTATCGAGCGGAACGCTGGCGACGGGGTGACTTGGATGCATTCGTACGTGTGCGAGGACACCCCGACGATGCTCTGCCTCTACGAAGCACCGAGCCCGGAGGCAATCCGCCGAGCGGCCCGCCGCAGCGACCTCCCGGTCGACCGAATCACGCAGGTGCGCGTCCTCGACCCGTACTCCTACATCTGAGGAGGAGAGATGCACGTAACACCATCGCCGTCCCGGCGGTTCCGGTCGCCCCTGCCGGCTGCGGCGGCTCTGGCCCTCGCTCTCGTCGCAGCGGCCCTCCAGTTCAGCGCGCCCGCGAGGGCGGAAAGCAGTTCCTGTGCCGACGCGGTGACGACCGCGCCGACCGGCCCCGCCACCGTCTCGGCCGAGACGAAGGCGCCGTTCGGCAAGGTGCTCGTCGTCGGATCGGGCGCCTATGCCGGATGCTCGCTGTACCTGCTCACGTCAGACGCGCTCCACACGCTGTCCGGAGCGGACTTCGCGTGCAGCGACAACGCCAACGCCCTGGGAGCACCCTGCGACACCGTTCTCTGGCCGGCGCTTCTGACCGACGGCGCGCCGGTCGCGGGGCCCGGGGTCGACCCCACCCTGCTCGGGACGGCGAGCCGCTCCGACGTGGTGTCGGGTACGTCGGTGCAGCAGGTGACGTACGCGGGACAGCCGCTGTACCGCTTCATCTTCGACGAGTCGCCGGCCGAGATCGAGGGAGCCAACCTGTTCGACCCGGTGACCAGCCCCCCGGGAACCTGGTTCCTCGTCGATCCCGCCCGCGGCCTCCCCGCGACGGGCACGGCCCGGATCCAGATCGAGACTGCGCCCCTCAATGGCATCGGCCCGGACGAGACCGTGATCGCCGCCACGATGAGCAACGAGTTCGACGCCCTCTTCCCGAACGGTTCTCCGACCTTCCCGGTCTACACCTCGAGTGCGGACAGCGGCCGTCAAAGCGCCTGTCAGGGCGCGTGTGCGGCCGCCTACTGGCAGCCCGTTCTCACCGACAAGCGTCCGCAGGCAGGAGCCGGCGTCGACCAACACGCCCTCGGGATCATCGTCAGGCCCGACGGCACGCACCAAGTGACGTACGGCGGCCAACCGCTGTACCTGAACTTCGGCGACGCCTACCTCGCCGGCATCCCCTTCTACAACAACGGGATGCCCACGATCAACGGAGCCGGCGCCATCACTCCCTGGGGCACGTTCGACACGATCCCCGCGCCCTGAACAGCACTCGCCGCATCCTGTCCCGCACTCAGAGCCCCGGCCGGTTCGGCCGGCCGGGGCGGAATCGCCAGTCCGCGTACGGCCGGGCAGAGGCGGACTGGGCGGGACGACCCGGAAGCTCGAGCCCGTTCGCGACGGGGGCATTCCTACCGAGGAATTGCCGGCCGCCTGGAGTGGCGGGCGCCGAGTCCAACCGGCTCACCCCTGTGCGTCGCCTAGCTCGGATCATGTGAGGGCTGGAGCATGAGCCGCCCGCATGGTCGCCGGCCGGCGCGCCATGCGGGCTGCAGGCTCCGGCGTCGCAGGAGTGGGGCGGTCAGCCGCCCTGCCCGGTGGCCGTCGCCGCGCTCGTGAGGTCGGTGACGGTGACGTTGTCGAAGCCGGTGCTCGGATAGGGGGCGGCGAGGCCGGAGCCGACGTAGACGCCGAGCGAGATGCCACCGGTCGTCCAGTACCGGTCCGTCGCGCTCACGTTCCACGCAGGTGGCTCGCTCGTACCGTCCGGCCAGAACTTCGCCTGGATGCTCGTGCCCTGGACGCGGAGACGGACCCACCAGGAGGTGCCGGCGCCGCCCGCGTCGAGCAGGGTGCCGTGGCCGAGCGAAACCGAATCGGTGCCGCCGGCGTTGACGCGCCGGGAGAGTGCCCAGCCGACCGAGCCGTCGATCTGGTGGACGATCGACGCCGCGTAGCCGTCGCGCGGGTCCGCCTGCGAGCGGGCGACCAGCCGCGCCTGGTAGGCGGCGCCGCTCGGGTCGGCGGGGGCGAGACCGACCTCGACGACCGTGTCGGTGTCCGCCTGTCCGACGAGCGGAAGCCAGGCCTGCATGTCCTGGTTGCCGCTCGTCCAGCCGTAGATGACGCCGCGACCGCCGCTGACCTCGGTCTGTGAGCTCGCGCTGACGTGCCAGACGCCGCCGACGTCGGCTGCCCCGAAGCCGGCGGGCACGATCCGTCCGAAGGTGTCGCTCGCGAGCGTGGTCGAACCTCCGGCGACGGGGCTCGGCGGGGCGGTCCGCGAGCCGCGCGACGGCGGCCAGCTGCCGACGGCCTGCACGGCGAAGCCCAGCACGAGGATGGCGGCGCCGACCTCCAGGGCTCGCCTCTTCCCGGCGACGAGCGCGGACGCGAGGATCAGCGCGCCGACGATGTCGACGGCGAGCCCGGCCTCTACGATCCAGCGCATCTGCCGATTGTGCGCCGATTCCGGTCTTCGTGCTCGCGGCGTGACGACATTTCAGCGGCGGCGGAGTCTTTGCGGGGCCGGTGCCGGCTCCCTGCGGTCGGCACCGCTGCGGCGCGGGCCGACGCGGCGCTCGCCGTACATCGCGACGGCAACGCGAGCGACCGGACCGTCGTCCGGCTCCACTCGCCGATCCTCACCCGCCCGGCGATCGTTGAGGCCCCGTCTCTCGAGCACAGTGTCCGGGCGGGTTCGGCGCTCGGCGACCGAGTCCTTCGCGGCCGGCATGCGCCGCGCAGCCCCCTCAGTCCGCGGGCAGCGCGGAGACCGCCTCGTGCTCGCGAGCCGGTGCGCCCCGGACGAGAGGCTCCACGAGGACGGCGAGAAGGGCGACCACGAGCACGTTGCGGCCGACGACGAGCCAGTCGACCCATGCGTGCGCGAACGTCCAGTACTCACCCTGCCGGTACGGCTCCCAGATCTGCGTGACCGCGAGGATCGCGACGAGGAGGGCCGTGGCGCGGGCCCCCACGCGGCCGCCCACGAGCGGGACGAGCGGCAGCAACCAGACGAGGTACTGCGGCGAGAAGACCTTCGAGAAGACGACGTCGGCGGCGACGATCGCGGCGACGGCGAGCACGAGCTCCTCGGCGCCGCGGCGAGAGCGCAGCCAGAGCGCGAAGACGCCGGCGACCGCGAGGACGAGCAGCGGCGTCAGCATGCGTGCCGCCGTGTGCGGACCGGAGCCGACGAACCCGGTCGAGCCCGCGGCCCAGACGTGGTGGAGGCGGTACCCGGCGAGCTCGTGGGCGGCGACGAAGAACGACGAGGCGATGCTCTCCACCTCGAGCGGGCGCTGCGACTCCCGGTGCACCGCCCAGGAGATCCCGTGCGGCCCGAGCGCGGCGAACGGGAGGACGGCCACGGCGAGGACGGCGGCCGCCGCGACGAGGCCGAGCCCGGCCGCGCGTCGCCCGCGCCGCCGCCAGAGCTCCGCGAGCGCGAACGGGAGCAGCAGGATGGGGAAGACCTTCGCGGCCGCACCGAGGGCCGCGAGCGCGCAGGCGAGCACCCCGCGCCCGGCGAGCAGCGCTGCGAGCGCGGCGACGGCGAGGAAGGCGGGCCACCAGTCGTAGTGGAAGAACGCGATCGGCCCGAGGATCCCGGAGCCGGCGCCGGCCACGGCCAGCGCCCACCACGCATGCCGCCGGGAGGCGCCGAGCCGGAGAAGCGCGAGCGCCATCGCCCACAGGCAGCCGAGCTGGAGGATCAGGATCTCCACGCGCAGCCAGTCGAAGTACGAGCCGTGGTAGCCGCTCAGCTTGCGCAGGTACACCGGCACGACGAAGGCGGGGAGCGCACCCGGCGGGTACTCGAGGTTGAAGTCCCGATAGGGCACCTTGTAGTTCGTCAGCAGGTTGCCCCAGAGCTCGTAGAACCGCGCGTCGCCGTAGAGCCAGTCGGCGAAGGCGTGCACGAACGAGATCACCGCCCACGAGAGGAGCGCGAGGGCGACGGCGGCGGCGAGCGGTCCGCGCAGCTCGCGCAGGCGGGTCATGACGCAGACCTCCACGCGAGCCGCCGCGGCAGTGCGACGGGCGCCGTGACGGCGACCGCACCGACGAGCCACGCGAAGAGGAGCCAGTTCAGAACCTCCTCGGGCGGGAACGACAGTCCGGCGTACCAGGTCTGCAGCCCGAACGGCAGCGGCGGTTGCTCCGAGCTGAGCCAGAGCGTGAGCACGAGCGCTCCGAGCGCGACCCGCGCTCCGGGAAGCGGCGAGGCGCCCGGGCGCGCCCAGGCGCAGAGCGCCGGCACGCAGAGGACGAGGAAGGCGAGCCGGTAGTCGAAGTTGCTGCCGAAGAAGTAGGACGCGGCGTAGATCGACGCGCCGGCCCAGAAGGCGTCGAGGCGCCGCTCGTCCGGCGCCGGCCCCGGGCGCGCGCCCCGCAGGAGGAGCGCCGCCAGGAGGAGGCCGAGGACGAGGATCCCGACCCGAAGCCAGCGCACCTCGGCCGGGCTCTGCGCCCAGCTGACGCCCGCCTCGTGAAGCGCCTGGACAACCACGCCCGCGCCGTACGAGTTCACGACCTCGCGCGGGATGACCGAGCGGAGGGTGCGGATGTCGGAGAGCGTCGCCACGGCGTACGCCAACAGGACCGCGACCGCCGCGGCGCCGGCCGCGTAGCGCCGCCGGCTCCGCGCGAAGATCGTCACCGCAGCCGCCGGGAAGAGCTTCAGCACGCCGGCCGCGGCGAGCGCCACCGCCGCCGCCCACGGTGAGCGGCGCACGAGCAGGACGGCGGCGGCGACGAGCGCGAACATCAGCAGGTCGACGTTGCCGCGCTCGACGCCGAGCAGCGTCGCGGGCGCGAGCAGGGCCGCGCCGTAGACGGCGCCCTCCACGACGGTGAGCGGGCCGGTCACCGCCAGCGCCGCGAGGAAGAACAGGACGCCGATCGCGACGCCGAGTGGCACGGTGTCGCCCTGCCCGAGGCCGAGGTGCGAGAAGGACGTCCACAGGCGCGGGTAGTTGGCGGCGCGCTTCACGCCCGCGACCCGGTGCGCGAAGGGGTCGCACGGGTTCGTCGGGAACGGGTCGACGCCGCGCCGGGCGCAGTCCCAGGCGGAGGTGACGGAGCGGAGGTCCTCGAACGAGAGCGCGCCCGGGGCGACTCCGACCGTCGCCCACGGCGTCGTGCCGGTGGCGCCGCGGACGCCGAGCATCACCGCGAAGAAGACGACGACCGCCGTGGCCGCGAGCACCCTCCCGTCCAGGTGCGAGAGACGGCGCATCGGCACGAGAGTAGCGGAGGCTCCGCCGCTGTTAGGTTCCGGCGGTGGAGGTCTCCGCCCGCAGCGTCACGCTCGAGCTCGCCGAGACGTTCGTGATCTCCCGAGGAGCGCGCGACACCGAGGACGTCGTCGTCGTCGAGCTGCGCCACTCGGGTGTTTCCGGCCACGGCGAGGCTGCCCCGATCGCCCGCTACGAGGAGTCCGCGGCGTCGGCGCTCGCGTACGTCGAGGAGCACACGGACGCGCTCGGCGACGATCCGTTCGCCCTCGAGGAGATCCTCGCGCGGCTGCCGGCGCGCGAGTTCGCGGCGCGCGCCGCGCTCGACGCGGCGTTGCACGACCTCCAGGGGAAGCTCGTCGGCCAGCCCGTCTGGCGGTTGCTCGGCCTGCCGCGCAGAGGCCCTGCGACGACCTGGACGATCTGGCTCGGCGATCCCGACGACATGGCGCGCCGCACCGAGAAGGCGGCCGCCCGCTTCCACCGCCTGAAGCTGAAGCTCGGGGGCCGCGACGGGCTCGACGTCGAGCGGGTCCGCGCCGTGCGCGGGGCCGCGGGCGACCTGCCCCTGCAGGTGGACGTGAACGAGGCGTGGAGCCTCGAGGAGGCGCTCGACGCGCTGCCGCAGCTCGCCGGGCTCGGCGTCGACTACTGCGAGCAGCCGCTTGCCGCCGGCGACCCCGGCGGTCCGGAGCTGAAACGGGGCTCGCCGCTCCCGATCTACGTCGACGAGGACTGCCACACGCTCGCCGACGTTGCCGCCTGCGTGGAACGCGCCCACGGGATCAACGTCAAGCTCGCGAAGTCCGGCGGGATCCGCGAGGCGGTGCGCATGGTGCACGCGGCGCGCGCGCTCGGGCTCGGCTGCATGCTCGGGTGCATGGTCGAGTCGGGGCTCGGCATCTCCGCGGGCGCGCAGGTCGCGAGCCTCTTCGACCACGTCGACCTCGACGGGAACCTCCTGCTCCGGCACGACCCGTGGCCGGGGGTGCAGTTCGCCGACGGCGTCCAGTGCCCTGCGGAGGCCGCCGGCCTCGGCGTCTCGCCCGCGTGACCGGCACCCGCTACGTGTTGCTCGCGGAGGGCTTCTCGGCCGACGCGCACTACGGCAAGACGATGCGGGGCGTCCTCCGCTACCGCCGCGAGGACGTCGCCGCGATCCTCGACTCGACCCGCGACGGCGAGCACGAGGAGGGGGTCCCGGTCGTCGCCGAGGTCGCCGAGGCGGTGGCGCTCGGGGCGAACACGGCGCTCGTCGGCGTCGCGACGCAGGGCGGGCGCTTCCCTCCTGCCTGGATCGAGCTGCTGCGACGCTGCATCGCGGCCGGCCTCGACGTCGAGAACGGGCTGCACGTCTTCCTCGCGGACGACCCGGAGCTGCGCGCGCTCGCCGCTGCTCGCGGCGTCGAGCTGCGCGACCTGCGGCGTCCCCCGGCCGACGTCTCGACGGCGACCGGCGCCAACCTCGAGGTGCCGGCGACGATCGTGCTCACCGTGGGCTCCGACTGTGCGATCGGGAAGATGACCGTCTCTCTCGAGCTCGACCTGGAGGCGCGCCGCCGCGGCGTCCGCTCCGTCTTCGTCCCGACGGGGCAGACCGGGATCGCGATCGCTGGCTGGGGGATCTCCGTCGACGCGGTCGTCGCCGACTTCGTCGCCGGCGCGGCCGAGCGGCTCGTCGTCGAGGGGCACGAGCGAGGCGGCGAGCTGCTCTGGGTCGAGGGGCAGGGCTCGCTCCTGCACCCGGTCTACTCGGGCGTCGCGCTCGGCCTCTACCACGGCAGCGTCCCGCACCTGCTCGTGCTCTGCCACGAAGCCGGCCGCGACGAGATCGAGGGAGCGGGCGGCGGCCCCCATCCGATTCCTCGTCTGAGCGAGCTCGTGGAGCTGCACGAGCGGCTCGCCCTGCCGGTGCGGCCCGCGCGGGTCGCCGCGGTCGCGCTCAACACGCGGCGGCTCGGCGACGAGGCTGCGCAGGCCGCGATCGCGGCTGCCGCGCAGGAGACGGGGCTTCCGGCGGGCGACCCGGTCCGGTTCGGCGCGGGGCCGCTCGTCGACGCCGTCCTCGCGGCGCGGGGCCGACCCTGACCAGGAGTTCGCCCCGGTAGGCCGAACGGCCCTCTTGAAGTCGTCCGCTGCGGACGATGTACTGCTGTCGGGCACCTCCACCGGGCGAAAGTAGAGAGACACTGTGAAGAAGGTTCTTGCGGCGGCTGCGGTCGCCTGCGCGCTGGCGGCCGTCTCGGGCGCCGGCGCCGCGACACGGCTCGGCGAGCACGACGGTGGCCACCGGAACGCGCTCCCTCTTCCGGCGACGCCGCTCGGCTGGGGCGTGGCGGACGACGCGTCGAAGTACGCCGACGACGGCGGGGCCTGGGTCTATTCCGAGCTGGCCGGAGCGAACCTGACCGAGAACCGCTGGACCGTCGCCTGGGACGCCGCCGACCCGTCCTCGATCAAGGAGCTGCCGTTCCTGCAGCGGGCCGCGCCCGTCGCGCAGGCGGCCGGCGTCCACGTCGTGCTCGCGCTCTACTCGGGCGTCGGCGGCACGTCCCAGCCCGACGCACGGAACCACGACCCGGCCGCGTTCTGCGCCTGGGCGCAACTCGTCGCGAAGACCGTCCAGAAGTGGGGCATCCGCGATTTCATCATCGGCAACGAGCCGAGCTCGACGAAGTACTGGGTGCCGCAGAAGGACGCGAGCGGCAACGACGTCGCCGCGCCCGCCTACGAGGCGCTGCTCGCCGCCTGCTACGACTCGCTGCACGCGCTCGACGGCGGCGGCTGGGTGGCGAACGTGATCGGCATGGGCCTGTCCGCCAAGGCCGCCGGCAAGACCTCGAACCAGCCGCTCGCGTTCCTGCGCGACGTCGGCGCCGCGTACCGGTCGTCCGGGCGCGCAACGCCGATCATGGATCAGCTCGCGCTCCATCCCTATCCGCTCCCGGCGGGGACGCCGTCCCCGGACAAGGGCTACGCGAACCTCCCGGATGCCTACGGGCCGCCGGACCTCGGCCGCGTCAAGCAGGCCGTCTTCGACGCATTCGACGGGACGGGGCAGCCGACGACGCTGAACGGGCTCACGTTCAGGCTCGACGAGTTCGGCTGGCAGACGATCGAGTCCGGCACGCCGTACACCGGCGTCGAGACCGCCGGGCCTCCCGGCTCCGCCCCTGCCGTGTCGGAGGAGACGCAGATCGCGTACCTCCAGCAGGCCGCGGCGATGTTCGCCTGCGACCCGACGGTCACCGACGTCGAGCTCTTCCTCCTCGTCGACGAGCAGCAGCTCTCGGGCTGGCAGAGCGGCCTCCTGACCGCGGGCGGAAAGGGCGTCTCGCGCGCGAAGCCCGCGTACGGGGCGCTCGGGCCGGTCTTCGGCGCGGGCCGTGGCGCATGCACGGCGGGAGCTGTCGCCTGGATGCCCGCCCTGACCGCGACGGCGGGCGCGAGCGGCTTGGTCGGCACCGCCCTCGTCTCGCCGCGCGCGAGGGCGATCGCGCGGTGCAGGGCCCGCTCCGCGGGAGTGAAGAACCCGAAGCGTCGGCTCGCCTGCATCGCGGCCGCCAGGCGGCGCTACAAGCACTAGCATCGCCGCCGTGCTCGTCGCGGCGATCTCGGACACACACCTTCCTCGGGGAGCTCGCCGGCTCCCGGAGACATGTCTGGAGCGGCTCCGGACAGCCGATCTGATCCTCCACGCCGGCGATCTCGTGGCGCTCTCGGTGCTCGAGGACCTGCGGGCGCTCGGGCCGCCCGTGCGCGCCGTCCACGGCAACGTCGACGAGCCGGCGGTACGAGACCTCCTGCCGCGCCGGCTCGTGGTCGAGGCCGCAGGCGCGCGCATCGGGATGGCGCACGTGCCCGGCCCGAGGGTGGGCCGGGAAAGGCGACTGGCCCACCGCTTCCCGGGCTGCCACGCCGTCCTGTACGGCCATACGCACATGCCGCAGGTCGATCGCCACGAAGGGGTCTGGATCCTCAACCCCGGCTCGCCGACCGAGCGGCGGCGAGCCCCCGCGCACACGATGCTCCTGCTCGAGGTCGAGGCGGGGGAGGTCCGCCCGCAGCTCCTCGTCGTCGACCCTTGACACGAACGCGTGTTCGCTCTAGCATGGCGAACACATGTTCGTGAAGCTACTGATCGTGATCGCAGCCGCCGCCCTCGTCGTCGGCGTGGCCGCTCGCAGCTCGCACGGGGCAGGCCCGGAGCGGACGTACGTCGTGAAGCCGTCGGACACCCTCTGGGCGATCGCGCAGCGCAGCTACGGCGGCGACGTCCGCGAGGCGGTCTGGAAGCTCGAGCAGCGGAACCACCTCCGCTCGGCGACGCTCGTCCCGGGACAGACGCTCGTGCTGCCGGGCTAGGCCGCGTCGACCGGCGGAACGTCGATGCCGGTGACGTAGACCTTCTCGCCACGGAAGAGCCGCTGCTCCTGGTCCCAGGGGAACCAGATCACGACCTTCCACTCGAGCCGTTCGCCCGTCGGCTCGACGCCCAGCCACGGCGAGGCGTGCGTCGCGGAGACCTCAGCCTCCTCGCAGACGCCCTGCGGGCCGATCACGATGTCGGTCAGGTCGAAGCGGATATCCGGGAAAGCGGTCAGGAGCTGCGTGTAGAACCGCGCGGCGCCCTCGTGCCCCTCCCAGCGGTGGCCGGCGCCGACGATCTCGTAGACACAGTCCGGCGTCAGCGTCGAGATCAGCCCGGGCAGATCGCGCGCGTCCTCGGCGATCGAGTGTCGCTTGTAGAGCTCGCGGATCTCGGCGTAGAGGTCGGGCGTGATCTCGCGCCGGTAGACCTCGAGGACGGTCGGGTCGGCCACGCGCGCAGCCTATCGCGCCCGAGCCGGCGGGCCTTCGCTCCTAGAATCCGCTGACCGTGGACCTCGATCTCGTCTTCCTCGGCACGTCCGGCTCGATGCCGACGGCGCAGCGGGCGCCCGCAGCCTTCCTGCTCCGCCGGGGCGGCGAGCGGCTGCTCTTCGACTGCGGCGAGGGGACGCAGCGCCAGCTCCAGCGCTCCTCGGCGGGCCTGCCGGAGCTCGAGGAGATCTTTCTCACGCACTTCCACGCCGACCACTTCCTCGGCCTGCCCGGGATGCTGAAGACGTTCGCCCTGCGCGGCCGCACCGAGGCCGGCCTCACCGTGTACGGACCGAAAGGGTTGAACGACCTCTTCGGCCGGCTGCGACCCTTCGTCGGGCGGCTGCCGTACCCGCTCACGCTCGTCGAGCTCGCGGCGGGGGAGACGCTCGCGCGGGGCGACTACCGGATCGAGCCCTTCGCCGTCGAGCACGGTGTCGGCGCGCTCGGCTACGCGCTCGTCGAGTCGGAGCGTCCCGGACGCTTCGACGTCGCGGCCGCGGACGCGCTCGGCGTGCCGAACGGGCGCGAGCGGGGCCTCCTGCAGCACGGGGAGACGGTGACGCTCGCCGACGGGCGGACGATCGGCCCCGGCGAGGTGGTCGGGGAGGCGCGCCCGGGCCGCACGGTGGCGCTCACGGGAGACACCGCGCCGCATCCGGCCGTCGTCCAGGCCGTTCACGGGGCCGACCTGCTCGTCCACGAGGCGACGTTCCTCTCCGACGAGGGCGAGCGCGCCCGCGAGACGCTCCACTCGACGGCAGCCGAGGCGGCCGAGGTCGCACGGCTCGCGCAGGTCGGGCTGCTCGCCCTCACGCACGTCTCCTCCCGCTACTTCGGGCCCGAGCTGGCCCGCGAGGCACGCGACGTCTTCCCGCAAACGGTCGTGCCGCGCGACTTCGACGTGATCGAGGTGCCGTTCCCGGAGCGGGGAGGCCCACGGCTGGTCAGGGGAGGCGCCCGGCCGGATCGCGGAGAGCCGCGCCCCGAGGGTGAGGATGCGCCTATGATCATCCCGGGATGAGCGGAATGGTTCAGGTTGCGACCGCCGGCGACGTCGCCGAGGCGGAGGAGCTGCAGGAGATCCTCCGCAACGCCGGCATCGAGTCGGTGGTCGAGCAGTCCGACGACGCGGATGCCGTCACCGTGCTCGTCCCGGAGTCCGAGCTCGAGTCGGCGCAGGACGCGATCGAGGCGCTCACCGAGCCGGACGACATCATCGCCGAGCCGTAGAGGCTCGAGCGGCGCCGCCCCGCGGCCTCGCATAGGATCCTCCGCATGACGACGGCGGTCTTCCGTGTCAGGGCGCGCGCCGGTTCCGGCGCGGCCGCCGCGCGGGCGCCACTACCTTCGTAGCCGAGCCCTCGCGAACGACCTCGTCCTCGACTCCGGCGTCGCGCCGGGCGATCTCGCGCTCGACCTCGGCGCCGGCGGCGGCATCCTCACGCAGGCGCTCGCCGACGCAGGCGCCCGCGTCCTCGCGATCGAGCTCGACCCTGCGGCCGCGTCGCAGCTGCGGCGCCGCTTCGCCGCCGAGCGCCGCGTCGAGATCCGCGAGGACGACGCGACGACGACGCCGTTGCCGGACGAGCCCTTCGCCGTCGTCGCGAACCTGCCCTTCGCCGCGGGAACCACGATCCTGCGCCGGCTGCTCGACGACCCCGCACTCCCGCTCACGCGGCTGGACGCGATCGTGGAGTGGGGGCTGGCGGTCAAGCGGACAGCGGTCTGGCCGTCGACCCTCGTCGGCTGCACCTGGGGCGCCTGGTACGAGCTCTCGCTCGCACGACGTCTGCCGCGCACGTGCTTCGCTCCTCCGCCCGCGGTCGACGCCGCCGTTCTCCGCGCGCGCCGCCGGCCGCAGCCGCTCGTGGCGCCGGCGGAGGCGGCCGCGTATCTCGCCCTGCTGCGGCGCGCGTTCGCCGGCCAGCCCCCGCTCGAGCGCGTCCTCTCGCGCGCGGTCGTGCGTCGCGCGGCGCTCGAGACCGGCTTCGACCCGCAGGCCCGCGCCCGTGACCTCGACGTCCGCCAGTGGGCCGCGCTCTGCGCCGCGGTCAGACCTGCCAGGAGCCGCCGCGCAGGATCGGAACGGTCTCGCCGCTCCTCGTCTCGCCGGTGACCGCGACCTCGTCGGCGCCGATCATGAAGTCGATGTGGACGGCGCTCTCGTTGATCCGGGCGGCGTCGGCGGCGTCGCGCACCGGATGGGCATATCCGTTCCCGAGCGCGAGATGGCTTGCCGCGTTCTCGTCGAGCAGGGTCGTGTAGAAGACGCGGCCGAGCTTGCCGATCCTGCTCTCGCGATCGACGAGCGCGACCTCGCCGAGGCGCGATGCGCCCGAGTCGACGGCGCAGCGGCGCCGGAGCGCGTCCGCATTCGCGTCCGCCGCGATCTCGACCGCCCGACCGCCCTCGAAGCGGATCCGCAGGCCGGTGACGAGGGAGCCGGCGACGTCGAGCGGCTTCGTCGCCGTGACCACCCCTTCGGTGCGCTCGGGGTCCGGCGTCGTGAACAGCTCCTCCGTCGGCAGGTTGGGCGTGTGCCGGACACCGCGGCGTGTGTGGGCGGCGCCGCCCTCCCGGGCGAAGCGCGAGCTGGGGAAGAGGCCCACCGTCAGATCCGTCCCCGGCCCCTCGAAGCGAAGCGAGTCGAGCTCGAGCGCGTCGATGCGGCTTGCCACCTGCCAGATCTCGTCGACCCGGCGAATCCAGGCGGCTGCCGGGTCCGGCTCGTCGAGCCGGCAGACGCGCTCGATGTCGGCCCAGAGCGCCGCGAGCGCTGCGTCGGGCTCGCGGTCGGGGAAGACGATGCGCGCCCACGACTCGGTCGGGTACGGAGACAGCGTCCAGGCGACGGAGCGGTCGTCGATCACCCGGAACACCTCCCGGAGCCCGGGGAGGCGGTCGCGCCCGGCGCGTGCCGGGTCGACGCCGTCCATCAGACCCGGCGGCACGAGCGGCACGAGCACGATCCGCGCCGCGTCGAGGTCGCCGAGGTCGAGCAGCCGCCGCCCGAGCCACGGCGGCACCCAGTCGAGCGTCTCCTCGGCGGCCAGCTCGGCGCGCACGCGCTTCACCTGCGGGTCGAAGTACGCGACGTCGACGTAGCGGGCACCCTTCTCGTAGGCGCGCCGCGCGATCCGACGCACGAGCGGCTGCGCGTCCGGCAGCGCCTCGACGGCGACCACCTGGTCGGGCTGGACGTTCGCGCCGACCGAGACGATCAGATCCGCGTAGCGGTCGAGGAGGGTGCTGTCCACGCCCGAAACCTAACGGGGGTCGCATCCGTCCGCGGCGCCAGCTACAGTCGTCGCGACACGAACCCCTTTAAGCCGGTCCAGCGAGGCCGGAAAGGAGTCGGATGAACACGCACGCCCTCACAGCGGGCAAGGTCCTCCTGGATGCGGACGCGCTCACGCGGACGCTCACCCGGATCGCCCACGAGATCATCGAAGCGGATCCCGAGCTCGCGGACGTCGCGCTCGTCGGCATCCAGACCCGCGGCGTCCCGCTCGCGCAGCGGCTCGCCCGGCTGATCGAGGAGCGCGCCGGCGAGGCGCCCGACCTCGGCGCGGTCGACATCACCTTCTACCGCGACGACGTCACCGTCCGCGGCGGCGAGGCGCCCCTCGCGCCGCAGCCGCTCGTGCGCGCGACGCAGCTCGACTTCCCGCTCGACGGGCGCACGGTGATCCTCGTCGACGACGTCCTCTACACCGGGCGCACGATCCGCGCGGCGATCGACGCCCTCCTGGACTACGGCCGGCCCGCGGCCGTCCAGCTCGCCGTCCTCGTCGACCGCGGCCACCGCGAGCTGCCGATCCGCCCCGACTACGTCGGCAAGAACCTGCCGACCTCGCGCGACGAGCGGATCCAGGTGCAGCTCGTCGAGGTGGACGAGGTCGACGCCGTCCTGCTCGTCTCCCGTCCCGAGGAGGAAACCCGCTGATGACCGGCAGCATCCGTCTCGTCAAGGACGAGCTCCGCCCGCCGGGGCCGCCGCCGAAGCGTCACCTGATCTCGGTCGCCGACCTGGAGCGGGACGACGTCGAGCGGCTGCTCGGCACCGCCCGCACCTTCGCCGCGTCGCTCGAGCGGCACGTGAAGAAGCTCCCGACGCTGAAGGGCCATCTCGTCGTCAACCTGTTCTACGAGTCCTCGACCCGCACCTCGTCGAGCTTCGAGCTCGCGGCGAAGCGGCTCTCGGCGGACACGCTCAACGTCAAGTCGTCGGGCTCCTCGGTCGACAAGGGCGAGTCGCTCAAGGACACCGCCCTCACGCTCGGCGCCTACGACCCGGACGTGATCGTTATCCGGCACCCGCAGATCGGCGCGCCCCAGCTCGTCGCCCGGGTGACCGACGCGCACGTCGTCAACGCGGGCGACGGCAAGCACCAGCACCCGACCCAGGCGCTGCTCGACCTCTACACGATCCGCGAGGAGCTCGGCCGCCTCGAGGGCCTGCACGTCGCGATCGTGGGCGACGTCCTCCATTCGCGTGTCGCCCGCTCGCTCGTCCAGGCGTTCCGGCTCGTCGGCATCCACTGCACGCTCGTCGGACCTCCGGCGCTGCTGCCGCGCGAGCTGCAGGCCGAGATGACGACCGACATCGCCGCGGTCGCCACCGCCGACGTCGTCTACGTCCTGCGCATGCAGAGCGAGCGGATGCAGGCCGGCTCGAACTACGTCCCGAGCCTGCGCGAGTACAGCGCCCGCTGGGGAATCACGCCCGAGCGTCTCCGCCCCGGACAGAAGGTGATGCACCCGGGCCCGATGAACCGCGGCGTCGAGATCGACCCACGCGTCGCGGACTCGGTCGACTCCCTCGTCACGACCGAGGTTCGGTCGGGGCTCGTCGTCCGCATGGCGGTGCTCTACGACGTCCTCACGGGCGGCCCCGTCGGGGTTCGCGCGCTCGCCGCGGCGGAGGTCGCGTGATGCTCCGGCAGAAGGAAGGCCCCGGCGCCGACCTCGTGATCCGCGGGACCCGCGTCCTCGACCCGGCCGAGGGCGTCGACGCAGTCCTCGACGTCACGATCGAGGACGGCACGATCACGCGCCTCGAGCCGGGGACCGCCGACCGCGACGGGCTCGTGCTCGCACCGGCGTTCGTCGACCCGCACGTCCACCTGCGCACGCCGGGCCGCGAGGACGAGGAGACGATCGCGAGCGGCACCGCCGCCGCCGCCGCCGGCGGCTACTGCGCGATCCTCGCGATGCCGAACACCGACCCCGTCGTCGACTCGGCCGCCACCCTCGGCGCGCTCGTCGAGACGGCGCGGCGCGAGGCGGAGGTGGCGGTCGGCTTCCTCGCCGCGATCACGCGTGGCCAGCGCGGCGAGGAGCTGACGGAGATGGCAGAGCTCGCCGAGGCCGGGGCGGTCGCGTTCAGCGACGACGGGCTGCCGGTCGCGTCGGCCGGGATGCTGCGGCGTGCGCTCCAGTACGCCTCGATCACCGACCGCCTGCTCGCCCTCCACTGCGAGGAGCCGTCCCTCTCGCGCGGCGGCCACGTGCACGAGGGCGCCGTCGCGGCCGAGCTCGGCTTCACGGGCTACCCGTCGGTGGCGGAGTCGGTCGACGTCGAGCGGAGCCTCTCGCTCGCGGCGTACGAGGGGCAGCCGCTCCACGTGCAGCATCTCTCCGCCGCCGAGTCGGTCGCCGCGCTTCGCCGTGCGCGAGACGCGGGCGTCCGGGCCAGCGGGGAGGCCACGCCCCACCATCTCGTGCTCACCGACGAGGCGGTGCGGACGCTCGACCCGAACCTGAAGATGAACCCGCCGCTGCGGGCGGAGCGCGACCGGCTCGCCCTGCTCGAGGCGCTGCGCGACGGCACGATCGAGTGCGTCGCCACCGACCACGCGCCGCACGCATCGCACGAGAAGGAGGTGCCGTTCGAGGCCGCGCCGTTCGGCGTCACCGGCCTCGAGACGGCGTTCGCCGCGCTCTACACCCACCTCGTCGAGCCGGGGCTGCTGCCGCTCGAGATCCTGCTCGAGCGGATGTCGGCCGGCCCGGCGCGCGTCTTCGGGCTCGAGCGGCCGCGGGTCGCGGTCGGGGCGCGCGCGAACCTCGTCCTGCTCGACCTCCAGCGGCGTCGGCGCGTCGGCGACGAGCCGTTCCGGTCGCGCTCGCGGAACTCGTGGCTCCTCGGCGAGACGCTCACCGGCGCTGTCGCGCTCACGATCGCGGGCGGGGCGGTCGCCTTCGAGCCGGCTGCGGTGGCGGCGTGAGCGGCGCCCCCGGCTATCTCGCGCTCGCCGACGGCACCGTCTTCCCCGGCGAGTCGGTCGGCGCGGACGGCGTCGCGCTCGGCGAGGCGGTCTTCACGACCGGCATGTCCGGCTACCAGGAGGCGGTCACCGACCCGAGCTTCGAGGACCAGCTGATCTGCTTCACGGCGCCGATGGTCGGCAACTACGGTGTCGCCGAGGAGCGCTCGGAGTCGGCGGCAACCCACGCGCGGGCCGTGCTGATGCGCGAGGCACGCGGCCCCGAATGGACGGACTGGCTCCGAGAGAACGGGATCGTCGCCCTGACGGGAATCGACACGCGCAGCCTCGTGCTGCGGCTCCGTGACGCGGGCTCGACGCTCGCCGCGGCGGTCGCGGGCGCGCTGCCGGTCGAGGAGGCGGTCGCGCTCGCCGCCGACCAGGCGCCGATGCTCGGCCGCGCCCTCGTCGCCGGCGTCTCGCGGCGCGAGCCGTTCGTCCACGCAGCCGAGGGGAGGGTGCGCGTCGCCGTCGTCGACTACGGGGTGAAGATGTCCGTCCTGCGCCGGCTCGCGACCGCCGGTGCAGCGGTGACGGTCTACCCGCACGACGTCGACGCGGACGAGCTGGCCGGCTACGACGGTGTCCTGCTCTCTCCCGGGCCCGGCGACCCGGAGCCGCTCGCGGACGAGGCGCGGACGGTCGGGGAGCTCCTGGGCCGCACGAACGTCTTCGGCATCTGCCTCGGCCACCAGCTGCTCGCGATCGCGTCCGGGCACGAGACGTTCAAGCTCCCGTTCGGCCACCGCGGCTCGAACCATCCGGTGCTCGAGCGCGCGAGCGGACGCGTCGCGGTGACGAGCCAGAACCACGGCTTCGCGGTGCGCGCGAGCGATGCCGCCGAGGCGACCCACGTCTCCCTCTACGACGGCACCGTCGAGGGGCTCGCGTTCCCCGGCCTGCGCGCCCGCTCGCTCCAGTTCCACCCGGAGGCAGGGCCCGGCCCGCACGACGCGTGGCCGCTGATCGAGCGCTGGGTCGACGAGGTGGCAGCGCATGCCTAGGCGCACCGACCTCGAGTCGATCTGCATCGTCGGCTCCGGCCCGATCGTGATCGG
>Ga0075275_1000013_pt1 | contig 18682 bp, 19 predicted proteins | sample SF_Rice_5C_80N_3_FD_69769 | JGI IMG/M metagenome (GOLD analysis project Ga0075275, IMG submission 69769) | Rice paddy soil microbial communities from Twitchell Island, California, USA - SF_Rice_5C_80N_305 | ecosystem: Environmental > Terrestrial > Soil > Paddy field/soil | place: USA: Twitchell... | reverse complement strand
GATAAAATAATCGGCAATGTAAAATTGCGTTTGGGTTTTCCGTTCGGGGCGCTTGTTTCTGACGCAGCGGCTGGAACAGGTTGTGACGGCATGAATTGCTCACGCGAAAATTCAGTGCGAGGTAGACTGGCGAACGGGTCTGGACTTTGAGCGGGTACACTGACTTGAGGTTTGGGTGCTGCTTCAGTATTCGGCAAACGACTGCGTGCCCATTCCAATCCTTTCAGTGCACGTGGACTGTTTGGATTGATCTTAAGTGCCTTTTGAATATATTCCATGCTGCCGCGCGGCTCGGCAATGGCCGCCAACACCAACCAGGGGTCTTCCATTTGAGGAGCGAGCGAAGCGGCTTGTTCCGCCCACTTACGCGCCTCACTGCGGTTATTATTCCGCAAAGCTTCGCGTGCCTTCTGTACCGCTAAACGAGCTTGATCAAATTGTGTGTTCATAGGTTAAGGGGTTGGAATGGGTGTCGGCTCGACGTTTTCATTATTGACGAAGCACAAGATCCCGTTGACAATTCCATCTGCAACCTGGTCCGTGTGCTGGGTCAAAATTTCACGGTCGAGATTCAAAAAACCGGTTTCGATAATAGCCGCAATTGTATCTGGATCAATTTCTGAAAAGGCGTGGTAGCTGGTCATATCTGCGGTGATGCTGCCCGGATGAAATTTCAAGCCGGTGGCTGTATGATACCGATCGATAAGGCAGGCCAGTAAACGGTTGGCGCGATTTTGGTCGCGCGTATTCAAAGCTGCGGCAACTTTAAAGCCGGTGGCCTGATCGTTTATGTATTGACATGAATCATTATGAATGGATACGATGGCAACCGCACGGTAACCATTCAAGCGTGTATCATATTCATTGAGCAGATCGACTTGAAACCCGCGGTCGTTTAATTTCTTCTGGACGAGAGTTGCAATACTGAGATTGACTTCGGCCTCCGTCAAAGTGACGTTGCCGTTGCTGTCTGTGCAAACTGCTCCCGAGTCGTTGCCTTTATGCCCGGATACGATGCCGATTCTCAGCGCCTGTTGCACAGGGACATTCGGATTGCTGGGAGCTTGCGGGGTGAGCAACAGAGCCAACTTGTCTGAGAAGGAAAAGGTGGAAAAATTGGCTGGCGTCCACATCACGAAAACGGTTGCCAGCACAATAGCCACGAAGATCGTGGTCCGCACCGCATATAGCGGCTTGGAACGTCGACGCTGAATGGGGGTGCTGTGTGGCCGGGATGGCATCGATTCCATTTTGTTTCGTATATACTAATCAATTGTGATGCAAAAGGCAAGGGGAATTTTGTCTTATTGGGCAAAAAAAGAAGTCCGGCACGGTTTCGTGTCGGACTTTACTGATTACTAAAAGTTGATCACTTTTCCACCTTTTCAACCATTGACTGTGTTGACGAGGTAGGAATGGATTTTCGCATTTGATCTTGTTGAACAGCCATCACGCCATTGCGGACCTGGTTCAGTGTCTTTTCCAAAGAGTCCTGCAAATTTACCAGAGTATCCAAAACGTAATCATCAGCATCGCGACGCGTGGCTTCTGCATCGGCACGTCCCTGCGCCAGTATTTGTTCGGCGCGGCGGGTAGCTTCCTGTGTCACTACATCTTTTTGAATCATTTGGTCGGCTTTTTCGCGTGCGAGGGCAATCGTGCGATCCGCTTCCTCTTGAGCTTGCGCCAGGAAACGGTCACGCTGACCAATGATCTGCTGTGCCTTCTTTACTTCCTCCGGGATGACGATGCGCATCTGGTCGATGATCTCCAACATGCGGTCTTCATCCACGAGAACGTTGTGCGTGAAAGGCACAGCCTTGGCTTCGTTAAAAAGTTCTTCCAAACGGTCAATGAGCTGCAGAATGTCCATAGGTTCCTCCGCGCTTCATAATTGGCGGCGGTGATAACCAATTATATATCAAATATTAGTCTCGCAACGCATTGGGAGGGGAATGTCCGTCTCCCAAGTCGCGAACTTTTACCTTCAGGGCTTTTTCCACGAACGGCGGTACCATGCTCGAAACATCTCCGTCGAGCATGGCAATCTCGCGCACCGTGCTGGACGATAGAAACGTGTGCTGTTCGGCGGTGATCAAAGCGATGGTCTCGATGTCTTTCGACAGGCGCTGATTCGCCAGCGCCATGCGAAACTCAAACTCAAAATCCGAAAAGACGCGCAGGCCGCGCACGATGACTTGCGCATCCACCTTGCGAGCGAAGTCAACTGTCAGTCCGCTGTATCCCATCACTTTAATTTTGGGATTATCCTTGACGGCTTCTCTCACCAATGCCATGCGTTCGTCGGGTTCGAACATCAATGATTTGAGCGGCTTGTCATAAACAGCCATTACTACTTCATCAAACAAACGTGTGGCGCGCGTGGCAATATCGATGTGCCCATAATGGATGGGATCGAACGTGCCGGGAAACAAAGCTCTAACCATTTATTCTCCGCAATATTTTTATCGGCAGGGGCATGGCGACGCCGTGCCCCTACGAAACATCACTCTTAACTTGACCCCAGAATCTTCCAAGCGATTCCGCAAGAAGTTTATGTTCGGGCTGTTCGAGGTTGGCATCCAACTCAAATAAATTTTGTGCATGGATGCGCGCCTTTTCGATTAAGGCCACGTCGGTAAGACTCGCCATGCGCAAACCGGAAGCGTAACCAGCCTGACGCGTGCCGAGAAATTCTCCGGGGCCGCGTTGTTTGAGATCGAGATCAGCCAACGCAAAACCATCATTGGTTTGCGCCATGGCTTGCAAGCGTTCGTTCTCGACTGAATCTTCGTGATCGGGAATCAGCAAACAATAAGATTGCGCCGCGCCGCGTCCAACACGTCCGCGCAATTGATGAAGTTGCGCGAGGCCGAATCGATTCGCGCCTTCGATCAACATGACGGTTGCATTCGGCACATCCACGCCGACTTCGACCACCGTAGTTGAAACAAGAATATCAAATTCCTTGTTGCGGAATTTCAACATCACTTCATCTTTTTCGGACGGCTTCATGCGTCCGTGCAAAAGCCCAAGTTTCAAGTCGGGGAAAATTTCTTTCGAAAGCGTTTCGTGATCATCCACCGCGGCGCGCAAGGTTTCCAGCTTGTCGCTCTCTTCGATCAGCGGATAAATAATGAACGCCTGTCGTCCATCTTTGATCTGCGAACGAATTAAAGAAAATGCGCGCTCGCGTTCCTGCGGCGACAAAACATGCGTCGCGATCGGTTGTCGTCCGGCGGGCATTTCGTCCATCACCGAAAGATCGAGGTCGCCGTAAATCGTCAGCGCCAGCGAGCGCGGGATCGGCGTGGCAGTCATCACCAGCAAATGCGGGTTCGTGCCTTTGTTACGAAGCTCGGCACGCTGCTCGACGCCGAAACGATGTTGTTCGTCGATGACCGCCAGTTGCAGATCTTTAAATTGAACCGGACCTTCGATGACCGCATGAGTCCCGATGACAATTTTGATTTTGCCCTCGGCCAATCCATTTCGGATCGCTTCTTTCTCCGCCTCGGGCGTGTCGCCGACTAATAATCGAATCTCGTCCGGTTGCATGATTCCGCTTTCGCCTGCTAAAAGATTCGTGAAGTTGCGATAATGTTGTTCCGCCAAAATTCCGGTCGGCGCCATGATGGCGGCCTGTGAATTATTGTTCGTGATAATTGCGGCGGCAATGGCGGCCACGACAGTTTTGCCTGAGCCGACATCGCCTTGCAAGAGTCGATTCATGGCTTTGCCTGAATCAAGGTCCGCGCGGATTTCATTGATGGCGCGTTGCTGTGCATTTGTCAGCGTGAAGGGCAGGTTATTTAAACGCGCACCCAGCCACTCGTCTGGGGCGGAGAAGCGGCGTGCGTCAGCTTGTTTCCAATCGCGTTTCTGACGCAGCACGCCCATCTGCAAAAAGAAAATTTCATCGAAGGCCAGACGTTCACGCGCGGCCTTGAGTTGATCCTGTGAATCAGGAAAATGTGCCTGAAGCAAAGCCTGTCCGAGAGGCAAAAGACCGGCAGCGTTGCGCGTGCTTTCAGGCAAAGAATCGACAACGGCCGGTGCCCAATAAGTGATGACCTGCTTCATCAAATTGCGCAACCACTTCTGCGTGATCTTCGCGGTGAGCGAATAAATCGGGACGATGCGATTGGTGTGAAGATGTTCGATCTCGACCGGTTCCCAGTCGGGTTGGTTCATGACGAGGCGGCCAAGATATTGTTCGACCGAACCCGAGACTGAAATTTGTTCGCCCTCTTTCAAACGATTCGCGATCCATGGATTGTTAAACCACGAGAGTCGCAATGCGCCGGTGCCATCCGAAATGATGATCTCAACGATGCTGGCTTTTCCGCCGCGTATCGGCCGCGTGTGGATAGACTGCACCGTACCGATCACGGTGACATCTTCGCCGTACCATAAATTTTTGATGGGCTTGAGTTGTGAATAATCTTCGTAACGGCGCGGAAAATAATAAAGCATGTCGCCGAGGGTGGACATACCAAGCTCGGCCAACGTTTGCGCATGCTTCGGACCAACGCCTTGAAGCACGGTCAGCGGTGCGTCGAGTGCGGCGGGAGTCTGGCTGTGTTTTGCACCCGGCACGGATTCAGATCGAGGCTGCGCAGGCGGACGTTGCCGCGGTTGTTGCGAGCGTGTTTCTTGCGAGCGTGCTTCTTGCGGCGCGGGACGGTCGCCTTCCGATTTTGGTTGTTGGGGTTTTGGCTGTTGAGGTGGGCGCGGCTTTTGCGCGGTTTTTTGTTGATCGTCCGGATACTGATTCTGAATGCGCTTCCACAAACCTTTGAGCGCGTCGACGCGGCCTTCGGGTTTCAGCCCCTCGTAAGAACGCAAACGTGCAATGACAGCTTGAATCACTTCCTCGGTGACGCCATCGGCACGCGCTTCAGCCTCCCAATAATCGAGCATTTTGGCAAGACCGCCGATAATGGCGGTGTTTTCGTATTTATTTTCGTGTTCGAGACGAAAGAATTTTCGGAGTTTCTCTAGTGAAGGCAACATATGAAAGTTATTTTATCATGCGAGAGAAAGTGGAACGCAAAGTTGTGGACATTTAAAGATAGAAATGAACCGCGAAGCCCGCGAAGTGCGCCAAGAAAAAAGAAATCTTCCCGCTCTTTGTGTTCTTTGTGGTTAAATTATGAACGTATCGCTGCAAATCCTAAACCGTTTGGACCAAGATGCGTGCCAATCACCGCGGTCACGTTGACCAGCAAAATATCGCGCGGCAAAGACTGGCTGATCTCCTGCATGAGCTGATTCAAAAATCCGCGCGCACGCGGCTCGGCGTTGGTGTGCAAAATGGCGAGCCGCTCAAGTTTTCCGAGCGGCCTCATAAAATTGAACATGCGTTCATCGGCCTGCTTCGTTGTCCGCACCGCGCCGACAGCTTTGACTTCACCGTCTATCAATTCGATCATGGGTTTGATGCTCAACATGCCGCCGAGGATCGCCACCGCTGATGGAACGCGTCCGCTGCGGCGCAAGTATTCCAACGTGTCGAGGGCGGCGAAAACTTTTAACCGCTTCTTTGCTTCGCCGATGGCGGTGAGCGTTGCTTCGAGTCCATCCTCGGCTGATTCCGCCGCGGCCAAAACCTGAAAGCCGAGTCCCATTGAAAGCGATAAACTGTCGATGATCGTGACGCGGTTTGAAAATTCTTTTGCGGCCTGACGCGCGATATTTATCACCGATGTCAGAGTGCCCGCAGCGTGGATCGAGATGATGTGGTCACAACCTTGGCTGAATAATTTTTCATAGCGCCCCGAAAATTCCCCGATGGATGGAGCCGCCGTAGTGGGAGCCGTTTTGAAGTCCGGCAGACGCGTGTAGAATTCTTCGCGCGAGATCCCTTTCCCATCTGCATATTCCTTGCCTTCCAGAATCAAAATGGTCGGCACAACTTCAAGCTTATGTTGTTCGACCAAATATTGGGGCAGATCGCAGGTTGAGTCGGTGACGATGCCAAGTTTCATAAAAATTATGTCATTGCGAGGATGTTCGCCCGAAGCAATCCCTTGTTCTGTGATGAGATTGCTTCACTTCGCTCGCAAAGATATCATTCCACTGAAATAATAAATTGATAATGCGGCTGTCCGCCCTCTTGAACTTCGATCTCGTGCGATGGATATTTGTTGCGGACGACGTCGGCTACGATGTTCGCTTCCGAGTGTGAAAGATCTTCGCCGTAGAATAAAGTGATCAGCTCATACTCTTCGGCTTTAACTTTTTCGAGAAAGGCCATTACGCCTTCTTCAACAGAACTTGAAGACGCGATCAACTTGCCGTCCAGCAACGCGATGACCTGGCCTTCCTTCACTTTCACACCATCGATCTCAACCGAACGTGTGGCAGTTGTGATCTCACCGGTCTTGACCGCATTTATGGCTCTGGTCATTTTTTCGGCGATGGAATCCAAATCACCGTTCGGGTCGAGTGAAAGCATGGCGGCCAATCCCTGCGGGATGGTTTTGCTTGGCACAACTTGCACGCTCTTAACTGTTACATCTTTGGCTTGATTGGCTGCGAGAATAATATTTTTATTATTGGGAAGAATGATGACTTTATCGGTAGGAAGGTTTTCGAATGCATCAAGAATATCTTTTGTGGATGGATTCATCGTCTGCCCGCCGCCGACGATGGCGGCCACGCCCAAACTGGCGAAGATGCGGCTCAAGCCATTTCCCGGTGAAACAGCCACGACAGCGATCTGTCCGGGTTCGGTGGTTGCCAATTCGATCTTTGCATTTTTTGTTTTCGAATCGATCTCATCCATTTGAGCGGTGAGATTTTCCATTGCCACTTTCGTGATGGTACCGATGCCCATAATGTAATCGATAGGTTCATAACGTTTATCGAGCGGCACATGGATGTGCATGCGGTACATGCCTTCGCCTTCGCCCACTTGAATGGACGTGCCCATCTCTTCGAGCCTGCTATAAAATTTTTGCAACTCGAATTGGTTGCCTGGGAAGAAATCCACGACGACTTCGTAATCCTGGCCTTCTTCGACTTCTTGCATGGCATTCTCGAAATTCATGGATGAAAGTGGTTGAACGGATGATATGGGAGCATCCAGCGATTCGCCATAAATGTGACGCAACATTCCCTCGAGGATGAAGAATAATCCCTTGCCGCCTGAGTCGACGACGCCGGCCTGCTTCAGAACCGGGAGCAATTCCGGGGTCCGGGCTACGGATGCGTCAGCGGCACTCACACATTTTGCAAGGATTTCAATCGGGTCCTGTGTCTCGGTCAGGGCGGCCTCTGCGGCCACCGCCGTATCTTTTGAAACCGTGAGAATAGTTCCCTCGACAGGTCTGACCACGCCTTTATAGGCTGTTTCGCGCGCATCCAAAAAACCATGCACAAGGGAAGCTGCATCAATCGTTGCTGAATCCTGTATACCGCGCGCAAAGCCGCGCCACAACTGCGAAAGGATCACACCTGAATTGCCGCGTGCACCCATTAACGCGCCCTTGGCAACCATGGCCACCATCTTGCCCGCGTGCTTTTCGCCGGAATCCTTGATCTCATTCCAAGCTGATGTCATGGTTAACATCATGTTCGTGCCCGTGTCGCCATCTGGGACGGGAAAAACATTCAGCGAGTTGACCGTTTGCTGGTTGGTCCTGAGCCAGGTCAACCCCGCTTCGACCAGGCATTTTACAGCCTGACCGTCGAATGGCCGGTGGCGTAACTTCTCGAGACGAGCAGTATCCATACTCATTAAGTTCGTCTCCTAATCCGAGTTGCTGACGCGCAATCCGGCCACATGCACGTTGACTTCATGGACAGGCATGCCCAGCGCTTTTTCTACGTGGAATTTAACTGTGTTTGCCACGCTATCTGCCACCGAGTTGATGCGTGTGCCGTATTCGATGATCACAAAGATATCGATGTCAATGTTTTCGCCATCGTATTGGACAGAAACACCGCGTGCAGGTTCGTGAGTTATGGTCTGCGCCAGATTCTCAGCCAGATTTTTGGGTGCCAGCCCCACCACACCGTATGATTCGAGTGTGGCGTGATATGCAATTGTCGCAATGGCATTCGGAGAAATGTGAATGCCACCTAATGAAGTGGTTTCTTCGCCCATGGTGTCCTCTCGTCCTATTTTACTGCTTCTTGATTTAACACGAACTAATTTCACTGGTTACAAATAACATTTTTTCCGTGAGGTGCATCAGGAAGAAGTGAGCACTGGTAATTCTTCCTTTAACTTTAGGGGCCTCCGCCAGCGGGTCAAATGATTGAGGTCCGGTACTTTCTGTGGTAAAATGCCGTGCCTTCAAGAAATCGGGCAATGGTACTGGAATCATTTGTAAGAAAGGAACGTATACGATGGCTAAATGTGCAAACTGCGGCAAGGCAACCGCTTTCGGACATAACCGCTCTTTCTCCTTGCGTGCCACCAACCGCAAATTCAAGCCCAATCTGCAGAAAGTGACTGTGATGCAGAACGGACGCATGGTCAAGCAAGTGCTGTGCGCCAAGTGCATCAAGACGCTGAGTAAGTCAGTCGCGTAGGGTCCGTCTTTCCTGCCCACAAAATCACGACACAATGTCGTGATTTTTGTTTTAACTTGCAGCTTCCCGTAACGCCTTGATCCCTGCCGCGATCCCCTGCGGATGGTTAAAGATGGCATTGGCCGAGACAAAGGCATTGGCGCCCGCTTTTTCCATGATGGGTAAAGTCTCGGACGAGATTCCGCCATCGACTTCCAGCCACGCTGACGATTTGATTTCATCCAGTTTTTTGCGGATCTCTGCGACCTTTGAAACGGTCTCCGGTAAAAAGGTTTGATACGAAAACCCGGGGTTGACGCTCATCACCAAAACAATATCTGCCAAATGCAAAACCGGCTCGATCATTGAAACTGGCGTGCCGGGGTTTAAAGTTACACCTGCCAAACAACCAAGCGATTTTATTTGTTGCATGGTGCGGTGTATGTGTGGACAGGTTTCCACATGAACTGTGAGATGACTCGCGCCTGCTTTTGCAAAAGCTTCGAGATAACGCTCCGGCTGTTCGATCATGAGATGAACATCCAGTGGAAGTTTGGAGGCGCGCTTATAGGTTTCAACGAGGAAGGGGCCGAAGGTCAGGTTGGGAACGAAGTGACCATCCATCACATCACAATGAATCCAGTCGGCGCCGGATGCTTCGCATGTGCGGATGTCATCTGCAAGACGAAGATAATCGGCAGAAACGATGGAGGGGGCAATGATATATTTATTTGTCATTTTATTGGCGGGTTATAAGTAAAGTATACCCACATCCAAAATGGGACGAGGCCAATCACCAATGCCACTGCGGCCAAGCCAAGTCCGACTGAGAGCCAGTCAATGTCGAGGGGTTCGGTATCCGCTGCCGGGGCGGGCTGTGGCGGTTCTTCCCAAAGATATTTTGGTATCGGCTCGGGACGTGGAGTCGAAATAGGGGTGCTGGGGGCAGGTTCAGCGCGCTGAGTCCCGAAGTTCATCAGGACGCGTCCGAGTTGGTCGGCGGTGCGATAACGTGCGGATGGTTCCTTCGATAAAACTTTTAAAATGATTTCTTCGAGCGGTTTTGGAATATCGGGAACATATTCGCTGGGCGGCATGGGATCGGCATTTAGATGAAGACGCGCCAATTCCTCGGCAGTGGATGCAGTGAATGGCAATGTGCCGGTCAGCATTTCATAGAGCACGATGCCGAGCGAATAAACATCGGATGCCGGGCTGGGGATGTGACCTGCGGCTTGTTCGGGCGCAAAGTATTGCGGCGACCCCCAGACCACATCTGTGCGTTCGTCGGGGCTGATGGTAGCGAGCGCGCGGGCAATGCCAAAGTCCGTGACTTTGAGGCGGTTATCAGGCGTGACCAGCATGTTGTGCGGCTTGACGTCGCAATGCACGAGACCGGCACGATGAGCATAACCGATCCCGGCGCAGGCCTGCACGATCAACGGGATGGCTTCGTCCACTGTGAAGCGTCCGCGTTTATGCAGCAGCGATTTCAAATCCGTACCGGGTACGAGTTCCATAACGATGAACGGCTGGCCGTTATCGAAACCGAAATCATAAACTGTGACAAGGTTGGGATGGGTCAGGTTTGCGACGGCGCGCGCCTCGTGCCGGAACTGTTCATCGAACTCCGCGTCGTGTGTACGATCGTCGCGCAGGACTTTGATGGCAACATAACGGTCGAGCAGGATGTCACGGGCGCGATAAACAATTGCCATTCCACCCGAGCCGAAACGTTCGAGCAGTTGGTAACGATTGTTAAGTAAACGTCCTTCGCCGTTTTGGAGCATCCTTGAAATTATAACGGAACTTTTGCCTTTTCTTTACCTGTTCCGTCATTTGAAAAGCTTGGTGCAGTGACGGATATTCATGGATGAGTTTGTAATAGAAAAGAAAGAACATCCCACTTCTTTCGATGCGGGATGTTCTTTGCAATTATGTTTTTGCCTTACGGACAGTGGGCTTGCGTTTGGACTTCTTCGTTGAGTCCAAAGTCTGTCCTGTACGCTTTATATATTTATTTTTCACTCCATCAATGGTGACCTGGTTCCGGCCATTTATTTTGCTCTGGTACATGAGCGAGTCGGCTCGTTCGACAATGGTTTCGTGTGTGTCGTTTTCTTTGACGAGTGTCGCACCGATAGAGATTGTGATGTTTAGATCACGATCTCCCACTTGAAAGTGTGAACTCTCGATCATACTTCTCAATTTCTCCGATACTTTCATAAGGTCTTTTTCGTTGACATTCTGTAAAAGAACCACAAATTCTTCGCCGCCCCAGCGTCCACAAGTGTCAGTGGGACGCAGGCTATGGAAGAGGGATTTGGCCGCGTTCTGCAGGGCTTTATCTCCGGCATTGTGCCCGTATGTATCGTTAACTGATTTGAAATTGTCAATATCCAGGAACAACAATCCAAATTTCAACTTGTGCTGGCTATACTCGGCAATGGCGGTTTTGATCTTGATCTCACTATACAACCGATTGCCTACACCGGTCAGAGAGTCGAGCAGGATATTATGTTCCAGTTCATCCACTTTTCGCCTGATCTTAAACATGGATTGGTTGTCGCTGAACACTTCGACCGCGCCGATGATCTGCCCTTCCTCATCCCGAATGGGCGATGTTCGCACGAGCACCGGCAAGCGGAAGCCATCTGCATGATTCAGAAGTACTTCGGCCTCGTGATGTTGTCCATCCTTCATGGTTGCTACCAATGGACAGCCATTCTCACAAATGTGTACGCCCTCGTTTGTAATATGGTCGAGTTGATTGTTTTTATTACAGAATGTGCCGACGATGGTTTCGGCTTTATATCCCGTGATGCGTTCAGCGCCTTGATTCCAATAAGTGATGCAGCGGTTTGTGTCTACGAAATATACCCCGTCGTAAAGATTATCGATCAGGCTTTTATGGATCTTATCATCCGGGGCTTTCATATGCACTCCTTATTTGCATTCATTTGGACGCTAGCACATATCTCTTAGGCGGGATTATAGCTTGGTTTCAGGCCGGGATAAATGAAAGCTCTGTAGCGTTTGAATTATCTCTAAAAAGAGACGCAAATTGCATCAGGTATAATCCTTTCATGCGAAGAGGCCTTCTGCTTTACAATCCCGCCGCGGGACGCGTGCCCGTGCGGCCTTTTGTGCGCGGGATCATCCGTCCATTAAGTGCGGCGGGCTGGCAGGTGGATGTTGCTGAAACTTTAAGCGGTGCTCATGCCACTCAGGTGGCACGTCAGGCTGCTCTGGAAAAATTTGACGCAGTCTTCGCCATCGGCGGAGATGGAACTGTCGGGCAGGTTGCCAGCGGATTGATCAACACAGAAACCGCTCTCGCCGTTTTGCCAGCCGGGACGATGAACGTCTGGGCAATGGAGTTGGGTCAACGTACATTCGATTGGTGGCACAGTCATGCTTTGCAGCAAAATGCCCGTCTGCTGTCAAACGCACCGATCCGCAGCGTGGATGTAGGTACGTGCAACAACCATCCGTTTTTGCTTTGGGCCGGAATCGGTCTGGATGCGATGACCATTCACGCGCTCGAGCCACGTCCGCGTTTCGTCAAGTATGTTTCGGTACCTCAATATTTTGCGGCAACAGTTTGGGAGGCCACCATATGGCACGGCATGGATTTGCGAGTCTGGGCTGACGATCAGCAGGTGGACGGACATTTTCTGCTGGCCATCGCAACCAACATTCGACGCTACGTTGGCGGCATGGCCGTGCTTTCGCCGAATGCATTTTTGGATGACGGTGAAATGGACTTGTGGCTGATGAGCGGTAACAATGTGGCCGACGCCTTTCGCCACTTTTTTGACCTGTTGGCGGGTCGCCATTTAACCAGCGACCAGGCACGCTGTTTGCCTTTTCACTCCGCGCGGATAGAATCAGATACAGCCTTCTCCGTTCAAGTCGATGGCGAACCAATGCTCGGCGGCACGCACGTTGAATTTAAAATTCAGAAACAGGCCTTGAAAGTTATTATTCCGCCGAAGGCGTTAGAATTGTTGAAGGATAATTTAGATTAAATTAAATAATTTTTTATCGCCCTGAGTGGAGTGAAACGAAGTCGAAGGGCGATGAGTTGAAAATATGAAACACTTCAATAAATTTCTTTTCAAGAACCCACTGATCTTTTTGCTGCTCGCTATCCCGCTGACTCTTATCGCGCAACTTTTGCATTGGTCGCCGATCGCGATATTTATTCTCGCGGCGGTGGGAATCATTCCGCTTGCATCTTACATCGGCGAAGCGACTGAAGATTTGGCCTTGTACACCGATCCGCGACTCGGCGCATTGCTGAATGCCACGCTTGGCAACGCGGCTGAACTCATCATCACGGTCACTGCCGTGCAAGCCGGTTTGCTTGAATTAGTAAAAGCCTCCATTACCGGATCGATTATCGGCAACCTTTTGCTTGTGCTTGGATTTTCGATTGTTGTTGGCGGTGTTCGTCATGGGATGCAAACTTTCAATAAGGCCAATGCAAGTCGCAATGCGATCCTTTTGGTTCTGGCAGTTGTGACGCTGATCATACCGTCAGTGTTCAGTCAAAGCATCGTGGGTGTAGCCGCTGATTCAAAGGTCGAGGCGTTAAGCATCGGTGTGGCAATTATCATGATCGTGTTATACGGTCTGGGATTGCTGGATGCATCACGCCTAAAAGAGAGTGTGCTCTCGCACACCATGTCCAAAAGTGAACTCCCCGATTGGTCTCTGACTCAAGCCATCATCATTCTGGCGCTGTCCACAATTGGCGTTGTTTACATGAGTGAGTCGCTTGTGCGTGTGGCTGAAGATGTGATCGTCGGACTTGGCATCTCTGAATTTTTTCTTGGTATCATCCTTGTGCCGTTGATCGGCAACGTGGCCGAACATCTCGTCGCGGTGCAGATGGCGCTCAAAAACAAAATGGACTTAAGCGTCGAGATCGCGGTCTCATCCAGTTTGCAGATCGCGCTTTTCGTTGCGCCGCTTTTGGTTTTTATCAGCCTCATGCTCGGTCACCCGATGCAACTCATCTTCAATAAATTTGAATTGCTGGCTTTGATGGCTGCGGTAGTCATTTCGACGCTCGTTTCTTCCGACGGTGAATCGACCTGGCTCGAAGGCGCGGGTTTGCTTGCGATTTATATTATTTTAGGATTGGCTTTTTTCCTGCTGCCATGAAACGAGACTGGTTTTCCCTCTTCAATGTTTGGACTATCGCGGGCGCGCTTTTCGTTACAGCGTTTCTGCTGTTTATAACTTTGATCTCCATTGGCTGGATGCGTCCGCGTCAAGGCTCGACCGTGGGCTTTGTTCCCGCTGACTTGACTATTATCGCGCCTCCGACCGCCACCGCCATCCCGTCGCTGACGCCGACTCCCGCGGGAACGGTCACACCGCCTCCGGGTCAATTTGCGATTGGTGCGTATGTGCAAATTAAAGGCACCGGCACCGACGGTTTACGAATCCGCTCCGCGCCCGGATTAAGCAGCGACACTGTTTTTCGCGGCGAAGAGTCTGAAACTTTCAAGATCAAAGATGGCCCGAAGGATGCGGATGGTCATATCTGGTGGTACGTTGTCGCGCCGTACGATGACACGCGCGCAGGCTGGGCCGCCGCTGATTTTCTGGCGGTTGTGCCTTCACCATAAATTATTTGTAGGGGCGAATGCCCTCAAAAAACGAAGGGTATGCATTCGCCCTGGGTGGACACCGTCCGCCCCTACAGGAGAAAATAAAGATGAATGAAAGAGCAACCGGCATTACTGCCAACAAAAAGACACGCGAATTTACCATCAACTGGAACGATGGACACATCAGCGTTTACCCATTCGGATTATTACGCGCGGCCTGTCCGTGTGCGTCCTGCCGCGGCGGACATGAAAATATGAAAGCCGAACCAGATGCAGAAGTCTTTCAAATTCAATTGGAAGATTCACCCGCTACGAGAATCAACAACGTCAAAGCTGTCGGCTCCTATGCGCTGACCATCGTTTGGGAGGACGGCCACGATTATGGAATTTACAACTGGCATTATCTGCGGGCACTATGTCCGTGCGAGGAAGATCGAAAGAAATATGGGAAGTAAAACAAAAAGCAGTGGGGCAATTTCCACAAATTTAAAACTTGTACTGATCAGTATCGTTCTAATTTCTCTATTGTGCATAGTTGGCCGGTATTTTTGGTATGTCAAATATGACGTGCCATACAAAAACTTTAAAGATAGCGAAGCGACGGCTGTTCCGCTTTTTATCGCCCACAATGAAAAAGTTTATAGCGAAGTTCCTCCGCCTCCCGGTGTAAAAGAAACAAATAAATCTGAAAGCACTGCAAGCGTACAACACGGTGTGGTTTTACAAATTACTTATGAGATTGAAAACTCAGATATGAATACCATTATGAATTACTACGAAAAATTGTTTCTTTCAAAAAAATGGGAAAAGTATGAACTCAGGCCAAAAATTGATTATGCATACTACCAAGATACAAGCTGTTTTGAGATTCTCGGAAGTTCGCCTTCCTCAAGCGGAAAAAGTGAATATCTTGTATTTATTTATCAAGACTACTTTGACCAATCGTTTAGCCCTAAGATCAAAAAAATCCCATTTCCACCAATCGGCCTTCACGAATTTGGCGAAACTCAATTTGTACGATGTCCACCATTCCTTGATGCACCGTAGCAAATAATCATAAAGGCTGGTTTAAAAATTCATCGGCAGTTCAACTGCCGATGAAACTTTTCTGCAAATCTTTATGGTGTCTTTGTTGGCACTGGGGTTTTCGTAGGTGTAGGCGTGCCGGTTGGTATCGGTGTCTTCGACGGTATCGGCGTTGAAGTTATCCTCGGCGTACGCGTGGGCGTCGGCGTGATGGTGGGCGTGACCAGTTTGGAAAGTTGATCCTGCGCATCCTTGCGCATTTGCGGAGTCATGTCGCTGGCGGGCATGGATAACAAAGTCTGGAAATCCTTGATTGCATCGCCGATGCTGCCGCGTCCGACCTGGCTGAGACCGCGCCAGTAAATTACCAGCGCCAGTTGTGTATCGTTCTTTGCTTTTGATTTGGAAGTTTCAGCTTGAAGATAGGCGTTGCCAAATGTCCCTTGTTTGTAAAAGACCTGTGTCAATCCAATGTTGGCATCGAACGAATCGGGGTAATACTGAATGGCTTTTTTGAAATTGGATTCCGCATTATCCAAATTATTTAACTGTAAATCTGATGTGGCCAGATAAAGATAAGCCTGCCGCTGTGTTGGGTCAAGAGCGAGACCTTTATTGAGCGCCTCCTCAGCAGATTTATACTCGCCGGTTTCAGCGTAGGCCTGTCCGAGCGACACATACACGCTGCCATCGTCGTTTTTGTAGGTCAAATAGGTTTCAAATGTTTTGATCGCGTCCGGGTATTGTGCGTTCAAAATATAGGCCTGCCCAAGATAATAATAAGCAGACAAAATCGTTACATCGATTTCGTTGGCCTTCTTCGCGGCTGCAAGCGCTTTGGCGGCATCCCCATTCGCTAGATAAGCCTGTGCGTATGCCAGTTGAACGAGGGCGTTATTCGGCAATCGCTGCTGGGCCGCGTCAAGATCAGATAATGCCGAGTTGGGATCTTTGTGTTGAAGATAATAATTGGCGCGGTTGAGATAGGTGTCGCCGTAGTTGGGATCCGCTTTGATGGCCGCCGCGTACAGTAATGTGACATCTGCTCCCGGGTCGATGCAAAGGCGGGCGCGTGCCAATCCCAGATATGAAGGGGCAAAGTTGGTATCGATCTTGAGCGACAGGTTGTATGCATCCAATGCGTCGTGGCATTGATTTTTAAAACGATACGCTTCGCCGATGTAGAAAAACACATCCGCGGAATTTGGCTCGGCGCGGGCAACCTCGTTCATGTCGCGGATGAACTCATCCCAATTGCCCTGTTCGTAAGCAATCTTTGCGCCGCGATAAATATCCTGCGAAACAGGTGAGCGAGGCGTATTAACAGAAAGCGGTGTGGCTGTGTACGAAACGCCGAATGTTGCGGCAAGCAGAGTTGGAATGGATTGAACCGGCGTTCCAATCTGGGTCTGTCCTGGTTGGGATGTGACGTTGGCAAACGTAGGTGTGAGTGTAAATGTGGGTGACGGGCCGGCTGTGTTGGAAGGGCCTGCACGGAAAGTTGTACCGCGCTGACTAAGCATACCGAAGACTGCCATTACGCCGATGGCCGTGACCAATAAAGCCACTCCGGCCAAACGCGCCAACGGGTTGGACATGGCGGCGCGCAGCCCTTTTTCCTTGGGCTTTTCGTGCGCCAGTAAAAGTTTTTCCTCCCAGGCACGCGGACGGTTGAGAGGAAAAGGCTGAACGTTTTCGTCAGGTGGAAGCGCACCCAGCAGGATCAAGCCACGTTTGGCGATGCCGTTTTCAGGGTCGAGTTTGAGTGCGGTCTGCAAACAATAGATGCGCTCTTTTGCGGTGTCTACCGATGCGCTCATCCATATCCAGTACGTGACGTTGTTCTGGTCGGTCTTGAGCAGTCGCGTTAATACATCTTTGGCGCGGGCTTTATCGCCCTGCTTCAAAGCATCGACTGCATCCTGGAACATGGTGTCTTCAGCCATAACTGGAGTTTAGCACAGGCCTTAACGATGAGCAAGTAAACAGGCAACCGAAAAGAAAATAGTATGTTGTTATTTATAGGATGAGGCGCTTCTGATTATTCGTGGAACTCTTCAACCTGATAAACCAATACTTCAAGATGTTTGTGCCCCCATAAATTTTGTGGAGCGCCCATTTTGTAACATAAATTATCGAGGAAATCTGCTTTATCAGGAATCTTGTCCCAAACTTGCGGCAGAAATGTGGCACGACGGAAGCCATCACGCAGGATCACGCCATCCACATGCGGACGCAGCTTTGCGAGCAGGTCTTCAGCATCTGTGTATTCGAGTCTTTCCGGGACCGTGAGGCGGGAGACTTCGATTTCAATTTGATCCAACTCTGACGGCGATACCGGCGGAAAGCGCGGGTCATCCAGTGCGGATGCAATGGCATGTTCGCGTACATCCAATGCCAGCGGCTGATAAGGTTCCAGTGCGCCGATGCAGCCACGCAGATCGCCGTGAATCGTCAGGGTCACGAACGATGCGCCATTTGCGCGCAACATACTGCTCATGGAATTTAATTCGAGCGGTGATAAATTTTCCTTCTTGACGGCATGCTGCATTGATTCACGCGCGATGCTGAGCAGGGTTTGTTTTTCCTCTTCGCTCAATTTATCCGTGCTCATGGCGTCCCCTCCTTTTTTTATACTTTCTTACGTCATTGCGAGGGCGTTTTTCTGCCCGAGGCAATCTCATAATTTTCAAGGAGATTGCTTCGCCTGCTCTAATTACGCAGCTCGCAATGACATCCACTATTCGGCCAGCTTGTAATATTTGCGATTATGGTAAACAAGCGGTTGGCCTGCGCCACTTCCGCTCATCGCAACAACCTCGCCAACGAATAAAGTATTCGGACCAACATCCATGCTTTGTTTGACACGACAATCAAATGAGACCAGCCCACCTTTGATAAGCGGGGAACCGGTCACAAGAGTCTCTGTCTCGATCCCGGTCAGTCGGCTCCCTGCTTCGGGACCGCGGCCTGCAAACAGGTCAGAGATCGATTGTTGGTTCTCGGCCAGGATGGTCACACCAAAAGCCTGGGCGTGATAAACCAGATCGCGTGTGCGTGTGGAATCTTGCAGTGAAATGATGATGAGCGGTGGTTCGAGCGAAACCGATGTAAACGAGCTGACTGTCATGCCATGTTGTTCGCTTCCGTGAGCAGCGGTAACCACCGTCACGCCGGAAGTCCAGGCGCGCATGGCGGCGCGCAATTGTTCTGGGTCGAGAGCTGCATCTTGTACTTTCATTATAAATATAATTCCTCTATCCACCAAATTCAAAAGTTGGCATTCCGGTGACGTTTGTGATCAACTGGAAGACGCCGCCTGCTTGAGGATACTTCTTGAGGGCGGCTGCATCCATTCCAACGCGAGCGGATGTGATGAATAATTCGTTCATATCTGGTCCGCCAAACACGCAGGATGTGACGTTCAAAGCAGGGACGCCAAATTGTTCGAGCAGGACGCCTTTTGGACTCCATTGCGTGACGCGTGCGCCGCCCCACATGGCGATCCA
>Ga0075275_1000012_pt1 | contig 18701 bp, 14 predicted proteins | sample SF_Rice_5C_80N_3_FD_69769 | JGI IMG/M metagenome (GOLD analysis project Ga0075275, IMG submission 69769) | Rice paddy soil microbial communities from Twitchell Island, California, USA - SF_Rice_5C_80N_305 | ecosystem: Environmental > Terrestrial > Soil > Paddy field/soil | place: USA: Twitchell... | reverse complement strand
ATATAAACCAAGCATGGCAATGTCGCTGCTCAGTTACGATACTGTGATCTTGGCTCCGTCCAGCGGACAAGGCGATCAGATGATCATCTTGATGCAAATGAATGGTGTTAGCGTGCCTGACCCCGAAGCGATGCGGCGTCAGCTTGAGCAACAAAGTGGTCAGAGTGGAAATAATATGAAAGTTGTGGATAGTTATCAAACCACCATTCGCGGACAAAGCTCGAACGTGACCGTTGAAGAAAGCGATGGCAGTCAGGGATATATCCTGCGGCAATTGTTTGCTGTTTTCAAAGGCAATCAAGGCGCGGCGATTCTGATGGTACAGGGAAGGAAGGATTCCTGGGACCAAACTCTGGTTGATAATTTTATTGCTTCCATTCGATAAAGACCATATAATCCTGTTGATTCCCTGGAGGTATTCCCATGACTCAAACTAAACCACTTAACTGGACTCCCAAGCCCGGTGTCGGCATGAACGTTATCCGCCGCGCCGATGGGGGCATGAACGTTACTTTTACAGATTTGTCCGAAGGCACGCTGAAATCGTGGCGCGAGTTTTCGCTTGATCATTTGCTGAACGCTGACCGCTTGACGCGTAATTTATATGACCTGCGTGCGGTTAAACAAATTCCTGAAGCCGCGATCAACGCTGCGGTCGAAGTGAACAGCGACCCATCTGCGCGCAACATTCGTTTGGCGGTGGTGGTGGTGGATGAAAAAGTAGCTGATGCGATTCGTAAAGTTGCGGCATTGGCGTTGCCTGAATCGGCAGCGGCTATGAAAATTTTTACCGACATCAACGAAGCCGAGGCCTGGCTGTCGCGTCCGCTCGACCAGATCCCGTAATTCGAAAACGTCATTGCGAGGAGACCGAAGGCCGACGAGGCAATCTCAATTTAAAAATAAGATTGCTTCGCTCGTTCCACTCGCTCGCAATGATGACATGATTTCATGAAGTCGCTGACCATTGGTAATTTCACATTCGATTGGGAAAGCCGCACGTATGTGATGGGCATTCTCAACGTCACGCCGGATAGCTTTTCTGGAGATGGCCTTATTGCAAAAGGTGACGCGCTTGAAGTTTCTTTGGAGCAGGCGCGAAGATTTGTCGAGGCGGGAGTGGCGGTATTAGATGTCGGCGGTGAATCAACTCGTCCGGGGTCGGAGCCGGTCACAGTCGACGAAGAGAGGCGGCGCGTGATCCCCGTCATCAAAGAACTTGCAAAAAATTTTCCCGATACTTTAATTTCAATCGACACTTATAAAGCTGTCATCGCTGAAGAAGCTGTAAATTCCGGCGCGCACATTGTCAACGATGTGTGGGCTTTGCGCGCTGACCCTGAATTGAAAAATGTTGTTGCGAAAAAAAAGTGTCCGGTCATTTTGATGCACAACCGCAGCAATCCCGCCAGCGTTGAAGTTCGTTCGCAATTGGGCAATGCCTATATTGGCTCGGAATATTCGAATCTGATCGAAGATGTGAAGCGCGAATTGATGGAGAGCGTGACGCTTGCGCGCGGGGCGGGCATTGAAGATGAACGCATCATCCTGGACCCGGGAATTGGGTTCGGTAAAAAAGTTGAACATAATCTGGAATTGATTAACCGTCTCGACGAGATCCGTGCTTTGGGTTTTCCCGTTTTGCTCGGACCTTCGCGCAAATCTTTTATCGGTTACACACTGGATCTGCCGCCCAATCAAAGAGTCGAAGGGACAGCCGCAACGATTGCAATTGGCATCGCGCACGGTGCGGATATTGTCCGCGTGCACGATGTTGAATACATGGCGCGTGTTGCACAGATGACCGATGCATTGGTTCGCAGGAGAATGCAATGATCGACGACTATAGCAAGGAACTACTTCGCAGCGGGATCGTCGAGGCCAAGGCGGGCAATAAAGAAGCCGCGCGTCGTTATCTTGACCGCGCCACTTATATGAGCAGCGATCATGATGTGATGGCTGAAGCCTGGTTCTGGATGAGCCAGATCGTGGACGATCCGGCTGAAAAACGCAAAGCGCTTGAAAATTGCCTTTCGAATGATCTGCAACATGCGCGTGCGAGACGTGCGCTTGCAATCCTGGATGGAAAACTTAAACCGGATGAAATTGTCGATCCCGATCAGCTGCCGCCTGCGCCGGACGGATTGCGTCAGGCTGATGCGCAAAGATTTATGTGTCCAAAATGCGGCGGGCGCATGTCGTTCTCGCCGGATGGCGAATCGCTGGTATGTGATTATTGTTCACGTAATCAAACGCTCGTGGTAAATCCAAACGGAGCGAATGAAAAGGATTTTATCGTGGCGATGGCGACCGCTCGTGGACACGACAAACCATTGGCCGAGCAGGTGGTCCATTGTCAGGGATGCGGCGCGGAATTCATTCTGCCACCGGATCAACTTTCTGCAACCTGCGTTTATTGCGGATCGCCGCATGTGGTCAATCTTGAAAAATCGAAAGATTTGATCGCACCGGATGGGATCATTCCTCACGCCTTCGATCAAAAACAAGCTGCTCAATTTCTTGTGAGTTGGGTCGAGCAAAACAAGATCAAGCCCGAAAAGAAAGTGGATTTACCGCGTGGACTTTATCTTCCGCTTTGGACATTCGATCTGGGTGGCACGATCGATTACACCGGTGAAATGGTTGCGGAGGACGAAATTAATTTTGGACGCAACCAGCGCAAAGTGATACGCGTCAACGATACGTATCCACTGCTTGTCAATGATTTTCCGATCCCGGCCAGCCGCAAATCATCGGCCCCATTCGTCAAACTGATTCCAAGTTTTGATTTGAAAACCATCACGGCTTATGATCCGCATTATCTCTCCAATTGGCCCGCCGAACTTTATGATATCGCCATGGCTGACGCCTCGCTCGATGCACGCAGTCAGACTTTTGATCGCATCAAAAGGGAAATGGCAGGCCGGTTGAATTTAACCAATTTGATTTCGGCCTCGTCCGCAAAAATGACGGTGGATGCATTTAGGCTGAATCTGCTTCCGGTCTGGTTCACCGAAATATGGGTAGATGGCAGAAGCCATCTTGTTTTGGTCAATGGTCAAAACGGGAAAATTCAAAGCGATATCACATCCATCTCATCCGGTCATTTTATGGATTGGCTGTCTGACCTGGTGAATGATTAAACACAATCTTTTATCTTTCGTGGTTTAATTCCATCCATGTCTCGAACCATATCCATCCTCCGCAAACGCCATGCTCGTTCCATGGATCAACGACGCACGCGCGAAAGACGTTTTCAGATCGGAGGAATTGGGCTTGGGATCGCTGTTTCTCTAGTGTTGGCAGTTGTCATACTCTTTACTGCGTTGGCGTATGCCGACCTGACGCGCGATCTGCCCAATGTGGAACTCCTGCCAGCCTTGCTTTATCCGCCCGATGGGACTTTGCTTCAACCCACGCGCGTTTATGATCGCACTGGTCAGAATTTGTTATTCACTTTTGCTCCAACTGAATTACCGCGGCGTTATCTCTCTCTAAATTCACAAGTTCCGCAACATCTGCCGGATTTTCTGGCAAAGGCTACGGTCGCAGTATCCGATCCCAGCTTTTACTCAAATGGTGGATATTCTTTAAGCGGCTGGCAGAATCCCGAAAACCATCCAACGATTGCAGAAAAACTTGTGTCGGACTTATTGCTTTATAAAGAACCGCCCTCGCTTCGGCGGGCATTGCGGGAACGGATCCTTGCGGCGCAAATTACTGCCAAATATGGACGTACGCAAATCCTTGAGTGGTATCTCAATTCAGCGGACTATGGTCATTATGCTTTTGGCGTGGACGCCGCGGCGCAACTTTATTTTGGAAAATCGGCATCCGAGCTGACGTCCGCTGAATCAGCAATATTGGCGGCGACCAGTCAATCGCCAAGTTTGAATCCGTTCGATGCAAAAGATGTCGCGTTGCAGCGCGGGCACGATGCCATTCAGTTGATGCAAACCCTACATTTGATCTCAGCACCAGACGCCGCCGCAGCATCGAGCCAAACTATTGCACTTGCATCCGCGCCTGCGTCGAAAACTTTGATGGCACCGGCTTTTATCAACCTTGCGCTTGATCAACTCGATAAACAATTCACGCGCGAACGCATCGAGCGCGGCGGGCTGAAGGTCATCACGACGCTTGATTACGATCTTCAACAACAGGCCGCATGTACCAGCCTTGTATATGTTGATCGGCTCGAAGGCATAACTGCTCCGCCCACATCGTGCGATACTGCGCGTTTGCTTCCGCCCTTGTCGAGCAGTGATTTGATTTCAGAGCCATCCACCAGCGCGCTGATTCTCGATCCGCAGTCGGGTCAGATTTTGGCAGCGGTCGGCGAAACGCTCAAGGGCGAAGAAACAGCCTTTTTAGCGGCACACGATCCCGGGTCCCTCCTGGCGCCGTTTGTCTATCTAACGGCCTTCGCGCGCGGGCTGAGTCCCGCCTCATTGGTGTGGGACATCCCATCATCAAACAATGTCCAAAATCTTGATGGGCAATTTCACGGGCCAATGCGTATCCGAATTGCGATCGCGAATGACTATCTTGCTCCGGCGGCCAACATCGCAAACCAAATGGGAAGCGAATCCATTGCCCGCACCGAATCATCTTTTGGATTGAGTAATGGCAACGCCACTTTGCTTGACATTGCGTCTGCCTATTCGGCATTCGCCGCGCAAGGCGCGCTTTACGGTCAGCCCGGACCCTCAGCCGTGCTGCGCCTCGAAGGGTTGGATCATGCGCTGTGGCTGGATTGGAGTAACCCGCAAGCCCAGCCGATTGTCACGCCGCAACTGGCATACTTGATGAATAACGTGTTGAGCGATGAGCCTGCACGTTGGCCGAGTCTTGGGCATCCGAATCCGCTGGAGATCGGGCGGCCTGCTGGTGTGAAACTTGGACAAACGAATAATGGGCTGGATGTGTGGACGGTGGGTTACACACCTTCACGCCTCATCGTGGTTTGGACGGGCACACATGCTTCGAATGCGCCTCGCCTGTCGCCTCAACTTTCCGATGGGTTGTGGAGCGCGCTGATGCAATTTGCATCCCAATCCCTGCCTGCCACTGGCTGGTCTGTGCCTGCGGGTGTAATAACTATGAACGTGTGCGATCCATCCGGATTGTTGCCAACGAGCGATTGTCCATCCATTGTGAGCGAAGTTTTTTTGAACGGTAATGAGCCTGTCCAAGCTGATAACTTGTATCATGCTTATGAGATCAATCGCGAGACTGGTTATCTTGCCACTGTTTTTACGCCGCCGCAGCTTGTCGAACAAAAAGTTTATATGACCATTCCGCCTGAAGCCCAAGCCTGGGCCAAGTCTGCGAATATCCCCGCCGCGCCAACTTCCTACGATGCCATCCAGCCCGCACAGATCAACCCTGATGTGCATATCACTGCGCCTGTCATGTTCGCGGATGTGAATGGTCAGGTGCAGATCAAAGGCACAGCCTCCGGTGCGAACTTCGATCATTATCGCGTTCAGATTGGCAAGGGACTGAATCCGCAGGAATGGATTCAAGTTGGAAGTGATTCGACTTCGCCGGTAACCGAGGATGTTTTGGCCACCTGGGATACCACTGGCTTGGATGGCTTATACGCGGTGCAGTTGCAGGTTGTCCGTACCGATCAACAGGTGGATACGGCCATCATTCAAGTGAACGTGAAGAATCAATAGTCATCCTGAAAATAAAAATTCCGATCAAAGTATCTGCCCAATTAATTTAAGGCTTTGTTTTTATCCATTTAGTGTAGCTTCAATACCCAGCCTTTGTTTCATTCGTCTTCGATGGGATAGTAACATAGACCTGCCGTGCCAGGCCCGGTATGCACGGCCAGCGCGGGTGAAAGCTCTGCAACCAGAGACTCAACCACATTGACTTTTGCTTCAACCAGTTTTTTGATCTTCTCGACCTCATGCTGGGCGCCAGCATGAACGTATGCGATCTTTGTTTTGCTTTTTCCAACTGCATCAGAAACCATATCTGCCATTTGCTGATAGGCCTGAGCGCGGGTGTGGGCACGTCCGAGGGGAACGATAATGCCATTGTCCATACCGACAATTGGCTTGATGTTGAGCATGCTGCCCATTAACTGTTGTGCTCTGCCGATGCGTCCGCCCATGTAAAGATATTTAAGTGTGTCGGCAGTCTGGATCATATGTGAGATGGGGATCATTTTTTTAACGGTGGCCGTGATCTGGTCGAGGGAAAGACCGGCCAGCGCCGAACGCGCAGCTTCAATCACCATCCATCCCTGACAGAGCGAAGCATTACATGTGTCGATCACTTCAATTTGGATATTGGGGAACTCTTCTTTTATCATTTTTTGCGCAACAGTCGCGGCTTGATACGCACCACTGGCCTTTGACGTCATGTGGATGCTGATGATTTTATTTAGACCGGAGATCGCAATATCTTTGTAAACGCGGAAATAATCACCGGGACCCGGGCTGGCTGTGGTGGGCAGGGAACGGGCGGTCATTAACCAGCGTATGAATTCATCGCGCTGGATCGTGACGAGGTCGCGCAAAACTTCCTGACCGCGGTGGATGTAGTAGGCAACGGCCCGGATATTCAATTGTTTCATTAATTCTTCGGGAATGCTGGCGCAGGAATCAGTTACAACGGCAACGTTAGACATGGTTTCTCCTTACGTTATTATTGTACATATTTTTTGCTTTTCATGCACATTAAGCTATGGAAAGCAGCTAAAGATTTCACCACAGAGTCACCGAGAAATTAACCGCGAAGGGCGCAAAGAACACGAAGATTTTTTAAAGGTTTTCTTAGCGATCTTCGCGTGCTAAGCCCTGTGCTTTTCAGGGTCGCGGTTCAAAAAATTTCGATGCTTTCATATCTGCTGTGGACGAGAAAAAACCGAAGCCATCGCTCTCCATAAACGTTGAAGAAAAACAGAACATAATTTCTGTTATACTCATAAAGACAAAGGATTATCGCGAGGAACCGATGGCTAAGACTCACACCCGTTATGTTTGCCAGCAATGTGGACGAGTGTCCGCATCTTACATGGGCAAGTGCCCGCAATGCGGAACATTCAACAGTATGGTCGAAGAGGTCATGCACGATGAACCGGTTTCCAAAGGTCCGGCATCGGTGCGCGGATTAACGGGACGCTCGGAGCCGCGTCCGATCGGTGATGTTGGCGGGGATGCAGAAGAACGCATTCATTTGCCCATCGGCGAATTTGCGCGTGTGCTGGGCGGTGGCATCGTGGCGGGTTCCATCGTGTTGGTTGGTGGCGATCCGGGCATTGGCAAATCGACGTTGATGTTGCAAATGGCAATGGAGATGGCGAACAAGCAGCGCGTTCTGTATGTTTCGGGTGAAGAGTCCGAACGGCAAATCAAGATGCGCGCCACGCGCATGTTCCCGGATAGTAAAAAAGATCTGCCAGCAAATTTATTGTTGGTTACTGAAACCAACCTTGAAGTGATCCTCAATCACGTCAATGAAGTCAAACCTGATCTGTTGATCGTTGACTCAATTCAGACTGTTTATCTTTCCGAGCTTGATTCTTCTGCCGGTTCGGTTTCTCAAGTCCGCGAATGTTCTTCGCATTTGCGCGAGCTTGCCAAGTCAAGCGGCATCTCCGTTTTTCTGATCGGGCATGTCACGAAAGAAGGCGCGATTGCTGGCCCGCGTGTGCTCGAGCACATTGTTGACACTGTGCTTTATTTGGAAGGCGATAGATTTCAGGCTTATCGTTTATTGCGCTCCGTGAAGAATCGTTTCGGAGCGACGTCTGAAGTTGGTGTATTCGAGATGCGCGAACGCGGACTCGTCGAGGTGACGAATCCGTCCGAGGCATTTTTAGCGGAACGTATGATCAACGCGCCTGGCTCTGCGATAGCGGTGACGATGGAAGGGACGCGTCCGATCTTAGTTGAGATTCAAGGATTGACTTCTCCGACTCAATTCGGCAACGCGCGCCGCACGCCAAACGGCGTGGACTTCAACCGGCTTCTGCTCATCGCGGCTGTTCTTACCCGGCGGGTTGGACTCAAACTTGCTGAGCAGGATGTTTTTGTAAATGTCGTCGGCGGGATTCAAATCGATGAACCGGCGGCAGACCTGGCAGTTGCCGCAGCAATCGCCTCGTCGTGGAAAGATATCTCGGTTCGGGCTGATGCGGTGCTGATCGGCGAGATTGGTCTGGCTGGAGAACTGCGCATGCCGGGACAGATCCAGTCGCGTTTGCGTGAGGCTGCCAAATTGGGTTTCAAAACTGCCATCGTGCCGAAGGCCGTCCATAAAGGGGAAGGCTGGCCGAAGGATATCGAAATCATCGAAACGAGATCCGTTCAACAGGCGTTGGACGCGGCTTTTGTATCCTCGCATGAATTGCCCAAGGGGCGTAAAGTAGCATGATTTGATGGAAACCCAATAATTTAGGAAATATGTGCCTTTCCGTGTCCGTGTTTCGCGGGACGGCTTTTGGTTATAATCATTTTGACATGAAAAGATTCATTGTCATTGTGTTTTTGTGTCTCGGGGGCATACTGATAATTCTGAGTTTCTCCGAACTCGAAGATATTATATCGACGCTTCAAACCGCCAATCCCTGGTATCTGGTGCTTGCGCTTGGAATTCAGTTGGTCTGGTTTGCGGTGCTCGGGTGGACGTTTAAATCCATTTATGGGGTGCTGGGGTTGAAGGAAAGTTTGCGCCGGTTGACTCTTGTGGCAACCGCGGGCGGATTTGTCAATGTGGTAGCACCCAGCGCCGGTATTGGCGGGATGGCCATTTTCATCAATGATGGTCGTGGTCGAGGACAGCCTGCAGGGAAAGTAATGGTCGCCGGTGCATTGTATTTTCTTTTGGACGAAGCCGCTTTTCTGTGCATCCTTGCATTGGCGATGATCATTTTGGTACGGCGCGGTAACTTGAGCATCAGCGAGATCACTGCTGCGCTCTTGTTGCTTGCCATGGCTTGTGTAATTGCATTTCTTCTATATCTTGGGTATCGTTCCGCAGAAACGTTGGGAAATGTTCTTGCAAAAATGGCGCGATTGGTCAACCATGTAGTCCGTCCTTTCATCCGCCGCGAATATCTCAGTGAGGCACGTGCTCATGCGTTCGCGGCTGAGATCGCAGAAGGACTTGGCTCCCTGCCTGAAAAGCCACGCAGTTTATTCCAGCCATTCCTGCTTTCTTTGCTCAATAAAAGTCTATTGATGCTGATCCTGCTGGCCGCATTTCTATCTTTTGGCGTTCCATTTACTGTGGGCACGATCATTGGCGGGTTTGCCATCGCCTATTTGTTTTTGATCGTATCGCCAACGCCATCTGGCATCGGTGTTGTAGAAGGAGTGATGACGCTGGCGCTTGGTTCCTTGAGCGTGGACTTGAGTCAGGCTGTGGTTATCACATTGGCGTATCGGGCGGTGACCTTCTGGGCTCCGCTTGCTGTGGGTGCGTTGGCGTTTCGCATCTTGCAAATCCCCGCACTAAGAGGTTAGATGGTGGTTCGAGTTGGAGTAATTGCCACTATCCACTTCATGGTTAAAATTCTATAATCCCATGCATGTCTCTCGAAGCTTTAATTCGACTCTGGCGTACTGACCCGCACACCGCGCCCAACTTTTGCATTTGGCGGACAACGCCCGCGCGGCCCGCACAGACGCTTCCTTTCCCGGACGATTTGCCGGACGCGCTTCGATCAGCCTTATCTCAGCGTGGAATTGATCAGCTTTATAGCCACCAGTTTGAAGCCTGGGCAGCCGCCCGTGCTGGAAAAAATATTGTGCTCGCCACCGGCACTGCCAGCGGAAAAACCTTGGCTTATCAACTTCCAATTCTTTCCGCCATCATCGCCAACGACGAAGCCCGCGCACTTTTTATTTTTCCAACGAAGGCACTGGCGCAAGATCAATTATCAACGCTCCAATCACTTCAATCGCAAATCGTAAATCTGAAATCGTCAATCTACGATGGCGACACGCCTCAATCTCAACGGTCATCCATCCGGAAAAATGCGCGCATCATTTTATCCAACCCCGACATGCTCCACACGGGCATCCTTCCGCACCACACCAACTGGGATGAGTTCTTCAAAAATCTGCGTTATGTTGTCATCGACGAGATGCACACCTATCGCGGCGTTTTCGGCGCGCATGTTGCTAACGTGATCCGACGATTGAAGCGCGTCGCAAAATTTTATGGCGCGAGTCCGCAATTCATTCTCACATCCGCGACCATCGGCAACCCAAAAGAACTCGCCGAACGATTGATCGAATCACCCGTCGAATTGATCGGCCGTGATGGCTCGTCGCGCGGCGAAAGGCATTTTCTGCTTTACAACCCGCCGGTCATTGACGAAGCTCTCGGTCTGCGAAAAAGTTCTTTGCTCGAAAGCGTGCGACTCGCACAGGATTTATTATCCAGCGATGTGCAATCGGTTGTGTTTGCGCGTTCACGTCGAAGCGTGGAAATTATTTTGACTTATCTTCAAGGTGAGAAGAGGGATGAAAGAAGAAAAAGTGATGGCGCTGAAATCTTTCCTCTTTCCTCTTTCATCAGGGGATACCGTTCAGGTTATTTACCCAGCCAGCGCCGCGAAATTGAAAAAGGTCTGCGCGATGGAACGGTAAAAATTGTCGTTGCCACAAACGCTCTCGAATTGGGAATCGATATCGGTGGGCTGGGTGCGGCAATGCTGGTCGGGTATCCCGGCTCCATCGCAAGCGTCTACCAGCAGGCGGGTCGGGCAGGACGCGGCGACACGCCAGCCTTGTCGGTGCTGGTCGCAACCGCCAGTCCGCTCGACCAGTTCCTCGCACATCATCCTGATTACTTCTTTGGTAAATCGCCGGAACAGGCGTTGATCGATCCAGATCATTTGTTGATCCTGCTCAACCATCTGCGGTGCGCCATGTTCGAATTGCCTTTTCAAAAAGGCGAAAGCTTTGGTTCACTGCCGTCAGAGACCATCGAAGAATATTTGGAATTCTTGACAGCCAACAACGAAGCGCATCTTTCGCAGGAAAAATTTTTCTGGATGTCGGACTCTTATCCTGCGGCCAATATTTCATTGCGCTCTGCTTCGCCGGAAAATATTATTTTGCAAACCACGGATGTTCCTCCGCAAACCATCGGTGAGATTGATCTCGCCAGCGCATATTGGATGGTTCATCCAAAAGCCGTTTATCTTCACGAAGGTCAGCAGTATTATGTGCATGATCTTGATCTAGAAAAACATATTGCGCCGGTCACCGCCGTTGCGCTGGATTATTACACCGAGGCCCAACGTCAAACTGAAATTCAAATTTTGTCATCACTTGCTCAAGCCGCTATCCACGGCGGCGAGAGGGGACACGGCGAAATTCAAGTGACCACGCAAGTGGTCGGCTTCAAAAAATTGCGCTGGTTCACGCGCGAAAATCTGGGCGAAGAGCCGCTTGATCTTCCGCCAACTGATTTGCAAACAACAGGTTATTGGCTTTCTCTTTCGGATTCAACGATTGAGTCTTTGCGTGCCAGCGGAGCATGGACCAACGACCCGAACGATTACGGCTCCGATTGGCCGCGCATTCGCCTCGCTGTCCGGACCCGGGATGGATTCCGTTGCCAGGTCTGCGGCGCGGCTGAGGGCGGGCGCGAACACGATGTGCATCATAAGATTCCATTTAGATCATTCACATCCATTGCCGAAGCGAATCGACTTGATAATCTCATCACACTTTGTTCATCCTGTCATCGCAACGTCGAGCAGAATGTCCGCATAAAAAGTGGGTTGGCCGGATTGACTTATGTGCTTGGGCAACTCGCGCCATTATTTTTGATGTGCGACCCGAATGATCTTGGAATGCATACCGATTCTGCTGGAAGCATTCTTGGCAAACCATCTGTCTTTTTGTATGATCAGGTTCCGGCTGGTATTGGTTTTAGTCAAAAGCTATTCGAGATTCATGATGAGTTGATGAAGCGCGCGCTTGAGTTGGTCAGCGAGTGCGAGTGCAAGGATGGCTGTCCGTCCTGCGTCGGGCCCGGCGGTGAAAATGGCGTCGGCGGCAAGGAAGAGACGATTTCAATTTTAAAGGAACTGATATGAACCACAATCGAAATATATTTTTAGCAATTGGTTTAATATTAACTATCACGTTGGCGTGCGGTTCGCTTACTGCGCCCACAACACCCACCGCTATGCCGACTTCAACCAACATGCCACCAACTGCAACGTCGGTCCCTCTTTATCAGCAAGTCACAGTGTCAACAATAAGCTTTAACGACTCTGGAAAATCGCCAGATTACACAATCACGGCCCAGATACCTGCTCTCGAAGGTAACAGCGATCCGCGTGCTGCTGCCTTCACAACAGCGATGCATGATTTAGTTCAGGGATTGATAGATGACTTCAAAAAGAATCTGGCGCAGAATCCTGTCACCCCGGTCAAGGCGGCCAGCTATCTTGATATAAAGTTCAGCGTTGTTTCCCCGCCGGGCAACATTCTAAGCGTCAAATATTTGGTCGAGGGGTATCTGGCTGGCATGGCGCATCCTTATCACTTGAACCCAACCTTTAACTTCGACCTCGAAAGCGGAAAAGAGTTATCTCTGGCTGATCTGTTTTTACCGAATGTTGATTACTTGACCCCGATCTCAAAATATTGTGTTGCCGAACTGACCAGGCGCGATATTGGGTTTACATCTGATTTTGCGCAAGGCGCTGATCCCAAACCTGAGAATTACAAAAACTGGAATATCACTGTGGATGGTTTGGTCATTACATTTGATGAATATCAGGTGGCGCCGTATGTTGCCGGGCCACAAGCTGTGACAATCCCATACACTGAATTGAAAGGTTTGATCGACCCGAATGGGGCGTTGGCTCAGTTTATAAAATAAAACGAAAAGGGCGGACGCCGTCCGCCCCTATGAGTTATTCTTCCCTTAACCATCGTCGGGATGCTGCATAAGGATGTTTGTAAACATTCATTTCATCTAACAATTTTTCGGGGTCAGCTTCGCAACATAATCCATCGCGATGTTCATGAAAGATGAAGCCTTCGTCCACGGCATGGTCGATGGCAGCCAGTAAAGGCGCATAATAATTTTTGATGTTAAGCAAGCCTACCGGCTTTTGATGCGCGCCAACTTGTCCCCAGGTGATCGTTTCAAATAATTCATCGAAGGTGCCGAAGCCGCCGGGCAGGGCAATGTATCCGTCAGCGAGTTCGTGCATGCGAGCTTTGCGTTCGTGCATACCGGGGACAACGTCCATGCGGGTCAATCCGATATGTGCCAGAGCGTCGGTGTTCATTGATGGAATGATAATGCCGATGACTTCACCGCCCGCCTCGAGCACGCCGTCGGCAACGGCTCCCATTAAACCGGTTTTACCGCCGCCGTAAATTAAACGGAGTCCGTGTTCGGCGAGAGTTTTGCCCATTTGACGCGCACCCGCAAAAAAATCCGGTGAGACGCTGTCGGCAGATCCGCAAAAGACACAAATTGATTCCATAATTCCTCGATGTTCATCCCGTGTTCATTTATGGGTGATATAAATGAAATTGAGTAGATAAGTGTAGGATAAGTATACCTGAGGTTAGAGTTCTATTAGACCCGTTGGTTGATGCTTGCCCGACATTGTTAACAGGCATAAAATCAAAATATGGATTACAAGGATTACTACAAGATTTTGGGTGTGGAGCGTTCGGCCAGTACGGACGATATCCGCAAGGCGTATCGTAAACTGGCGATGCAATATCACCCGGATCGAAATCAGGGCAACAAACAGGCCGAGGAAAAGTTCAAGGAAATCAATGAAGCTTATCAGGCCTTGAGCGATCCACAGAAACGCGCCCGTTATGACCAGTTGGGAAGTGAGTATTCGAACTGGCAAAGACGCGGCGCGCCTGGTGACTTTGATTGGAGTCAGTGGTTCAATAATCAGCAGGCCGGCCGCGGCGGGACGCGCGTGGAATATGGCGATCTGAATGACCTATTCGGGCAGGGCGGGTTCTCTGATTTCTTTCAATCCATTTTCGGCGGCGGTATGGGCGGAACTGCAACCGGTACGCGGACTCGATCCGCACCGGCCTATCAGCAAGCTGTCACAATCTCATTGCAGGAAGCGCACGACGGCGCATTGCGTTCGCTTCAAAGTAATGGCCGCCGAGTGGAAGTTCGCATACCAGCCGGGGTGAAGACTGGTTCGAAGGTACGGGTGCCCGGCGCGGGTCCCGAAGGACTCGATCTTTATCTGATCGTTGAAGTTGCAGAAGATGCACGCTTCGAACGCGAAGGCGATGACCTGCGAACATCCGTCACAATCGATGTGTTTACGGCCATCCTTGGCGGCGAAGTGGAAGTTGAAACAATAGGCGGCAAAGTAACGTTGAAGATCCCGGCTGGCACACAACCTGAACAGGTTTTTAGATTAGCTGGAAGAGGAATGCCGCATTTGAAAGGCGCGCACACCAAAGGTGATCTGTTCGTGCGTGTCAAGGTACGTATACCAAAGCAGTTGTCGTCAAAGCAAAAATCATTATTGGAAGAAGCGGCCCGCAATAAATCTGGGTGAGGCCGTAAAGTTCTCTCAAAGGAGAAAGAAAGAGAAAGAATGAAAACGAAACGAACTTTAATTGTACTTACTGTCCTTGTTCTCGCGGCATTGGCTTGTCAGCTTGGAACCGCACCGATTGCCATACCTCAATTGGCAACTCCTGCGGCGAATCAACCGGTGGCTCCGGCCCCGGTAGTGAATACTTCTGCACAGGCAGCTTCGCAACAGGATGCAATGGTGAGCTTGTATCAAGCCGTCAGCCCCGGTGTTGTGACGATCCAGGTTGTTACTCAAAGCGGCGGTGCATTGGGCTCTGGATTTGTTTATGATACGGATGGTCATATCGTGACAAATTACCATGTGGTGCAGGGTGCAACCAACAATAAAGTTGAAGTGGACTTTATGTCGGGCTTCAAAACATATGGAACCGTAGTCGGCACCGATCTGGACTCTGATCTGGCGATCATTAAAGTGGATGCTCCCGCCTCGGAACTTCATCCGTTAACTCTTGGCGATTCTTCGGCTGTGAAAGTCGGGCAGACCGTGATTGCCATTGGAAATCCATTTGGTTTGAATGGCACGATGACCGAGGGCATTATCTCAGCTATCGGTCGTACGCTCGACTCGGAACATGCCACGCCCGGAAGTAATGGTCAGGGCGGGCAGCCCTTTACGGCTGGTGATCTGATCCAGACCGATGCAGCTATCAACCCCGGCAACTCTGGCGGCCCATTATTCAATCTTAATGGCGAAGTCATTGGCGTGAACCGCGCCATCAGCACCAATAGTTCCACGGCTGCGGGCGAACCGGTCAACTCAGGAATTGGTTTTGCGGTTTCATCCAATATTGTTAAGCGCGTCGCACCGATCCTTATCCGCGATGGGAAGATCGATTATCCATATCTCGGAATCTCATCGACGAGTTCCCTCTCTCTGGATGAGATCAATGCATTGGGTCTGAAACAATATACAGGTGCGTACGTGACCGATATTGTCAAAGGCGGTCCGGCGGATCAGGCCGGGATCCAGGCTGGCACTCAACCAACCAGCATTCAAGGTCTGAATGCTGGCGGTGATTTGATCATTGCTATCGATGGACATCCGGTCAAACAGTTTGATGACCTGCTGGCATATCTGATCACGAATAAGTCGCCAGGTGATACTGTCGTGCTCACGGTTCTGCGTGGCGACAAGCAGCAGGATATTACGGTGACATTGGGCAAACGCCCATCATAAAAAATAAAAGTTTGGTCGGAATTTTTCCGACCAAACTTTTTATAACCGAATTATTTCTTTATCTTCTGTTGATGCGGCAGTTTACTGCCGCATCAAGTTTTAACCAAAACGTTCTTCCTTCCAAACATCGGCGCGGTTGTGATAACCGGCCTGTTCCCAGAAACCTCGTTTATCGCGCGGCATGAACTCGATCGAACGCAGCCACTTCGCGCCTTTCCATAGATAAGGTGTTTCCAAATCTTCGCGGCTGGGGATGAAACCCACCATGCCGCGCAATGGATAACCGTGATCGGCCGTGATCGGCTCACCGTTGAGATGAGTTGCCAGCAGGAAATTATCCTGCAACACAACCTCCAGCGGAAGGTTGACCGTGAATCCATATTCGGCATGTTGCATTACGTGGGTCGCACTCGGCTTGATCTTGAAAAATCCTTCGTTCACAAGTTGTTTGACCGAAACGCCTTCCCAGACTGTGTCGAACTTGCTCCAACGTGTGACGCAATGGATGTCCATTTTTATCGAGGCGCGCGGTAACTTGTTGAACTCATCCCATGTCCAGCTTTTTTCTTCTTCCACTTCGCCCCACACGCGGAAGTCCCAGGTGGCCGGGTTGAAGTGCGGAACCGGACCATAATGGAGAACGGGGAACTTTAAAGTCAGTGATTGACCGGGCGGCAAACGTCCTTCACTACGGACACGGTCTTCCTCTTTGCGGCGGTCGGGACCTTCAAAATTAAACATGATCTGAACTCCTCTCTAAAATTATAAACGATGAGCGCACAGGATAGACTTGTCGGATGGAGTGTGCATTACCTCCAAATTCTTACGATTTGATTAAGTTCTGTTGCTTTGCTCAATTACATCTCCCATTGGCTTAATTGGGTCGAGACTCTTATAATCGGCTTATCCAATTTGGCCGGAGAAAATATGTCATCATCCAATCCCACCTTTCGTCAACGTATAAGCTATGCTTTTGATAAGACTCTTTCGCGCGGCCCCAGCGCGTTGATCGTCTGGCTTGGCCTGGCCACCGCTCTTCTGGTCACGATAGCTGTTGCCATCATCATGATAGGCCCGGCCGTGCCGCAGGGAGCGACATTCATTGAAGTATTCTGGGATGTGTTGTACCAGGCGTTGACGCCTAATCCGGTTGACCCAACCGCCTTCCCGCCACTTTTCATGATCGTGACGTTCGGTGTGACGTTAGGTAGTTTATTCATCGTCAGCATTCTGATCGGCATCTTGAATAACACGATCGAAGGGCGAGTTGATGCATTACGCCGCGGCCGCTCAAAGGTCCTCGAGAACGAACACACTGTCATCCTCGGCTGGTCTACGCAGGTCTTCACGATTGTCTCCGAATTGGTAATTACAAATGAAAACCGCAAGCAGGGCGCAGTCATTGCTATTCTTGCAGATAGAGATAAAGTCGAGATGGAAGCGGATATTCGTGCCCGCGTCCCGAATCTCAAGAACACGCGTGTTATTTGTCGCAGCGGGAATCCCATCGAAGCTGCTGATCTTGAAATTGTCAGCCCGCATACGGCACGTTCCATCATTATCCTGCCTCCTGAAGAGGACGATCCAGATATCTTTGTAATTAAAACAATTCTGGCAATTACAAATGATTCTACGCGAAGCAGGGAAAAGTATCACATTGTCACCCAGATTCACGAAAAGAAAAATATGGATGTGATTCAGATGATCAGTCGCGGCGATGATGTGCAGGCAGTTCTGGTCGGCGACCTGATTGCGCGCGTCGTTGCCCAGACATCGCGTCAGTCCGGACTTTCTGCCGTCTACACCGAACTGTTGAATTTCGACGGCGACGAAATTTATTTCAAAGAAGAACCTGCTCTGGTTGGCAAAACATTTGGCGAGGCTTTGTTTGCGTATGAGACATCTTCAGTGATGGGGTTGCGGTTGGCAAATGGAAAGATCATGCTCAATCCGCCAATGGATACCCGGATTGCATCCGGTGACAAAGTCTTTGTGATATCCGCTGATGGCGATGCCGTAAAGGTTTCTGGGTTGACCGATTTCCCAGTGGATACCAGCCTGATCCGCAGCAGCAGGAAGCGTGTTAAACCTGTGGCCGAGAAGGCGCTTGTCCTTGGATGGAATCGTTGGGGCACGGTTATTGTCGGCGAACTTGATTCTTATGTTCCAAAAGGTTCTCAGTTGATGATCCTGGCCGATGATGATGAAATAGCACAGGAACTTAAAGAAGATAATATTCGCCTGGTGAATCAGAAGCTTGTTGTTCGCAAGGGCGACACAAGTGACCGTCATCTATTGGATGGTCTGAAAGTGGATAGCTTCAATCATGTGATAGTGCTGGCTAATTCCGATCTTGACGCCCAAGAGGCTGATGCTCGTACTTTGGTCACATTACTTCATTTGCGCGACATTGCCGAGAAGAATGAAACGCGTTTCTCGGTCGTCAGCGAAATGCTCGACCTGCGCAATCGTCTGCTAGCTGAGGCTGCCCGCGTGGATGACTTTATCGTAAGCGAGCATCTGGTCAGTTTGATGATGTCCCAGCTTTCGGAAGACAGCGAATTGCACGCGGTCTTCACCGACATATTTGACCCCGAAGGTTCCGAAATATATCTAAAGCATGTATCTGATTATGTTGAAACAGGCAAGCCCGTTAACTTCTACACGGTTCTTGAATCTGCGCGTCAACGCAATGAGATTGCCATCGGATATCGCATCATGTGTGAAGCTGGTAATGCAGGCAAATCTTATGGAATTCGCACAAACCCGAAAAAATCAGAGACGGTTGTCTTCTCGCCCGAAGATAAAATAATTGTCTTAGCCGAAAGTTAAAATATAGGGCGACCAACTTGGTCGCCCTACTTGTTTAATCCCGGCAAACCACCGGCTGATGTTGACATTTTTACAGCGCGCTCAATTGCCTGTGACATTG
>Ga0075275_1000011_pt1 | contig 19035 bp, 19 predicted proteins | sample SF_Rice_5C_80N_3_FD_69769 | JGI IMG/M metagenome (GOLD analysis project Ga0075275, IMG submission 69769) | Rice paddy soil microbial communities from Twitchell Island, California, USA - SF_Rice_5C_80N_305 | ecosystem: Environmental > Terrestrial > Soil > Paddy field/soil | place: USA: Twitchell... | reverse complement strand
TCCACCGCCTCGCGAATTAGTCCAAACAACATTTGATAATCAGTATACTCGAAATCCTGCGCGGCCAAGGCAGTCAAGCCAAGCTGCTGCAATTGGCGATCCAGCCGATATAAAAGTTCAGGCTTGCGGAACAGGACGCCGATAACATAAGCCTCGACCTTTTTACCAGACGATACCGATACCGCGACTTGCGCCGATTCCTGAGCCTGTTTTCCTGCAACCGGCCTCGGCCGCCTCGTTCGCGGACCCTGGGCCGGAGCGCCGATTAACACGCGTTCATCCACCCGCAACATGCGTGCCAGCGCCTGGCGGTAGGTATCGCGCTCCATCGGGTTGGGCAGATCCTCGATCAACGGCAGAACCTGCGCCGCGATCTGATTCTTCACTTTCGCGTCGGTCAAATCCTGTCCAGCCGCCAATGTGTCCATCACATGCGTGACAATTGGTTTGGCATTCTCAATAAGTTGCTTCCACTCTTCGCTGTTGCGCGCTACGATCTCATCCGGGTCGAGATCATCCGGCATGGAAGCCACACGCAGATCGGCTTGCAAACGAGCTTCATTTTTGAGCAAGCCACGTGCATCGAAACCAAGCTCGCCTTCACGGTCCATGGCTGAACGCGCCGCATCCAGCCCGCGTAAGACAGCTTTCTGCCCAGCCGTATCCGGGTCGAGCGCCAGCACGATGCGGCGTGTAAACTTCTTGAGTAAGCGCAACTGGTCTTCGGTCAACGCCGTGCCCATCGGCGAGACAACGTTTTCGTAGCCAGCCTGATGCACCGCGATCACATCCATGTAACCTTCGACGATCACGGCTTGGTCCGCTGCACGGATGGGCTTGCGAGCGCGATCCAATCCATAAAGCAAACGGCCTTTGCTAAAGATCGGTGTTTCAGGCGAGTTCAAAAATTTTGGAATATCGTTTGGGCCAACAATGCGAGCGCCAAAGCCCGCCATTTTTCCATTCTCATCGCGGATCGGAATCATGATGCGGTTGCGGAAGCGGTCATAATGTTTTTTATCGTTGCGCTCGGTTAGCAGACCGGCATCGAACAGATCATGTTCCGAGTAGCCTCTGGCAGTGAAATGTTTGATGGCGTTGTCCCAGCCGTTTGGGGCGTAACCCAGCCCAAAGCTCTCGATGGTGGCGTCTTTGAGTCCACGCTTCTCGCGCAGATAAGTCAAAACATCCTTGTTATTAAAAAGATGACTGCGATAAAAAATAATGGCATCTTCCAAAAGTTTGCGCAGGTGTTCATTGGCTTCTTTTACTTCAGGCGCGGCGTGCTCGAACTTTTCAACCTTCACGCCTGCCTTGTCCGCCAGTTTTTGCAGAGCTTCCTTGAAATCGATGCCATCCTTCTTCATCACGAACTTGAAGATGTCACCGCCCTCGTTGCATTCGCCGAAACAACGCCACGTACCAGTCTCGGGCCAAACGACAAAGGCAGGCGTATTCTTGTTGGCGTGGAACGGACAGAAACCGGTATAGTTCTTGCCCGCGTGGCGCAGCTTTACACCGGCCTCGGAGACAAGGTCGACAATATCGATTTTCGCTTTAACTTCATCAATGGTAGACATGTGTCCATAGAATTATAGACGCATTCGATAATTTGGCAAATCTTGAACATCGCCTGCCAATGAGCGATATCCCAGTCTGTTTAATTTACGACACAACAAGCTCTGGCTGAAGAGGAAAAATTTTATTGCTCGATTCATAAAACAATGGAGTCGACCCGATGCCGGATCGACTCCATGCCAAAAGGAGGGTGGAAATACTACTTCCCGATTCCTAATCCAAGGACGCCATTCGCGCTTCCCTGACTGCCAAAGATCAGGTTGAGCAGCGATCCATTATTGGATGCATTCGCCGAAGCCTGAGCATTCGCATTCGCGCTGCCATTCGCCTGTCCGTTAGCAGAGACGCCTTTCAAGACTGTACTCAAATTGATGCCGCCATTTGCATCAGCAGATGCAGAAGTAGAGTTATTCGAGTTGGCGGATACTCCAACATTTGCATTCGTCGATACCTGTGCGGCCGTGTTGGCAGCTACGTTCGATACAGTCTGGGCGGCGAAGGTTGTTGCCTGTGTAACCGTCGCTTCGACTCGATTAAAAACCTGCTGGATCTTTTGACTTGCATTTGTGTTCAAGCCAACGGTTGCGGCTACACTAAGCGCCGCAGTGACAATAAGTTGAACGATCGTTTTCATGTTATCTACCTCCAGGTTGGTTTTGACCTTGTGCGGTCATTCATCCTGCATAACGAGGTCCATCAAAAAATGTTATGAAAAAAAATAAAATCAAAGACGGCCGCATGGCCGTCTTTGATTTTCTCTCTTGTTACTTCTTTGTGCGCAACTGAAGCGTGATATCCGTCCAGATGTGATGCGCGCCATCCCATATCGTCGTAAAAATCGACGAAATTTGTTTCCACACAACTGTCATCTTTTGACTGCCGAACTGTTGGTTCGAATTAAGACTCACAGTCCAGGTATGCACCGTCTCAGAGATGTTCGCCTTCGCCGTTAAAAAAGATGTGTGCATATCATCCCAACTTTTGACTGTTCTCTCATGCGCCTGTGGATTGAACCCCAGCCATAAACCAAGCGCCAGCCCCAACACAAACAACACGGTAAATGTTTTGAGCATGGTACCTCCAATCGTCTGAGATTGTTACTTAAATTAAGACGACGAAAATATAAATATGTTATGGGAGTTACGGCTGCAAACCCGGAGGAATATGAGCAGTTGGCACGACAGGTGGAAGTGACGGAATATTTCTTGGCGAAGAAAGTGACGGTACAGGAACGACAGGAGTAACTGCTGAGTCATTAGCTGGATTCGCGCCAGAGGGCTTCACGCTATGATTCAATTCGGGGATGGAGACCCCAGCAGCAGACAACTTTTCCTGATGAGATTTCAGCGCCTGCGAGATCTTTTCTTTATTTCCCGCATTACTCTCGGACTCCAAACGGGCCAGTGCTTCGAGATAACCATTCAACGCCTCGGCTTTGAGCGCCGGGTCTGCAGCAATGATCGTTATCTCATCCACGCGGCGTTCGGCGAGACTCAAATCCACATCGACGGGATCAGGCGAAACCGCACGCCACACTTGCTCACTGGATAACTTCCACGCATACAAAGACTGACCTGGCAAGGCGCTTTGAGCAAACGCGGTACCGGTAATTAGAAATGCGGCCACCAGCACAGCCAAGCTGACAGCTACGCGCCAGAAAGGCGAGAAAGTCCACGCACGGCGGCGCGGATATGCATACATGTGTGTGTATAACTGCGCGCGCGTCTGCGCTTTGAATGCAGGCGAAAGTTTTATATTGCCTCCGCGCTTGACCATGGCGGCGGTTTGCAGAAGTGGCTTCAGCTGCGAAGCATGTTCAGGGTGATGCGCCAGACACTCGTCGAGGGAGGATGCGCCGCTGGTTATCTGCGTCAGGCACTCATCAAGGATGCGGTCAAAATCGTTCATGTAATTTCTCTTCTTCCAAATATTTCGAAAGCGCTTGCAATGCACGCATCTGCAAGGCGCGGATGGCGCCCTCATTTTTGTTCATTGCCTGCGCGATATCCTCGGTCGTCATCTCGACGATGAATTTCAAGATCAACACCTGCTGTTGTTCCTCGGTCAGGAATTGCAGGGCGTCCCGCATGGCTTGCAGATCAAAATTCGTCTCGATCTGCTCGGCCACCGTCCGGCCGGGAGCAGGCAGTGAAGCGATCTTGTCGAGAGGTACAGATTCTTTGCGGGTACGGTAATGGTCGATCACTTGATTTCTCGCAATCGTATAAAGCCAGGCGAGGAAGGACGCATTCCCGGATCGATAACGATCAAGGTGTTCCCATGCCTTCAGAAAAACCTGCGAGGTGATATCTTCCGCGGTGGCATCGTCCGCCACACGGAAATAGACGTAGCGATAGACACGCTCGACGCAGGCATCGTACAGTCGGGCGAAAGAGTCTGCATCTCCGGATTGAGCCTGATGAACAAGACTGGTCTCATCCGGGATCGATGAATCGGGATGACGTGTTTCAGCAGATTTCACTTTCATTAATATAAACGATAAATGCTTTCTTTTGTTATGAAAAAATCCATCCCGTTTTGCGGGAGGGCTGAGAACACTCAGGGATTCTGCCGTTTTCTGATTGTAGTCCAAAATTTCCTGTGAGTTGGCCGACATTGTGGGAGCAACGTCGGGCAGGCTCGCAGCATGGATGGGAACTTGCACATAAATGCCATATTGCTTATCTGCGCTATAACCGCGGAACCATCGCACTCAGCAACGGATAAAAAAGCGGTAGTCATTTTAGACTACCGCCCAGTGATTAGAAACCTTCGAGTTTACTCAAGTCTGCGATGCCGCTTGCGAGGCTTGAAATTTTTTGTAATAACCCAAGCCGATTTTCTCTCACCGCTTTGTCATCAGCCATGACCAATACTTTATCGAAGAAAACATTGATGGATGGAATCAACTTGACGACAACTTCGAGAAATTCATTGACCGTGGACGGCTGGCCCTTGACCGTTTTTTGGAACGCATCGAACAGACCTTTTTCTTCGGCCTCCACAAAAGATTTTTCATTAACTGAAAATTTTTGTTTCTGGTCGCGTGTGATACGCACGCAACGCGCATAGCCCGGCAAAATGGTTGACCAATCCTCGCGCATGACCCACGCCTGCAGTTCTTTCACCGCGCGCGCCGCACCGGCGGGATTATTCGATTGCGCCGCCAGCACCGCATCGACAACATCATATTTATATCCGGCATCGTTCAACACGACTTTCAAACGTCCGGCGATGAACTCAAGCACCTGTGCCTGCGCTTCGTCACTGACTTTGAGCGGCTGCGTGCTCGCAGACTTTTTCACCGCCTCGGCCAGATCAAAGTCGAGGTTGTGTTCGATCAACGGTTGGACAACGCCGATAGCTGCGCGCCGCAAACCGAACGGGTCTTTCGCGCCGGTCGGAGCCAAACCAGCGGCAAAAAGCCCGGTCAATGAATCGAGGCGGTCTGCAAGCGCGACAACAATTCCAACTTTTGATTTTGGAACAGATTGATATTGTTCGCCAATCGCATTCGCCACCAATTCGTTTTCGCTGGAACGCAGTGCATACTCGCGCCCGATGATTCCCTGCAGCGAAGTCATCTCGGTCACCATTTGAGTCGTCAAATCAGCTTTGAGCAAAAACGCCGCGCGCTTTGCGTTTTGTGTTTCATCTTTATTCAACTTGAACATTGCCGCAAGTTCATCTGTCAACTTTGCAATGCGTTCTGATTTATCCAACATCGAGCCAAGCTGCTTTTGGAACATCAGGGTCTTGAGTCCATCACGATAATACTCAAGCGGATGTTTGATATCTTCGCGCACAAAGAAATTCGCATCGGCGAAACGCGCGCCGAGCACATGCTCGTTGCCTTGACGAACGATGTCACTGTGAATATCGTCGCCGTTGCGAATCGCGATAAAGTACGCCATCAACTTTCCATTTTTCTCCACCGGAAAATATCGTTGATGTTTCTTCATCGTTGAAATAAGCACATCGCGCGGTAGCGACAAAAATTCTGCATTGAAGCCGCCCATCACAGCCGTCGGCATTTCGATTAGGTTCGTCACTTCAGCCAGCAAGCCTTCATCGATGATCGCTTCACCGCCCACCACATGCGCGGCTTGCTTCACCTGCTCAACGATCGACGCCGTGCGCTCTTCATAATCGAGCACGATGCCCGCTTCTTTGATCGCATCGAAATATTTATCGGCGGAAGAGATTTTGATTTCAGGAGAATCGTACGGGCGCAATCCGCGCGTGATGTTGCCAGACACAACGCCCGCATATTCAAATGGAATAACTACATCACCAAGCAAAGCAACATACCAACGGATCGGACGCGAGAACGCCACGCTGGATTCATTCCAGCGCATAGACTTCTCAAATTTGATGCTCTCAACTAATTTAGGTAATGCTTCGGCCAACACTTCGGGCGTCGAGCGTCCCTTTTGCTTGACCACCGCAAAGACATATTTGCCTCCATTTTCTTCGCGGACTTCGAGCGATGAAGCGTCAACGTTGTTTTTCTTGGCAAAGCCTTGCGCGGCGGGAGTCGGTTTGTTATCTTTATCAAAAGCCTTATCCGCTGGCGGACCTTTGACCAGATCTTCGCGGTCGGGTTGACGGGGAGATAAAGCCTCGACGAAAACGGTCAGCCGCCGCGGGGTAGCAAAGACGCGGACGACGCTGTGGGTGAGATGAAGTTCATCGAGCAGAGTCGGCACACGGGTTTTGAGTTGCTCGTGAGCCATGTCCACATCAGCGGCGGGAAGTTCCTCAACGCCAATTTCAAGTAAAAAGTTGGAAGGTTGCAGGTTGGAAAGTTCAGGCACATGCAATGATAACTTCTCAACTTTCGAACTTTCAACCTTCAACAACGGGTACTCAAGCTCCTTGCGCTGTTCCATGTACGCGACCGCAACACGGCGCGCAAGATCGCGCATCTGACCGAAGAATCCCTGACGCTCGGTGACGCCGATCGCGCCGCGCGTGTCGAGCACATTGAAGGTGTGTGAACATTTCAAAACATAATCATGCGCGGGCAAAACCAAACCTTGGGCGAGACAGGCTTCGGCCTCGGCCTTGTACATCTCGTACATCTGGCGCATGCGATCCACGTCGGCAACTTCGAAATAATATTTGCTGTGCTCGAACTCTTCCTGACGGCGCACCTCGCCATAAGAAACATCGTTGCCCCACTTTGTATCCCAGACCGCGGCGGCATTGTTGAGCGCGATGGAAATTCTATCGAGGCCATACGTGATCTCGACCGCGACCGGATCGAGCATTTGTCCACCGACCTGCTGAAAATAAGTGAACTGCGTGATTTCCTGACCATCCAGCCAGACTTCCCAACCCAGTCCCCAAGCCGAGATGGCGGGCTGTTCCCAGTTATCTTCCACGAAACGGATGTCGTGCTGGCGTGGGTCGATGCCGATGGCTTTGAGCGATTCAAGATACAACTCTTGCGGGTTGCCGGTATCGGGCTTGAGAATCACTTGATACTGATAGTGCATTTGCAGGCGGTTCGGATTTTCGCCGTAGCGTCCATCATCGGGACGGACGGACGGCTCGACATACGCCACGTTCCACGGCTCGGGACCAAGCACGCGCAAGAATGTGGCGGGGTTCATCGTCCCTGCGCCGACCTGGGTGTAATACGGCTGCCAGATCAGGCAGCCGTGTTCCGCCCAGAAGTTTTGGAGTTTGAGGATGATGGATTGAAAGTCAGTAGACATGAGGAGTTTCCGTTTTAAGATTTTAGATTTACGATACTTCGACAGGCTCAGTACAAGTTGCGGGGAGATTATAACTGATGGGGAATGAAAAATAGATGTCCCCATCAAAGTAAACTGATAAATTATCTATAAAAAGAAAAATCATCGTCATAAGATAATTCTTCGTATTCATCATACAAACCGTTTTCTAACATTTCAACAAACTCATCAGGTATGTTCAAAAAGGAACGATAACTTTTATTATTTTCCTTACACCATCTTCTGTAAGCATATTCACAAAATTCTTCCCGCATTTTCATTTCATCGTCATATTTCTTCATTTCCCAATCATCTTTATAGGCCTTGGCGCCCCAATTTTCAAACCATCTTTCATATTCTGCACATAGTCTATCGGCTTCAACACGTTCTTCACGCTTTTCATCTGCTTCCTCGTGACATTTCCCAGCGCAAACTACTTGCAAATCGCTATCTTTTTCAAGGCCACCAACACGGTCATAAGTTAAATGGTGGACTTGCAAACCCGAATCATTTAAATACTGCGCATGACACTGCTCGCATCTATAACACCCAAATTGCTTTACAATTTGCCTTATTTTTCTAGTCCGTATTTCTTGCCAAATTGGCGAAGCAAGGTAACTCTTGTAAACCTTTTGCCATTCAGGCTTATTACCTTCAACAGTTTTAAATTTTTTGCACCACTCTTTAGATTTTTCTTTCTGTTCTTGTTGTCTTTTCCATTCTTGATTCTCATCCGCCCAAGTCATAGTTTCTCCGTATCAAGCCACGCATCCACGCCATCTTTTACGAGATGGTTGTATAAGGTGCGAACGGCGGTTGCGTCGCTGTGTGCGTGATAGAGGCCTGCCCTGAGCGCAGTCGAAGGGAAGACTTTCAGAGGGCGTTTATCAGTCATAATTTTCCACGATGAAATAATTATACGCCTGTGCGTAGGGGCGGATCGTGATCCGCCCCTACGCACGATGGTCTGGATTTTCATCATCGTCCATCCATTGCACGGGGTTGGATCCGATGTAACGGGTGATCCTGTCCATTTCGCGTTCGTTGCGAATGATATGTTCCCTTCGACGGGCTCAGGGCAGGCTTCATAATTGCGTTGCCAGACGATTTGACCCTCCGTGCCACGCAATAAATTAATTTGTTTTGTAGAAACCGTTTTAAATGCGCCGATCAACCGTCCCAACGGTTTATGTTTTGTCGGTGTAGGGGCGATTCGTAAATCGCCCCTATTTGTGAATTGCATATCATCCATGGGGGCGGATCGCGATCCGCCCCTACCATTTTCATGGATTACCAAAATCCCATGAAAATGATTCGGCATAACCACCCATTCGCCCAATTCAACATAATCATATTGCGTTTCCAACCATTGCCATTTTTCGGAAACGATTTTCCCGAATTCATTCAAAATCATTTCCTCGTCTACGATTTCCCCAAACAGCATTTCGCGTTGCCACGCGACAATCGTCACGAAATATGCGCCCTCCTGCGAATAATCATATCCCTTCAAACGGATTGACCGTCGATGATGTTTTTGCGGATCGAATTTCATACAGCAATTATATGTCTAAAAGATTTTAGACCCCTGACTTGGCGGCAGTACGAAACGAATCCAATGGCATACTACAAGATAACTACAGGATTGTCGAGCACAAGCTGTGTCAACCACCGAACTTACATCTATCGGCCTTGCTGTATGTTTACAGTCAGAGACAGCAATCATAAAGTTTAAGCCTTTCCTAATGCGAGGCCAGTAGAATGCCCGCCAAAGTCAAAGAGGTATAAGTGTTGGTTCAATTGGAAAGTTATTTGGTCAGCGCCCGTTTGTTCGTTCTTGGGCAACCCATTTTGTTTGTCGCCCTGACCGGGCTATTGATCGCCGTGGTATCTGTCGCCGGGGAAGTGGCTATTTATTGGGCTGCCCGGCTGGGGGGCCGTCCGCTGATCGAGCGCATGTCCGCCCGTGGTTGGATGCGCATCAACGCGCAACGCGCCCAACACACCGAGACGCTGTTTTCCCGTTGGGGCCTGCATCTGGTGATGTTTGGACGCATCCTGCCCGGCGTCCGCACTTTGGTCAGCATACCAGCCGGGATTTCACGCATGAACTTTGGTCTGTTTCTGGGCGCAGCTTTTAGCGGCGCTTATATTTGGAATACTTTATTGGTGGGAATAGGTTACGCTCTGGGCTTCAAGGTGACCCTGTTGGGCATTTCCATTTTGGGATAAAACCTAAGCAACCACTCGAACAGGAGCCAGGCGCAAAAGCACAGCTCGGTGGTCCGAGTGCGGTTCATCCGGCGTATCCAGATGACGCGCCTCGAGGATCTTCCAACTATTTTGTTCCGCCTTCAGAAAAATATAATCCAGACGCGCACGGTGCAAGGCCTTTCCCCACGGCCAGTGTATTTCGTGCGTGGTGCCGTCCGCAAACGGATTGAGATGGCGGAAAGTATCCAGCCAATTTTGCTGTAACGTTTGAATCTGCCTTGAAAGTTCGCCAGCATTGAAATCCCCGCCCACCAAAGCCGTCATCCCTTTGGAAATATCCTGCACCCACGAATTTAGATGATCCGCTTCACTGGCGTTTTGTTTTCCGACCAGACCCAAATGCACCGAGAAGGCCAGCAGTTTTCCGCACGGAGAATCGATCTGCGTACCCAACGCCAGGCGATGCACGAACGGGTTGGATGTTGGGCTAAGTTGGCGTAGCACGGGCTGCCCCAGCGGGTGGCGGCTAAAGACCGCCAGCCCTTCTTCAAAACCTATACTCTGTAAATGACCGTTGGCACGCGAATAAACATAAGCCATGCCCAAACGTTCAGCCAACCATTGATCCGTCCAAAAGTGAGTGGTGCGCGCCACTTCCTGCAACAACAGCACATCCGCCTTGTGTTCTTCCACCAACCGGGCAAACGCTTCCAGACGTTCCACCGCCCGCTGTCGACGCGGCCAATCATGCCACAGGTTGGTGCTGATGACAGTCAGACCCTGACAACTCTTTATTTCTGATTCGCGTACCGGTTCAGCCTGGACCGAAATCCGGCCCGGCGCTTCGACAACTCCCTCCACCCGACGAAGCAACGGAAGAAACATCCGCAACCCGGGCAAGGCAAATAATTTTCGCATGACGCTGTAGACACCTTTTCTTCGTCTTTCCACGCCCCCAGCTACCTCGATCTTTATTTCTTGAATCACTACAAACTACTCTCCATCTCAATCACCAAACATTGACAGCGCAGTATTTTACTCGCGATTCGATGATTTAGGGGGAGTATGTCGAGAAGTTGTAGAGTCATGCCTTTCTGGCTATTTGCGGAGGCCTTTCAAAAAGCCCGGTACCATTACCTTGGGGAAATACGGCCAGGTCACGGCGATGACGATGGCAAGGAAGGCAATGATGGTCCAACCGGCATAAGGAGCGTCTCGCAAGGCCACCCAGATAAACCAGCCATAAATAGGCGCCTGGAAAAGCATGCCCGGTGAGTGCGGAATGCCGCCTTGCTGCCAGAAATATACCATCCAAAGAAGGATATAAATCCCTGCCAGCCACCAAACTACATATCCTACTTGCAACATAAAGATAAGCAGGCCGACCGAAACACACATATCCACTTCCAGATCGTGATCACCAATCCATGTGTGATACTGAATGCGGCTGCGTCGGGCGATTCGTCCGTCCACCATGTCGCCGCTCCAATCGGCGATCATCAGCCAGGCCGCCAATGTCAGGCCTGCCTCCCCGTAAGTGACACCCAACCACATCAGACCGATGGCTATCAATGCGCGTGACATGGTGATCAAATCTGCAACCTGTTTCGCAACAACCATTGACAACTCCTTTCTCTGCGGGGTGAGGCTCTCACTTATCAAAGACGAACGCCTCTACTTTTATTATAGAGAGAGCAATGCCTGAGGTCAACAAGGTGCGGGTTATTCTTCGTTATACAGGTAGAAACTGAGTTTTTATGGGTATCACATTCCTTCGCTTCCCCTCAACTGAACAAAAGCAACAGGGAGCAATGTTTCTTGCGAGAAAGAATTCCCTTCTCGCTCCCACAATTGCAGCATCTGGAATCCAGCTTTACCAACCGGCAGAATCATACGTCCATGCTCGGATAGCTGATCCAGAAGACTCTTCGGCACATGAGACGCAGCAGCAGAAACAATGATCGCATCATACGGCGCGGACGACGGCCAGCCCTGCGAGCCATCTCCGACATGGATGGAAACATTTTCTATGCCAAGTTCGGCAAGTGTGTGCGTGGCTCGTTCCGCGAAAGCGGAAATCAACTCTATCGTGTGTACATCCCGCACCAACTGGGAAAGTATCGCTGCCTGATAGCCCGACCCTGTCCCTACTTCCAGCACGCGCTCCGTGTCGGCCAGTTCTAGCGACTGGATCATATAAGCAACGATAAATGGCTGTGAGATCGTTTGTCCAAAACCGATGGGATGTGGGCAATCTTCATAAGCCAAAAACTGCGCTTGTTCCGGCACAAATAAATGGCGAGGAATCGCTTCAAATGCAGCCAGAATTCGCTTATCAACGATCCCGCGTCCGCGAAGCTGATGCGCCACCATTTGCCTGCGCTGATTGAGAAATTCCTGTAGCATAAGACGAGGAACAAAACTCAATAGTCAACCTCACAGATAACGCTTCGATGTTAAAGACTGGCAATATACTGTCCGATCAATAACAGGCTGACCAACAATGGCAGGATAAATGCTCCTAATTGCTCCAACCATTGACCAAAATCGATGCCGCACGGCGCCGTACACGGGAACGTGGCAGCCACGCCAATATAAATTATGCTGGAAATCAGCAAGGCCCAACCTGCAAAACGGTTGGTCCGATACCAGACCACGTCATCCGCAAGTGTCTTGGATGTGCGGATACCGATCCATCGCTGCGGTGGAATCAAATTAAGAATAAGCGGGATGGACAGGATGAATATAATAATGGCGGGAATGATAAACGGCTGGCTGAACATGACACTATCTCCTTTAAGTAATACATTTCTCTACCAAGAAAATTATACAGCTTTACTTATCAATTAGACTTTCCGCTTGCAATAATTATTCGTCTCACGTAAAATCCGCCACATGTCAAAACCGAATCAGTATGATGTCATCATCGTGGGCGCAGGCCCGGCTGGGACTTCCACCGCGCTGCATCTGGCGAAAATTGCGCCGGAGTTGATTCCGCATACTTTGATTCTGGAAAAGGCTGTTCATCCACGGCCAAAGTTGTGCGGCGGCGGTGTTCTGCAGGATGGCGAAGCTATTCTCAGCCAGCTTGGGTTGGATATTACCGAACTGCCCCACGTGGACACAAGCTGGGCACATTTTGATTTTGACGGCAAAGGCATGGCCATGCGTTCGCGGGATGAGAACACATATGCGTTCCGTATTATCCGCCGATATGAGTTCGATGCCTGGCTGGTGAGCAAAGTAAAAGAAAAAGGGTTTGAGATTCAAGAGGGCGTGTCAGTAAAAAATATCATTCCAAATTCGGACGGTGTGATCGTTGAAACCGACGCGGGTTCGTTTGCGGCACGGGTAGTTGTCGGCGCAGACGGGACCAACGGCGTGGTACGCCGCTCCATCGTCCCGCGCGAAGCGCCTCACACTGCGCGCCTGCTGGAAATTGTCACGCCGCCAAATCCAAAATCACCAAGCATCCAATCTGATTCATATTTTGAATTTAGAATTGTGCCGCAGGGAATTCAAGGTTACACGTGGGATTTTCCCGCCATCGAAAAAGGCCAGCCAATTCGCGTGCGCGGGATTTATGATAGCAATGTGAATCCATCGGCACGACAGGTGAATTTGCGCGACGCACTCGCCGACGAATTCAAACGTCACGGTTATGATCTGAAAGATTTTAAATTGCAGGGACATCCGATCCGCTGGTTCGAAGCAGGCAGTGTATTTTCAGCGCCACATGTTGTTTTGGCAGGCGATGCAGCCGGTGTAGATTCACTTTTTGGTGAGGGCATCAGCCCGGCGCTCGGTTATGGCGCACTGGCCGCGCAAGCCATTCGTGATGCGTTTGCAAAAAATGATTTCTCCTTTAAAGATTATCACCAACGCATTTTGCAAAGCGAGTTGGGCAAGGCTTTGAGATTGCGGACCTGGTTCGCCCGCCGAGTCTATAACATGCGCAGCCCTGTCATTCAATCTTTTTTGTGGCATCGCATTACACCTGTTCTTAAATGGATCGTTCAAACTTTTCTGATCGATTGGGCAAAGCGTGAACAACAAAAAGCAACACGGAGCATATAAGCGCTCCGTGTTTTATTTCTGGGGTATTTTGTTATTCTTCAAGTTGCCTCTTGACAAATGCTATATATTAGACTATTATCTAATTAGACAATAGCCTAACTAAATCATATATCTAAGTTAGGCAGGCGTCTTTCTAGAAAAGGATGCAGTCATGTTAGGAATGTATAGTACAGCAACACAGGTAGAAATAAATTATCATGAACCTGCCTGCGAAAACTCTGAAGAATACGGCCAGAAACATGGATCCGTTCTCGCACTCCCCACTTTGCAGGACCGCATCGCTTTGCGGACAGGTGAACTTCTAATCGCACTCGGTCAAAAACTGACGATAACCAGCAAAAAGAAAATGGAATTGTCGAAGGAGCTGTCATGAAAACCGAAGACAAATTCCCGGTCAACCTATCGGTTGCCTCCCAAGCCGGTTACATGCTACTCACCATCGGAAATCTCTTGAACAGCCTGCCAGATTTCAAAGGCCACAAGCATCTGAGAAGCGGCGACTTGTTGATTAGAATTGGCCGAAAACTCGCATCAAGCTACATTGATTAAAAAATCCGGCATGTAAAGGACTTTCGCATGACAGACACCACACCTACCATCCGTTGGGAACTCGCTACATCCTATGAGTTATTTATGAGTCTGCATGTTCTTCACATGCCGGAATATTATGGCATTCGCGCTTCATGGGCTGCCGGAATCCGCTCGCGTATTCCGGCAGTTGAACGAAAATTTCTCGAGGAAGTCCTGCCATTTATGGGATTTCCTATCGGCTGGGCTTACAACCTGCCAGCGCCAAAAGACGCGATTAGTGCTTTATGGGCATTGAAACAAATTCCGGCGGCAGAAAGAATGCTGGCTCTATTTGAGTGTGGCGAAGAGGCCACATCACAGGAATCTTGTAACAAAGTCCTGCTGGATATCGCCCGGCGCGGTTCGTGGGATGAAAAAGATCTGAAAACATATTCAGCCGAATTAATGGAAAACAAGTGGAAACATAATGAAGCAGCTGTTAAAACATATCTCGATTGGTGGACACGCCTCGAAGAATTTGGCGAAAAATTTCTGAACGCATTGCAGGCTTACCACCAGGCTTTTTTTGAGGATGAGGAAAAACGCGTTCTACCTGTTTTACAAGCCGGTTTGAAAAACGCCCAGGAGGCCGCTCAAAACATCAGCCTGACCGAACTCATCCCTTTACTTTCCAAAGGTATTCACTACGATGAGATCAAAAACTTCAAGGAAGTGGTCATTGCCCCCGCCTATTGGACAACCCCACTAATAGTTCTTGAAAAACTAAATGACGATCAAATCTTGTTGCTCTTCGGCGCCCGCCCCGACACGATGTCTGCCATTCCCGGCGAACTCGTGCCGGATAGTTTGTTGAGAACGCTCAAAGCCTTGGCCGATCCGACCCGCCTGAAAATCCTACATTATCTGACCCAAGGCGAGGTCACCCCATCCGAACTGGCACGACGATTAAATTTACGTGCTCCTACCGTCACACACCATCTGAGCGAGTTACGGTTCTCAGGCCTGGTCAACGTCACTTATAGAGGTCAGGAAAAACTTTACACATCCCGCCTCGAGGCGCTTGATACAACCTGCGAAAACTTGCGAGACTTCCTGCAAAATGCGCCAAAAGATATTTAGTTAAACAATAAGGACGAGCGTGCGCTCGTCCTTATTGTTTAACTCTTTTGATAAATCCCGGTGTATTTAATTCTCGTTCAAGCAGATAAGTGAAATAGCCCTGCATGAGGCTTTCCGCCTCTTTCTGGACCTCGAGGCTGGGCCGTGCGCGGGACGCTTCCGCGTAACTCGAGCGTTGAAAGTGCCGCAGATATTTCAGCGCATCGACGCTGATGTTCGCCAGACCGGGCAATCCCAATCCACAACTCGGACAAATGACTCCGCCTGCACTGAACGAAAAATATTGATCTTCAGCCACGATCTCACGCCCGCAGTTGGAGCACTCGAACAATTGCGGACGGAATCCCAAACCGTCGAGCAGGCGCATCTCATAATAACGAATGACCAGCCAGGCGTCTGTTCTGGAAGCGAGGCGCGCAAGAGTCTCCGTCAGCAGGCGAAATAAAGTCGGGTTTTCAGTTTCATCTTCGTACGTCAGGCGGTCCAAAAGTTCCAGCACATAAGATGCCTGGCCAGTCAGGATCAAATCTTCGCGCAGGGGCAGGTATCCGTCCACGGTATCAGCTTGTGTAACGATCAACATGTCGCGGCCGCGCGCAAGTTGAAGCCGCACATGCGTAAACGGCTCGATGTGTCCCGCTTTGCGCGAGGCAATTTTACGCGCACCCTTGGCAATGGCGCGCGCCTTCCCAAGCTGACGTGTGTACAAAGTCAACAAGCGGTCGGCTTCGCCGTAATCGCTGTGACGCAAAACAACAGCGTCGACGCGAAATGAACGTTCAGGACGCGGCATTACGAATTATTTCTTTTCCAAATGCTGAGGCAGAAAGGCCTCGGGCAGCATTTCACCGACCGTTGTCTCTTTCACCAACTTTCCATTCCCATCTGCCATCAGGATAATTGTATCGAGTCCAAACTCAGACAGAACCTGACGGCATGATCCACACGGCGAACCGCCGTTATCGGTGACAACCGAGATGACTTCAAATTCAAGCTCGCCATCTGAGACGGCTTTAAAAATCGCCACACGTTCGGCGCACATCGTGGTCGGATAGGCGGCATTTTCAATATTGACGCCAGTGTAAACTTTTCCCGTCTTCGTGCGCAGTGCCGAACCAACACGATAGTTCGAGTACGGAACATATGCGCGTCGCCGCGCTTCATTACCAAGATCGATCAGGAATTTTTTTTCTTCGTTGGTTAGATTTGTCATCGGATAACCTTTTATACAATCTAAATTTTTTAAAGAAAAGTTTTTTACCACGAAGGCACTAAGTCTCGAAGGCTCAAGGGCAATAATTTTGTGACTTCGTGCCTTTGCGGCTTGGTGATTAATTTTTCTTTTGCTTGCGTTCCAGTTTTTTAATTGGCCGTGCTGGCATTCCAACCACCAGTGTATCTTCGGGAATATTTTTGGTCACAACTGCACCTGCTCCCGTGCGTGCACCTGCGCCGATCTTCAACGGTGCAACCAGCATCGTGTCCGAGCCGATGAAAACATCTTCGCCAATTTCTGTCGGGTGTTTTTTCTCGCCGTCGAAATTACAGGTGATCGTCCCTGCACCGATGTTCGTATTCGCACCGATCTGCGCGTTGCCAATGTACGAAAAATGCCCCATCTTCACGCCATCGGCCAAATATGAATCTTTGACTTCACCAAAATTTCCCATGTGGACATGATTGCCAAGATGCGCACCTTTTCGCAAACGGGCGAATGGGCCCATGTCTACATCGTTTTCCAAAATTGCGCCTTCCATGACGGACATAAAAACCTTGCAGCCATTTCCGATCTGCATGTCACGCAGATGCGAGTTCGGGCCGATGATGCAATGTTCGCCAATTTTCGTTTTGCCTTGAATATATGTGTTCGGCAAAATCAGCGTATCTTTGCCAATCGTCACGCCCGCTTCGATATAAGTCGAGACCGGGTCCATCATCGTCACGCCAGACAACATCAAATTTTCATTGATGCGTTTACGCATAGCAGCCTCAGCTTCAGCCAGATGTACGCGTGTATTGATTCCAATCGTCTCGATCAAATCATCATGCACCACAGCCTGCACAGGCAAATTATCCTGCGCCGCCAACTCAACCACATCGGTCAGATAATATTCGCCTTTTTGCGGATTCTTTTTTATGCGATGCAGCGCACCCCACAACCAATCAGCCTTAAAACAATAAGCGCCAACATTTAATTCCTTGATCAATTTTTGTTCGGGCGTGGCAACATATTCTTCGACAATGGCGGAGACCGAGCCATCGGTCTTTCGCACGATCCGCCCGAAGCCGCGCGGATTTTCCGAGATGGCGGTCAGCAGAGTCAAGGGTCCGGGGTTGACGCGCTGAGTCTCGACCAGTTGTTTAAAAGTCTCACCACGTAGAAGAGGCATATCTGCATATGTGATGATAACCAAATCCGATTTACCTTTGATAATCGATTCGGCTTGAAGCGCGGCATGAGCAGTACCAAGCTGCGGTTCCTGCCGGACGCAATCAGCGGCCTCCGCTAAAAAAGCTTCAACTTGTTCCGCACCGTGTCCCACCACCACGACCGGCTTTTCAGTTGCAACTTGTTTTAAAGATTCCATCACGTGCCAGATCATCGGCCTGCCACATAATGGATGCAAAACTTTTGGCAGGTCTGATTTCATGCGTGTGCCCTGACCGGCGGCCAGCAATACAGCAGTGATTTTCATGAACGGCTCCTCGAATAATAGAGAACAAAAAAGACGAACTCGCGCCGTACGCGAAGCCCGTCTTCGATTAGTAGCCCGCAGAGCGGGAAAGGCTGGGGCGCCTGGATTCGAACCAAGATTCACAGATTCAAAGTCTGGTGTGCTGCCGTTGCACCACGCCCCAGAGCGACGCAAATTTTATCACAATTTATTTCTTTTGCTCGTCCGGTGTCAGGCCCATCTTGCGGGCTTCTTCGTAAGAGATCACCTCTGGGTTGGTGGACTTTCCGGCAGTTTGTTCAGCAGCCTTATTCCAGAAATCATCCATCTCATCCTGCTTGACCTTTTTCTTGGCGCTTTTTAATAAGGCTTCCATTTCGGGCGCAGGTGGATTGGCGGGAAGTTCACCGGTCTTGCGTTTTTTGGGAGCAGGCGGGGCAGGTTTGGGTTCCTTGAGTTCAGCGGTCACGCCCATCGAACGGAGTGATTTGTCCACTTCTTTTCGCAAGGCCTTCATCGCGTCCAAAGTATCGGGTAGAACTTCTCGAATCGTAATTCCGTTCCCCGCCAGCAACAAGGAATAAGTTGTATCGATTGGGATGAGAAGTAGATCGTGGTCGCCGCCAGTGAAGACAAACTGTTGATCGAGTATCTCTTGATGATTGAATTTGGAAATCTTCAGGCCTGCGGCAAAGATGGCGGAGAGTGCCGAGAGCAATGAAACTTCCATGCTGCTGTCACGCAAATCCCCGGCACGGGCCATGACCATGCCGCGTTCATTAAGCAGGAAAACCGCCTGGGCTTTGATATCCTGTCTGAAATTAGCGAGCAGGTCCGAGATCCGGGAACGACGCGCTTCACTTTTAATAACATCTGATTCGGGGGGAAAGATCGTGCGGACAAGCCCCAAGTTGCGTTCAACCGCATCCAAAAAATCCGCCATGGGAATGGGTTTATCAAAGAGCGCAACCGCACCGGCATTGAGCATTTCATCGCGTGCTTTGCGATCCGTCATGCCTGAGATCAAAATCACTTTGACATCCGGATTCTTGGCACGCACCTTGTGCATCAATTCGATGCCGGTCATGCCGGGCAAAAGATAA
>Ga0075275_1000010_pt1 | contig 19669 bp, 16 predicted proteins | sample SF_Rice_5C_80N_3_FD_69769 | JGI IMG/M metagenome (GOLD analysis project Ga0075275, IMG submission 69769) | Rice paddy soil microbial communities from Twitchell Island, California, USA - SF_Rice_5C_80N_305 | ecosystem: Environmental > Terrestrial > Soil > Paddy field/soil | place: USA: Twitchell... | reverse complement strand
CTGCGACACTTTCGTGATCGCCGCTGTCAACGTGGTTTTGCCGTGGTCGATGTGTCCCATCGTCCCTACATTCAAATGCGGTTTCGTGCGCTCAAATTTCTGCTTCGCCATAATGAACTCCTTATTATGAAAAAAAGAAAACGATTATGCTTTGAGAATTTCTTCCGCCACCGATTGCGGTACAGCCGCATAGTGGTCAAATTCCATACTGAAAACGCCGCGGCCCTGTGTAGCCGAGCGAAGTTGGGTCGCATACCCAAACATTTGTCCAAGTGGCACCAGGCCGCGGATAGCCTGAGCATTACCGGGACGGACATCCATACCTTGAATACTTCCGCGACGGCTGTTCAATTGGCCCATCACATCGCCAAGAAACTCTTCCGGAACTACCACTTCAACTTTCATCATTGGCTCAAGCAGAACTGGCCCGCCTTTATTGAAGCCTTCTTTAAAGGCCATGGATGCAGCCATTTTAAAGGCCATTTCATTCGAGTCAACTTCGTGATAAGAACCATCCAGCAACGTTACTTTCAAGTCCACGACCGGATAACCAGCGAGGACACCGCTTTCAGCGGCCTCTTTAATGCCTTTTTCGACTGCCGGGATATATTCGCGCGGAACCGTTCCACCTCTGACTTTATCTTCAAACAAAACACCAGAGCCGGTTGCCCCCGGTTCCATCGAAATAATAACATGACCGTACATACCACGACCACCGGACTGCTTGGCATATTTATAATTGATTTCAGCCACAGGGCGAGTGATCGACTCACGATAAGCTACACGTGGAGCACCGACATTGGCTTGTACATGAAATTCGCGCAGCATACGATCGACAAGAATATCGAGATGCAACTCACCCATACCGGAGATAATAGTCTGCCCGGTATTTTCATCTGAACGAACACGGAATGTGGGATCTTCTTCAGAGAGTTTTCGAAGCGCTTCACCCATTTTTTCCTGGTCGGCGCTGCTCTTCGGTTCAATTGCAATTGAAATTACAGGTTCCGGGAAAGTAATGTTTTCAAGCACAAGTTGTTTATTGTCACAAAGCGTGTCGCCGGTAAAAGTTTCCTTGAAACCCAGCGCCGCTCCAATGTCCCCGGAACGGACTTCGGTAATATCCTCACGACGGTCGGCGTGCATACGGATCAAACGTCCGATACGTTCACGCTTGCCCTTGGACGAGTTATTCAGCATCTGACCTTGCGAGACAACACCGGAATAAACACGGAAATAAGCCAATCGCCCAACGTAAGGGTCAGTTACAATCTTAAAGACCAATGCGCTCAACGGAGCATCATCCCGTGTAGGTAGTTCAATAGTAAGTTCTTCGCTGCCTGGTTCAGAGCCTTTGACCGAGGGAATATCCAATGGGGAAGGCAAATAATCGATGACAGCATCCAACAAAACCTGTACACCCTTATTTTTCAGGGACGATCCGCAGAAAATAGGATAGGCCTTATTGGCAACCACAGCTTTGCGAAGAGCAGCTTTAAGTTCATCATTGCTTATGGGGGCAGCCTCGAGATATTTGACCGTCAATTCATCATCAAGCTCTGCGATTTTTTCGATCATATTATGGCGAGCTTCTTCGGCTGCACTTTTTAAATCTGCGGGAATCTCAATAACCTTGGGCTCTTTTCCAAGATCGTCTTCATAAATAATGGCCTTCATCTCAAGAAGGTCGACAATACCCTTGAACGAGGCTTCACTTCCAATCGGCAATTGCATGGGAATGGGATTGGCCCCGAGACGATCAATGATCGTTTGGATGGTACGCTCATATGAAGCACCAATGCGATCCATCTTATTAACGAAACAAATGCGCGGGACCCCGTAGCGGTCCGCCTGTCTCCAGACGGTTTCACTCTGAGGCTCCACGCCTTGAACTGCATCAAAGACAACCACACCGCCATCAAGAACGCGTAGAGAGCGCTGAACCTCGGCGGTGAAGTCAATGTGACCAGGCGTATCGATAACGTTGATCTGATAGCCTTTCCACTCAGCAGAAATAGCCGCTGACACGATCGTAATACCGCGCTCGCGTTCCTGTTCCATCCAGTCAGTGACGGTTGTGCCATCATCCACCGAACCAATGCGGTGTGTCTTCCCGGTATAGAACAAAATACGCTCGGTAGTTGTCGTCTTTCCGGCGTCAATGTGGGCAATGATCCCAATATTTCGATATTTTTCCAGCGGATATTCGCGTGCCATTCTTGCTAATCTACCTGTCTCTTAAAAATTTCCTCGTACCACTAGATACGGTAATGTGAGAAAGCGCGGTTGGCTTCAGCCATCTTATGTGTTTCATCGCGCTTGCGAATTGCCGCGCCCGTTTCATTGGATGCGTCGATCAATTCGGAAGCGAGTTTATCGGCAAAGGATTTGCCACCGCGTTCGGTGGCCGCACCCAAAATCCAACGAAGCGCCAAAGTCAAACGGCGGTCTGCGGCCACTTCCATTGGAACTTGATAAGTGGCACCACCCACACGTCGAGGGCGAACTTCCATTGCTGGAGAAACATTCTTCAGTGCCGCATCGAAGACTTCCATCGGATTCTTCTGGGTGCGTTCTTTAACCAAATCCATAGCATCATAAATGACACGCACGGCAGTGCTTTTCTTGCCGCGCTTCATTACATGCTGCACCATGGTTTGAATTTGTACGCTGTTATAGCGCATATCGGGCTGAATAGGCCGCCGTTCAGGACTTCCACGTCTCATGCTTAATCTCCGTTAGATTACTTGGGGCGCTTCGCGCCGTACTTTGAGCGGGCCTGCTTACGATTGGCAACGCCAGTCGTATCCAGCGAACCGCGCACAATGTGATAACGAACACCCGGTAGATCCTTGACACGACCACCGCGCACAAGCACTACAGAGTGTTCCTGCAATTGATGGCCTTCCCCGGGAATGTACGCTGTGACTTCGATACCATTGGTCAAACGTACGCGGGCGATCTTGCGTAACGCTGAGTTCGGTTTCTTGGGAGTCATGGTGCGGACCACGGTACAAACACCGCGCTTCTGCGGCGCTCCCTTATCCTGGCGCACACGACGTTGCTTATGACTGTTCAGCGTGAACTGCAACGCAGGTGCCTTGCTCTTTGATTTTTTATTCTTTCGGCCCTTACGGACCATTTGGTTTACTGTCGGCACGTTCGCCTCCGATTACAAATTCTTTCACAAAGACTATTCGCAAGAAATGAGGCCATCAGGAACAACAATGATGGCCTCATTTGTAGTTGCCATTAGCGTTGTTGGGCGGGAGTTAATTGCCGCCCGTCTTTCTCAGGCAACGGCGGATTATTCTAACATGCGGTTATCCGCAAGTCAAGAATAATGGGGCACTATTTCTTTGAACGACCGGAATGTGTGGTGCCGCCCTCACCCAATTCCATCAAGCCTGTACCCATCTTTGGCGGATGCGTTTTCTCCTCATCCTTGCCAAACTTGACCACATCGCCACCTTCGTTGATGGCTTCAACTGCAAGACCCAACGATTGCAACTCTTTAACCAAAACGCGGAACGAAGCGGGGATGCTTGGCTCTTCAATCTGCTCACCCTTGACGATGGCCTCATATGTATTAACGCGACCCTGTACATCATCTGATTTAACAGTGAGCATTTCCTGCAAAGTATATGCAGCACCGTAAGCCTCAAGCGCCCACACCTCCATCTCGCCGAAGCGCTGACCACCGAACTGTGCCTTACCGCCAAGAGGCTGTTGAGTAACGAGGCTGTATGGGCCAGTCGAGCGTGCATGGACTTTATCTTCGACAAGGTGATGAAGCTTAAGAATTGTCATTACACCTGCTGTGACGGGCTGATCATATGGCTGACCAGTCTTTCCATCGCGCAACATCTGCTTGCCAAGGATGGGCATCGGAGAACCAGTTTCACGGGTTACATCCTGTGCAGTGCTAAATAGATTTGCTTCAGCCACACGCTTTGTATAACCAAGGCTTTCCATCCACAACCGCAAACAAGTGCTTACAGTTGTTTGATCCGCTTCAGGATCACGGTGCACAGTTTCTTCTTCCAACGGACCAAGGATCAATTTTGGATCATAGCCGCGATCCCGCAACCATTCTTTGGCCGCTGCATGACGAGCATAATCGACGTCATTCAAGCTATAAACATCATATTTGCGCTTACCAAGCCACGACTCGAGATAAAGGCGGCGAACTTCATCGTCATCTTGAATCGACTCAGGCTCATATTCTTGTTCTTTAATCCACTCCCAGGCAGCAATAGCAGATTCTTTCCAAGCCTGGTCGACAATCCAAGCGCGTGCCAACTCAGCTTCGATTTGCTCTTCGCTGGCGCCATCGAACACAGGCGTGAGTGCGCGGAAGCCAAGCCGCTTTGCCGCCCAACCAAGGTGAACCTCGAGTACCTGGCCGATATTCATACGACCCGGCACACCCAACGGATTCAAGATAATGTCAACTGGCGTTCCATCTTCAAGGAACGGCATATCTTCAACGGCGACAACTTTGGACACAACGCCCTTATTTCCGTGGCGTCCCGCCATCTTATCGCCTGCCGTGATCTTGCGGCGTTGCGCCACAGAGACACGCACCATCATGTCCACGCCAGCAGAAAGATCAGCATTGTCTTCGCGTGTAAACACTTTTACGTCGACAACTTTTCCGCGTTCACCATGCGGCATTCGCAGAGATGTATCTTTCACATCACGCGACTTCTCACCGAAGATGGCACGTAGCAAACGCTCTTCAGGAGTAAGTTCCTTTTCGCCTTTTGGAGTTATCTTGCCAACAAGGATATCGTTCGGGCCGACTTCCGCGCCGATGCGGATGATCCCATTTTCATCCAAGTCTTTGATCGCGTCTTCACCGACATTTGGAATATCGCGTGTGATTTCCTCGGGACCAAGTTTTGTGTCGCGTGCTTCAACTTCATATTTCTCAATATGAACAGAAGTGAAGCTATCGTTCTGCACAAGTCGCTCCGAAAGCAAAATGGCATCTTCGAAGTTGCCACCTTCCCATGACAGGAAAGCTACAACCACGTTTTGGCCGAGGGCCAGCTGACCGCTTTCAGTCGAGGAAGAATCGGCGATAATGTCGCCACGCTTGATCACTTGTCCCTTTACAACGGAAGGACGTTGGTCAATACACGTTGATTGATTCGAGCGTTGATATTTGCGGAGCAGGTAAGTTCGTTGTCCGCCTTTCTTTTCTTTAACAATGATCTTGCTGCCGGTCACCGAAACAACTTCACCATTTTCCTCGGCAACCACAACCTGACCAGAGTCAAGAGCAGCAGCGCGTTCCATTCCCGTTGACACCAACGGAATTTCTGGACGCACTAACGGCACGGCCTGAGCCATCATGTTCGAGCCCATCAAGGCGCGGTTCGCATCGTCATGTTCAAGGAACGGAATGAGCGCGGCGCTAATGCCCACAACTTGATGAGGAGCAACATCCATGTAATCCACCACTTCAGACGTGGAGAATTGGAAGCCCGAGTGATAGCGGCAGGAGATACGCTCACGAATAAATTCGTTGTTTTCCGTCAACGGCGCATTCGCTTGAGCAATGACGTACTTATCCTCAGCATCCGCAGAAAGATAATCCATCTGTTCCGAGACGAACGGAACAACAGGGACTTCTTCACCGATCTTTGCCAGACGTTTAGCCAACCTGGCATCGATCACTTCGCCAGCCTTCGCAATTTTTTCTTCGGACTTCGGGTCGATCACCGCTTCACGCAACGTCCTGCCAACCAGGCGTTCATCATCGGCTGGTAGAGTTTTATAAACTTTACGATACGGGGTTTCAATGAAACCATATTCGTTGACACGGGCAAACGACGCCAGACGTCCGATCAAACCAATGTTCGGACCTTCCGGTGTTTCAATCGGGCAGATGCGCCCATAATGTGAATGATGCACGTCGCGAACATCGAAGCCTGCACGCTCGCGTCGCAGACCGCCCGGACCTAAAGCGGACAGCGTGCGTTTGTGGCGCAACTCTGCCAACGGGTTAGTCTGATCCATGAATTGCGAAAGTTGTGATGAACCAAAAAATTCGCGCAGCGCTGCCACGACTGGACGAATGTTGACCAATGTCACAGGCGAGAGCTGTTCCTGATCACGAATGGACATGCGCTCTTTAATAACGCGTTCCATGCGGCGTAAGCCAATGCGGAGTTTATTCTGAATCAACTCGCCCACCGTCTTAACACGGCGGTTGCCAAGGTGATCAATATCATCAGCATGTTCAATACCATTATTAATGAGGATCATGCGCCGTATAAGGCGGATAACATCGCCTTTCGTGACGGTGCGATGAGGAATTGGGATATTCAAATCCAGCTTCTGATTTAACTTGTAACGACCGACGCGCTCAAGATCATAATGGCGCTGGTCAAATAGCTGCTCTTCCAGGAACTGCTTGGCATTCTCCAACGTGGCGGGATCACCCGGGCGCATCTTACGGAAAAACTCGATAAGGGCCGCTTCTGCAATTGTCTTGTTTGCAGAAAGATCCCATTCAGGCTCCTGCTTAAGGGTAGAAGCCATGAACATGCGATCAGGATTTGTATCCACATCTTGGAAGATGGAAAGGATCTCTTCATCACTGCCCGTCTTGAGCGGTGAATCCTTTATTCCATCGCTGACGGCAGCCAGTGCGCGCAAGAAAACGGTAATCGGCACTGTGCGCTTGCGATTAAATTTCAAAATGATGTAATCGCTTTTGCGTGTTTCAAACTCCATCCACGCACCGCGATCAGGGATCAGTTTCGCCATCGCCAACGGACGGCCAGTGGCACGGTCCGAAGGCGCTTCAAAATACACACCCGGCGAGCGGATCAACTGCGAGACAACGACGCGCTCTGTTCCATTAATAATGAACGTGCCTTTGTCGGTCATCTCAGGGAAATCGCCGAGGAAGATATCCTGTTTGATTGGCTCGGGCACATCAGGCCCAGCCAATAACACTGAAACATATAACGGACTTGAATAAGTCAGATCGCGCTCAACGCACTCTTCAATGGAATGCTTCGGTTCGCCAAACCAATATTTCAGTCCCCATTGTTTTGATTCGGGGCTGCGGCTTGGAAAAAATAATTTCATTCCCTTGTTATACGACTCAATCGGTGACACCTCATGAAAGAGATCACCAAGACCTTCTTTTTTGAGCCGTTCAAATGAATCAAGTTGAATATCTATTAAATTTGGAAGATCGAGCTTAACTGGGATACGTGCGTAATTCTTCCGGGGCAAAGTTGACGCCATTCGCTTCTCTCCTAACCTTATGCCTGCTGCCGATTAAAACAATTACACCTGCCTCACCCTAGCAGGACAGCGACCCAATATTATATGAAGCAACCTTATATACGTCAAGGCTTTTCGCATAATTTCTCAAAGTCAAAGCTAGAAGAGCAGCGGGGCGAAAACAATCAATTTAGGCTCCCCCCACAAATTCTCTCTTATAATGCGGTGAAACTTAGCCAAAGGCAATGTGTTCTCTGTACATATCCCAAGCACAACGGAGGAGAAATGTCGCAAGAGCAAGTAATAATCAATGACAAACGAGAAATTTTTGGGTGGGCAATGTATGACTGGGCAAATTCAGCCTTCAGCACAACGATTGGAACAGTTTTTCTTGGACCTTATCTCGCATCCCTCGCCGCGGACGCCGCCAAAGCTTCTGCCGATGGCATGGCACACATTGGAAGCATTCCAATTGCGCCCGATTCATTCATGGGATATTGCGTTTCGCTATCCGTACTTTTACAGGTTTTCTTCCTCCCCATCCTTGGCGCCATCGCCGACTATTCACACCTCCGCAAACGTATGATGCAAATATTCGCATCCATCGGCGCGACGTTGACCATTCTGCTCTTCGTTGTTCAAGGAGACCTTTGGTGGCTTGGCGGGCTGCTCTTCATCCTCGCCAATTTATCGTTCGGAGCATCCATTGTTTTCTACAATTCGTATTTGCCAGATATCGCCAGTGAAGATCAACGCGACCGTGTTTCATCTTATGGCTGGGCAATGGGCTATCTGGGCGATGGAATTTTGTTAGCGCTCAACCTTGCTTTCTATACATTCCGTGAAAAGCTTGGCATCCCAACTGGGCTCGCTATTCGCATCAATCTCGCATCAGCAGGAATCTGGTGGCTGACATTTTCATTCTTCACATGGGCGAGACTTCATCCACGCCATGCACGTCGCTCTCTTCCAGCCAATGAAAATTATGTCAGCATTGGATTCAAACAACTCGCCGGGACTTTGCGCGAAGTCGGTCATTTCCCCGAAACCATAAAATTTCTCGCGGCATATTTTCTTTACAATGATGGCATTCAAACTGTGATCGCCATGTCATCCACATTTGCCGCTGCGCCACTTCTGCGTGGCGGCCTCGAGCTTGACTTAAGCACGCTCACCGTCGTCATCCTCATTATTCAATTCGTGGCCTTCTTCGGCGCGTTATTTTGGGGACGGCTCGCAGGTTGGGTTGGCGCAAAAAAGTCAATCATCATCAGCCTCGTCATTTGGGCGGGCGTGACCATTTATGCCTACTTCGGAATGAAAGGTGATTCGCGCGCCACTGAATTTTTAATTCTCGGTGTTGTGATCGCCATCGTGCTCGGCGGTTCGCAAGCCATCAGCCGTAGTTTGTTCGCACAGATGATTCCGTCAGGCAAAGAGGCCGAGTTCTATTCATTCTATGAAGTCAGCGATAAAGGCACTTCCTGGTTCGGGCCATTGCTCTTTGGTTTGGTCAATCAACTTTCAGGAAGCCTGCGCCCGGCCATCTTGTCGTTAATCGTTTTCTTTATCATTGGCTTGATCGTTCTGCCGCTCGTCAACGAAAAGAAAGCAGTGGAAGATGTCAAAAAGTACGACGCGATGAAGGCATAAATATTTTTGCAGACAAAAGAAGTCCGGCTCTTTTCCCGGACTTCTTTTTGATTCCGTTTAAAAATCTGTATGCGTGCCCTTGATCGGAATATCCCGTGGATCAAATGGCGTCACTTGATAAACGTAATAATTGAGCCAATTCGCGTACAAAAGATTGGCGTGTCCGCGCCAGAGAACTTGCGGCGGCTTGGACGGATCATCATCAGGAAAATAATTATTTGGAATATTGATCGGCAAACCTTTGTTTACATCGCGGTCGTATTCAGATTTCAACGTGAGCGGATCATATTCCGAGTGGCCGGTAATAAAAATATGCCGTCCATCTTTAGAGCCGACGATATAAATCCCGGCATCGTCTGACTCAGCGAGAATTTTAAGCTCGGATATTTTTTCCAAATCGGCGCGGCGAATTTCGGTGTGACGGGAGTGAGGGGCGAGAAAAACGTCGTCGAAACCGCGCAACAGCTTCTCGGTCGGATGAAGCGTGCGATGCTCGAAGACGCCGAACATCTTCGCTGGCAGGGAATATTTCGGGACGCCGTAATGGTGATAAAGTCCAGCCTGCGCGCCCCAGCAAATATAAAATGTGGAATACACATTTTCTTCAGCCCAGTCCATGATGTCGCAAAGTTCGGGCCAATAATCCACTTCTTCAAAATCCATTTGTTCGACGGGCGCACCGGTAATGATCAAGCCGTCGAATTTTTCGTTACGAATATCATCGAAAGTATCGTAATGATTTAACAGATGTTCGGCATCCGTGTTTTTTGATTCATGTGTAACCGTGTGCAAAAGAGTCACATCTACTTGAAGGGAAGAGTTGCCGAGAAGCCGCAGAAGTTGTGTTTCAGTTGCGACCTTGGTCGGCATTAAATTTAAAATCGCAACACGCATCGGACGAATGTCTTGATGAATCGCACGCTCCTCCCCCATCACGAAAACGTTTTCGCTTTCAAGCGTTGCGCGGGCAGGCAAAGTGTTTGGAATTTTGACAGGCATAATTGCTCCTGAGAGTGCAGGATGAAAATTTCATCCTGCACTCTTTATGTTTCATCATTAGCTGTTCAGGGCTTGATCCAGGTCCCACAAAATATCATCAATATCTTCGAGACCAATGCTCAAGCGGACGAAGTCCGGGCTGACTCCAGCACTGACTTGTTGTTCTTCATTGAGCTGACTGTGTGTGGTTGTGGCCGGATGAATTGCCAGCGATCTCGCGTCGCCGACGTTGGCAAGGTGACTGAAAAGCTGCAGACTTTCGATGAACTTCTTGCCTGCTTCTGCGCCGCCTTTGACTCCAAAGCCGAGGATTGCGCCAGCGCCTTTGTGTAAATATTTTTTCGCGCGTGCATAATCAGGATGACTCTTGAGTCCGGGATACTTGACCCAACTTACCTTTGGATGTTTCTCGAGAAATTCAGCAACTGCTTGAGCATTCTGCACGTGACGATCCATGCGCAGGTTGAGAGTCTCAAGCCCAAGAAGAGTCTGCCAAGAGTTGAACGGCGACTGGCACGCACCAAGGTCGCGCAAAACTTGCACACGCGCCTTGATCGCAAACGGAGGAAGTCCCGCTGCGGCGATGGATGAATACACCAAGCCATGATATGAAGGATCGGGCGTGTTGAAATTCTCGAACTTGCCGTTGCTCCAATCATAGTTACCACCGTCCACAATGATGCCGCCAATGGATGTACCATTGCCCGTGATGAACTTTGTGGTCGAGTGCGTGATGACGTGTGCGCCCCACTCAAACGGGCGGAAGAGATACGGCGTGGCAAACGTGTTATCGATCAACAAAACAAGTTTGTTCTTCTTGGCGATCTCCGCCACTTCTTCAAACGGGAACACTGAAATATCCGGGTTGCCGAGCGTTTCGCCGTAAAGAATTTTTGTGTTGGGTCGGATGGCCTTTTCAAAATTCTTGGCATCACAAGGATCGACGAACGTCACTTCGATTCCGAGCTTCGGCAGGGTGTAGGCAAATTGATTGTAGGTACCGCCATAAAGTCGGCTCGATGAAACGATATGGTCACCCGCACTGCACAAAGTGAAAATCGCCTGTGCCTGCGCCGCATGACCCGAACTCGCTGCCAATGCCGCAACTCCGCCTTCGAGCGCGGCGATACGCTGTTCCAACACATCAGTGGTGGGATTCATCAAACGCGTATAAATGTTGCCAAGCTCCTTCAAGGCAAACAAGTTGGCCGCGTGTTCAGTGCTTTTGAACTGATAGCTGGTTGTTTGATAAAGAGGCACTGCGCGGCTGCCCGTTGTCGGGTCAGGTGAATAACCGGCGTGCAATTGCTGTGTTGCAAAACCGTACTTGCGATCTGTAGCCATAGCTTTCTCTCCTTTGGTGATGATGAGTTTTTGTTTTTATTGGGCAGCGCTACCCTGAATGTCTCCCACATATTCAAAGGATCTGTGAGAAGCATTCAGCGTGACACTTCTCCAGGTAAAACAAAAAGCTCCTTCGGAAAATGAAGGGGCTTTTGATATTTAACAACATGGCCCTCTCATCTCCCAGAAAATAGATCTGCCGGAATTGGCACCTTGACTTTCGTCAGGTTGCCGAGGCATCAAAGGGCCGGTCCCTCCGCCTCTCTGGATAAGAGTGCTGATTAAGCTATTCGGTTTTTAGATTTCGCCGTTTATATCACAAAGCATTTATAAAAGTCAATGAGAAAACTCAATGTATTTTAAGCAGGCAATTACAGCTTCGGCAAAACGATAGACTGCTGTTTCTGGTATTTGCCTTTCTTGTCTGCGTAGGATGTTTCGCATTCTTCGTCAGCTTCAAAGAACAGGACTTGCGCCAAACCTTCATTGGCATAGATTTTTGCAGGCAGCGGTGTGGTGTTTGAAATTTCGAGCGTGACAAAGCCTTCCCATTCCGGCTCGAATGGCGTGACGTTGACAATGATGCCGCAGCGCGCATAAGTTGATTTGCCAAGACAAACCGTCAACACTTTGCGCGGGATGCGGAAATATTCAACGGTGCGCGCCAGCGCAAATGAGTTCGGCGGGACGATGCACACGTCACCGATAAAATCCACCATGGATTTGGTATCGAAATTTTTCGGGTCAACCGTCGCCGAAAAAACGTTGGTGAATATCTTGAATTCATCCGCCACGCGGACATCGTATCCGTAAGACGAAACGCCGTAAGAGATCACACCGTTGCGAATTTGTTTATCCTCGAACGGCTCGATCATTTTATGCTCGTGTGCCATCTTGCGAATCCAGTGATCAGGTTTGAGACCCATGCTCTGCTCCTAAAATAAATTAACCGCGAAGACGCGAAGATCGCAAAGGTTTAAAAAATATCTTCGCGTTCTTTGCGCGCTTCGCGGTGAAAATCTTTTAAACTCCGCCGCGCTCTTCCATCGTCTTGCGGATTTCCTTCTCGATCTTATCGGCCTTCTTTTCGAGATCGTGCAATTCCTTCAACATCTTCTCCCCTGCCGACTTATCGTCCAATGAATTCAAATTAATTCTCACGTTGTATCCAGCCGCAGTGATCGCGGCGCGCGCCATTGACGCACCAGACATCGCATCGCTGATGGCATTTAGGTTGGCATCCTTGACCAGCATGGCGGCCAACTCCATGACCTTGACCGCGTCTTGAACAGTGTGAAGTGGTACATGCGCGGCATTGATCGTCGCAAGATGAATCTTCGCCTTACGTGCTTTTTGTTCTTCCTCGGTTTCCTTCGGCAACTTGAAAGCGCCCATCACGGCTTCGAATGCAGCGGCGTCATCGTCAACCGCGCTGGTTAATTCTTTTCGCAACTCACCGGCCTGCGCGCGGATGGCGTGCATCTCAGCTTCGACCTCGGCATATTTCTTTTTGCCGATGGTCAAGCCAGCGACCATCTCAGCCAGTGCCGCGCCCAACGCGCCCGCATATGCGGCAACAGAACCTCCGCCCGGCGCGGCAGTGGAGGCGGCCACTTCGTCGATAAATGTCAGGTGGGGTTCAGCTTGCGAATTGGTAGCCGCCTCAGGCGTGTAAAGACGCGATTCCAAAATTTGTTCGCGAGAAAAAGAATCGAGTTGTGTGTACCAAACCGCGGCGTCCACCAAAGCTTCTTGTGGGATCAATCCAATTAACTCACTGTGATGAATCCCAACGCCGTAACGTTCGGCCTCGCGGCGCACAAATTCCACCACGCGCGCGATGGGCGTCTCGCGGAAGTTCGTCAGGTTCATCGAGACCTGTGCGCGGCCATCCACTAAAAGTCCGAGGCCCTTCACGTATCTCAATCCGCCCGACGATTGACGCACGGCCTTCGCAATTTTCTTGGCAATGTCCACCTGGTCGGTGGTCAAATAAACATTGAAGGCGATGAGCGGCGCACGCGCGCCGATGACGGTCGCACCGGCAGGTCCCATTTTTGCAGGACCATAATCGGGCTTGCGATCAGGATTGGATTCGATCTCGGCCTTGATGCCTTCGTATTGTCCCTTGCGGATATTTTCCAAATTCGTTCGTTCGGGACGTGTGGCGGCCTGCTCGTATAAATAAATGGGAATCTGCAACTCACGCCCCACCCGCTCACCGAGGCGTTTCGCCATTTCGACACATTCTTCCATGCTGACGTTTGAGATCGGCACGAACGGAACAACGTCGGTGGCACCCATGCGCGGATGCGCGCCGGTGTGATGATCGAGGTCGATCAATTCGGACGCGGTTTGGATGGCGCGAAAGGCCGCCTCTTCCACCGCTGACGGCGGACCCGCGTACGTGATCACGCTGCGGTTATGATCGAGATCGGACGAACGATCCAGCAGGCGCACACCTTCAACTGACATGATGGCCGCCACGATCTGGTCAACGACTTCGGGACGGCGTGCTTCGGAAAAATTGGGGATACATTCAACAAGTTGAGTGGTCATATAGTCTCGTAGTTTGATAGTTTGGTAGTCGGGTAACCTCGAATGCTTTTAGAGAGGCATATCGAGGCCCAATTTACGATGTCAATTATAAAGGGTGATGGGAAGATTTAGGGAATGACAGACCTTGGTTCTATTTCTTGTCCTTTCCCTTACGCGGTTTTATAATCTGTACATAAGTATTTATACAGCCTGTAGGCTGTAAAGCCCCTTGTAGGATAAGACCCTAATTCGGGGTGTTATACAGCAATCGGCCTAAACCCTAGTTGGCTGGCAGAAAGGAATATAAATGGGGCATCATTATGTTCCACAAAAATACTTGCGGGGATTTGCCGAAGCAGGAAATCCAGACGCAATATGGATGTATGATAAAAAATTACGTCAGTTCACCAATCCAGGGATTAAATCAGTTGCACAAGAATCTGGGTTTTACAACAACGATGTAGAACAACAGTTAAATGAACTGGTAGAAAAACCTGCCAACAGAGTTTTAGATAAACTTAGAAATCAAGAGCAAATTACCGACACTGACCGTATTCATCTTGGCATTTATATTGCGACCATGCTTAAACGAGTTCCGAAACGCCGCACAGAAGCTTATTCATTGTTACCCAGTGTCTTTGAAAAGACTATCTCTGAAGTCAGAACGCAAATTCAAGAGTGGGGACAAACTACACAAAACAAAGAACTCTTTGAACGCAGACTACTTGAAATAGAAGCGGCGGAAAAGAAGTTGCAAAATGAGGTGCCAGATTTTATTATTGAGCAAGTTCGTCAACCGTGGGCAAGTGAAAAAATGATAAGCGCAATCTGTACAATGACTTGGCGCATTGCCCGTTCGCCAGCATCCGACTTTTTTATTACAAGCGACAACCCTGCATATTTTTTCAAAGCCTATGGCATAGCAACACCGAAATCAGAACTGACATTTCCTATATCAACCGACTTGGCTCTTTTTGCCAGTTGGCAAGGTGAACAAAATACCATAATTTATATCCAAGCAAGACCAGCATTGGTAAGAGAAGCAAACAAACGCTTGATGAATGGCGCAGAAAGATTTGTATTTTCGCATCGGCAAGAAGATTGGATTGCAAAAATATCTGATAAAACCAATCCTTATTTGAGTCGAATTCAATGGTAGTTTTTGAGTTGTCTAAAGTAAAATCAAAAAGCAATGGTGTCTTGTGCAATCCTGCCACCCAACAAAGCGTCCCGTAATAACGCCGGGATGATATGCACTCTGTCTCGCTTCAAGTTTTTCCTGCTTTCAAGCAGAGTCCACGCCTGGTTGTCGAGCCTGTCGAGACACGTCCACACGCAGGTCTTACGCAGACTGTTGGGCGCACCAGTAATGAAATTACTGAATAGAAATTCATAGGCAAGATGTGATAAAAATTGAAAACTTGACCAAAAGTTACGGCATTGACAAAGGGGTTTTTAATCTGTCGCTATCGGTTAACCGAGGAGAAGTTTTTGGATTTCTAGGTCCAAATGGGGCGGGAAAAACAACTACTATCCGTCATTTGTTAGGATTTCTGAATCCAGATGATGGCAAATGTTCAATTGACGGTATGGACTGCCGCCAACAATCCGCTGAAATCCAGAAATTTATCGGTTATCTGCCTGGAGAAATCGTTTTTTTCGATTCGATGAGTGGGCTTGAATTCTTGAAATTTATGGCTGAAATGCGGAAGATGAAATCGAACGCTAAACGTGACCAACTTATCGAAATGCTAGAACTGGATTGTGCAGGAACAATCCGTAAGATGTCGAAAGGTATGAAACAAAAACTTGGTCTTGTCGCTGCATTTATGCACGATCCAGCGGTTTTGATTCTGGATGAGCCTACCAGCGGGCTCGATCCCCTAATGCATAATCGCTTCGTTTCTTTAATTCGAGTCGAAAAAATGGCCGGCAAAACGATTTTTATGTCTTCACATCGTTTCGATGAAATCGAGCACACCTGCGACCGCGCAGGCATTATTCGCTCTGGGTTTCTTGTTACAGTAGAAGACATCGCAATATTGCGCGCCAACCAGCGCAAGAAGTACACCATCACTTTCGTCGACAACCAAGCGGCTACAGATTTTGCTCAAAGAGATTTCGATATTATTTCAAAAACTGAAAATGTGGTAGACGTGGTGATTCAAGATAATCTAAGCCAATTTCTGGCTTCGCTAACGAACTATCATGTTACTGGCTTGGATTCGGGTCAGCTTGGATTGGAAGATGTATTCATGCAATACTATGGCAAGGATGAGCACAATGATTAGTATCCCTTTGTTGCGCGCAACCGCCAAATACAATTACATCATCTGGTTGATTTTTGCATTTATCTTGGCATTGTATATCTCGATCATTATTAGCATGTTCGATCCAGATACACTACGTAGCATGAATGCGTATCTTGAAACATTACCGCCACAACTACTCGCAGCCATGCATTTTCAATCAACGGATCCTTCTCTGCTCGGATTCCTGACAGCCTATTTTTATGGTTTCTTGATCCTGCTATTCCCCTTGGCCTTCTCCATCATAATGGCAGATCGGATGATTGCCAAATATGTGGATAACGGTTCGATGACTTTCCTTTTGTCCACACCAAATTCCAGAATCAAGATCGCACTGACACAAGCAATATTTCTTCTTGGCAGTTTGCTGCTATTAATTGGGTTCGTAACTCTGGTTGGTATTGTAGTTAGTCAAGCCTTATTTCCGAACGAATTGGATATTCCCCGATTTATCAGACTCAACTTCGGCGTGGTTTTGCTTTATTCTGCGCTTAGTGGCATTGGCTTTTTTACCTCATGTTTATTTGATGAGAGCAAGCAATCGCTTGCTTGGGGTGGTGGAATCCCAGTAGCATTTTTGTTGATTCAAATGCTTGCCAGCGCAGATGAACAATTATCTAACCTAAAATATCTATCGCTGATGACCTTATTTGATCCCAAAGAGATTATCGCAGATGGAAACAATGTACCATACGCATTTTTGGCACTTGGCATTATCGCATTGGGTCTATATGCTGGTGGAGTTTACATATTTTCGAAGAAAGATTTGCATATATAAGATGATTCTGCCACTGTTCTCATACAGTTGGAACCGCTGAACCAGAAATGATAAGGCAGATAATATGAGCAAAACATACACTCTTTGGGCGACACTCGTCGGCGTGATATGCACCTATTTCATCATCCGGTTGCTCTTCTTTACCGACTTGAGCACGAGAACCGTGCAGAGCGATATATTGCAAGGCTTCCTCATCGGCTTCGGCCTTGCGTTCGTCACGGCCCAAGTTTACGCCAGGGTCAAGGCCACGAAGGTCAATGGCTGGATCACCATGTTCGGATTAGGCGTACCCGGCAACGGCATGTTTCTACGAGCCGCACACGCCCAACTATTCCCGGGGCCAGTAGTCGTACCGGAAGAGGCGATGTATTGGTGGACGAACATAGATGGCGCTGGCCATGTACTCTCAGGAGTCCATAACTACGTCATGCACTTTTCAGCAGGAGGACTTCCACCCAACAATGCATTCTGGTCGCTGACGATGGGTGATGCAAAAAATCACTTCGTGCCGAATTCGATCAACCGGTACAGTGTGACCGATCGCTCTGGCCTCATCCCAAACGCCGATGGCTCTATCGATATCTACATTCAGAACACAGCTCCCTCAGGCCATGAATCCAACTGGCTGCCGGCTCCCTCAGACAATTTCATACTCTGGCTACGCGTGTATATACCCGGAACGGCCATTCTCCATGGCGAGTATACGATACCGCCGGTGGTCGAGGCGTAATGATGACTCCTATAGAGCATTTGCTTTTATTCGGTTCGGTTATGGTCGCGGCATGGTTCCTTTTTACCTATTTTTGGCCACGCCTGCTTCTGTCCGTGTACAAGAGAGCGATTCTTGTTAAAGGATTCGGCGACGGTCCCATCCCGGTCAATACGCTCTACACAGAGCCCCAGGCGCTTCTTGCGGATCCAATCCACCCAGCCGCCTCTGCTTCAAACTTGGCGACCACCGGTGTGAACCGCGACACGCTCTATATCGCCGGTTGGCTTGACCTCTCCAAGGGGCCGCTTGTCTTGCATGTGCCGGACTTCTCCAGCCGCTACTACAGTGTGCAGTTCACCGACCCATCGAAGAACATTAACTTTGCCTACGTCGGCACGCGGACAACCAGCACAAAACCGGGCGATCACCTCATCGCTGGCCCCGGCTCGAAAGGAACCGTGCCACAGGGAATGACACAGATTTATTCGCCGAACAACTCGGTGCTTGTTTTCGGGCGCGTGCTCGTGTATAGCGACAGCGACCTCTCGACCGCCCACGGTCTTGCGAAGCAGATACAACTAACACCGCTAAGCAACTGGCAACCCAGCCAGTAGCAATCCAACGCCTCGTTACTGCGTACCATCAATGTTGGCAAGAGCCATGCATGTGTTGCGGCTTACCAAACTTGTTGTAATTTGTTACCGGTAATTGTATAATTTTTCCAGAAGGATTTATTCCAAATCACTTCTGGAGAACCGCCCAAAACAAGTTTCATAAAGTGTAAATTCCGGTCGGTCTGCTATTGCAAAAAAAGAATTGGCATCATTGAGGGGAAGGAGTAAAACCATGATTCAAGATCTGATCAAGATAAGTGATGCACCTTCCATATCAGGATTAAATTTTCGCCACTTTCGTGGATCAAGTGATTACCCCAAAATTGCCGCGGCTTTGATGGCAAGCGCCGATGCAGATCAAACGGAACGCGTCGTTACAGCCGACGATGTCGCAAATTCATATTCCCATCTAACCAATTGCGATCCCTATCAAGATATGATATTTGCCGAAATTGACAACGAGGTGATCGGGTATTCGCGCGGCTTTTGGTTTAAGGAAGAAAACGGTCCTATCCTATATGGCTCTCTGGGATATCTTGTCCCTGCCTGGCGGCGAAAAGGAATTGGCCGGGAGATGCTGCTTTGGATGGAAAACCGTCTACGTACAATTGCAAAGGAACATGATTCCGAACGGGAGAAATTCTTTCAAGTCTTTGCTTCAGAATCCGAAGCAGGCTTGATCGCCATGCTGGAACGGGAAGGCTATCATCCATTTCGCTTCTTTTGGGAAATGGTGCGCCCAACTCTGGACAATATCCCTAACTATCCTTTACCCAAAGGTTTGGAAGTCCGTCCGGCGCTACCCGAACATTATCGGGCTATTTGGGATGCTTCCAATGAGGCCTTTCACGATCACTGGGGCTTCTCGCAACCCACCGAGGAAGATTATCAGGCGTGGCTGGCGGATAAAACCATTTTTCAGCCACGACTCTGGCAGGTGGCTTGGGATGTGTCAACAAATCAGATTGCGGGACAGGTGCGCACCTTCATTGACCATGCCCAGAATGAAAAATATAACCGCAAGCGAGGCTACACGGAATTTATTAGTGTGCGCCGTCCATGGCGTAAACGTGGTTTGGCTCGTGCCCTCATCTCCCGCAGTCTCAACGTACAAAAGCAGGAAGGGGTGACCGAATCCGCTCTAGGCGTCGATAGTGAAAACTTAAGTGGCGCCACGCGTGTTTATGAAGACTGCGGCTTTCGTGTGGTAAAGCATAATACGATCTATCGAAAATTATTATAGTTTCAGAACGTCACAATCAAAAAATCTCCTGCTCATAACAGGAGATTTTTCTTTGCTATAATCCCACGCATGAAAAAATTTGACGTCTTTCTGCAAGTCATCAATATCGATAACATCTTATTTTAAATTATGATTGTGGTCAAGAATGGCAAATTTTATCGTTGCACATCAGCGCCTGAATAATCAAAAACTCAGCGATACAAAATTTACAGAGCCACAAGAGGTCGTGAA
>Ga0075275_1000009_pt1 | contig 20542 bp, 19 predicted proteins | sample SF_Rice_5C_80N_3_FD_69769 | JGI IMG/M metagenome (GOLD analysis project Ga0075275, IMG submission 69769) | Rice paddy soil microbial communities from Twitchell Island, California, USA - SF_Rice_5C_80N_305 | ecosystem: Environmental > Terrestrial > Soil > Paddy field/soil | place: USA: Twitchell... | reverse complement strand
CGCGGCTACTTCGGCGGCGGCGAGTCGCTCGGGATGGAGATCGGCTACTCGGTCGAGGAGTCCCCGCTCGGCACCGCCGGCTCGGTGCGGCTCGCGGCCGGCCGCCTCGACGACACGTTCGTCGTCATCTCGGGCGACGCCCTCTGCGACGTCGACCTGACGCGCCTGGTCGAGTTCCACCGCGAGAAGAAGGCCTCGGTGACGATCGGGCTCAAGTCGGTCGACAACCCGCTCGAGTTCGGGATCGTCGTCACCGACGAGGAGGGCCGCGTCGAGCGCTTCCTCGAGAAGCCGTCCTGGGGGCAGGTCTTCTCCGACACGATCAACACCGGCATCTACGTGCTCGAGCCGGAAGTGTTGAAGCACGTCCCGACCGACCGGCCGTACGACTTCTCGAAGGAGCTGTTCCCGCTCCTGCTCGAGATGGGCCGGCCCATCTACGGCTGCGTCCTCGACGGCTACTGGCAGGACATCGGCAACCTCGACCAGTACCGGCAGGCGAACTTCGACGCGCTCGACGAGAAGGTGGCGCTCGAGATCCCCGGCATCCGGATCCGCGGCAACGTCTGGCTGGGGGACGGGGTGGACCTGCACGACCTCGACTCCCTCGAGGGCCCGGTGTACGTCGGCAACTACTGCCGCATCGGCCGCGAGGCACGGGTCGGGCCGTACTCGGTGCTCTCGACGAGCGTGACCGTCCGCGAGCGCGGGCGCGTGGTCCGCTCGATCGTCGACGGCTCCACCTACCTCGGCCGCAGCGCGAACGTCGAGGGCGCGATCGTCGGCCGCGGATGTGACCTCCGCGCGCACGTCCGTGTGCACGAGGGCGTCGCGATCGGCGACGAGGTCAGCGTCGGTGCGGAGAGCGTGATCATGCCGGGCGTCCGGATCTACCCGTTCAAGGAGGTGGAGACGGGCTCGCAGCTGCACGAGAGCCTGATCTGGGAGTCGCGCGGGGGCACGCGGCTCTTCGGCCAGGAGGGCGTGTCCGGGATGGTGAACGTCGACCTGACGCCGGACGTGGCCGTGCGCCTCGCGACGGCGCTCGGCACGGCGCTCAAGCGAGGCGCACGCGTCGTCGCGAGCCGGGAGGGCGCGCCTGCCTGCCGGATGATCAAGCGGGCGATGATCTCGGGGATCACCTCCACCGGCGTCGACGTCGCCGACCTGCGCGTGATTCCGGCCGCGGTCGGCCGCCACCTGGTCAAGTCGGAGAGCTACGACGCGGGCTTCCACGTCGGCGTCAGCCCGGCCGACCCCGAGGTGATCCGGATCCAGTTCTTCGAGCAGCAGGGGATCGAGATGGCCGCCGCGATGCAGAAGGAGGTCGAGAAGCACTTCAGCCGCGGGGAGCTGCGCCGGGTCGCCGCCGACGAGGTGGGACGGATCTCCTATCCGGCGCGCGTCCGTGAGACGTACGCGGCGGGCCTGCTCGCGACACTCGACGTCGAGGCGATCCGTGCCCGGCGCTTCCGGCTCGTCGTCGACTACGGGTTCTCCGGTGCCTCGTACGTCCTGCCGCTCGTCATGGGCCCCCTCGGAGTCGAGACGGTGTCGGCGCACGCCTTCCCGGGCGAGGGCCCTGACCGCGCGGACAGCCCGCCCGGCCTTGCCGCCTCGATCGGGCAGGCGAAGCGGCTCGTGCCTGCGCTCGGCGCCGACCTCGCGGCGGTCTTCGACCGCTCGGCGGAGCGGTTGCACCTGATCGACGAGAAGGCGCGTGAGATCCCGGTCGAGCAGGCGCTCCTGCTCTTCCTGCGCCTCGTCGGCGCAAGCGGGCGCGCCGGGAAGGCGGCCTTCCCGGTCACGGTGACGAGCCAGGTCGAGAGGATCGTCGCGGGCACGGAGCTCGACGTCGTGCGCACTCCCACCTCCCTCGCCGAGCTGACGAAGGCCGCCGCCGGCGAGGGCGTCGTCTTCGCAGGCGCCGTCGGCGGCGGCTACGTCTTCCCGGAGTTCCTGCCCGCCTACGACGCGATCGCGAGCCTCGTCAAGCTGCTGGAGCTGCTCGCCGGGGTCGAGGGCCCGATCTCCGAGCTCGTCGCCGGGCTGCCGGAGGCGACGCTCGTCCACCACCAGCTCCCGTGTCCGTGGGCGCTCAAGGGCCTGATCATGCGCGTCCTCAACGAGCAGCTCTCCGGCCGCGACCTCGACCTGACCGACGGGATCAAGCTGCAGGAGGAGCGCGGTTGGATGCAGGTGCTGCCCGATCCAGACGAGCCGCTGATCCACCTCTACGCCGAGGGAGAGACGCGCGAGGCATCCGAGGAGCTCGCCGCCGAGCTGCGCGAGCTCGTCGAGGAGATCGAGGAGGGCGAAGCCGCCGCGTCGCGAACCTAGACGCGAGCCGCACAAAGGCTAAAGTAGAGGTTCACCCTCATCGAGGGTTCGTCTAGCCTCCCGGAGAAAGGCCCCGATGGAACCGCTGCCCGACCTCGCAACGCTCCCCGACGAGGATCTGAAGAAGCTCATCGACGAGCTCACCGAAGAGGAGCTGGAGGTGTCGTACCGGCGCCGGCTCCTGCACGGGAAGATCGACATCCTGCGCGCCGAGCTCGTCGCGCGCCTCCAGAAGACCCAGGGCCGCAGCGTCCTCGACCAGGTGGACGTCGAGTCCCTGACGGACATCCTCACCGGGAAGGCGACTCCGCCCGCCTCATGAGCCACGTCTACTGCCCGGAGTGCGGCTACCAGAACCCGGAGGCCGCCCGCTACTGCGCGAAGTGCGGCGCGATGCTCGCCCGCGAGGAGAACGGCGAGACGACCGAGTCGTTCAGCCCCGAGGAGGCGGCCGAGCTGCTGGACACGCTCGACGACATGGGCGTGCGCGGCGCCGCGCTCGTCGTCCGCTCCGGCGGCGGCCGCTCCGGGGAGACCTTCACGCCCGAGGGCGACAGTACGACGATCGGGCGCTCGCCCGAGTGCGGGATCTTCCTCGACGACGTCACCGTCTCGCGCAAGCACGCCGTGCTCAACAAGGAGGGCGAGCGCTGGCAGATCGAGGACCAGGGCAGCCTGAACGGGACGTTCGTCAACCGGGAGCGCGTCGACGCCGCCCGGCTCGAGGACGGCGACGAGATCCAGATCGGCAAGTACCGGCTGACCTTCCTGCAGCGGGCATGAGCACCCAGGCGGCCCCGTCGCGGCAGCGCCTCCTCACGATCGGCACGGTGTGCCGGCGCCTGACGGCGGAGTTCTCGGACATCTCGATCTCGAAGATCCGCTATCTCGAGGACCAGGGCCTGCTCAACCCGCGGCGCACCGAGGGCGGCTACCGGCTCTTCTCCGAGGAGGACGTCGAGCGCCTCGAGCGGATCCTGCGCCTGCAGCGGGACGAGTTCCTGCCGCTGCGCGTGATCCGCGAGGAGCTCGAGGCAGGCGCCGGGAAGGAGCGCCGCCGGCGGCGCGCGACGGTGGGCGCGAACGAGGAGGAGCTCGACCTCGAAGAGCTGTGCGACCGGGCCGGGATCGCACCGGAGCGTGCGCGCGAGCTCGAGGAGTTCGGTCTGCTCGAGCCGCGCCTCGAGGGCCGTCGCCGCCTGTACGTCGAGAGCGACGTCGACGTCGCGACCGCATGCGAGACGCTCGCCCGCTACGGCATCGCGCCGCGTCACCTGCGCGCGTTCCGCTCGTCGGCCGACCGCGAGGCGGGGCTGCTCGAGGCGCTCGTCGCTCCGGCGCTGCGTTCTCGCAATCCCGAACGGCACCGCGCCGGCCTCGAGGATCTCCAGGCGATGGCGGAGACGGCGCAGGAGTTGCAGGAGCTGCTGCTCTGGCGCAACGTGCGTAGACTCGCCGGGTGATCGACCTCAAGACGCGGATCCGCGAGGTTCCCGACTTCCCGGAGCCCGGAGTCGGCTTCAAGGACATCACCCCACTGCTCCTCGACCCGCAGGCGCTGAGGCAGTCCGTGCACGACCTGGCGGAGTGGACCGCACCCCGGAAGCCGGATCTCGTCCTCGGTGCGGAGGCGCGCGGCTTCCTGCTCGGGGCGGCGGTCGCGATCGAGGTGGGCTGTGGCTTCGTGCCGGCGCGGCGGCCCGGAAAGCTGCCGCCGGAGACGGTCGCGGCGAAGTACGTCCTCGAGTACGGCGAGAACGCGCTCGAGGTGAACGCGGATGCGATCGCCCGCGGGGCCAGGGTCGTCATCCACGACGACGTGCTCGCGACGGGAGGGACCGTGAACGCGATCGCGGGCCTCGTGGAACAACTCGGCGGCGAGGTCGTCGGCGTCAACTTCGTGATCGAGCTCTCGTTCCTGGGCGGCCGGGAGAAGCTCGGCGCGTACGACGTCTTCTCGCTCCTGACGTACTAGTCCGCGCAGCCGTACCCGCTTTTCGTCGTCCGGCGTTGCGTCTACAACTTCGTCATGTACGACGCGCTCACGAGCCGCTACACGTTCTCGTGCCCGTCCGGCGGGGAGACGCGTGTGCCGCTGTCGGCGTTTCGCCGGATCGAGCGGCTTCCAGGTGCGGCACACCCGTCCGTCTACCGCGTCCGCTTCGCCTGCGGGTGTGGGGAGGAGCACGACGGCCTCGTCAGCCACGACGAGCTCGACTGGGCGCCGCTCGGGCTCGCCGCGGGCGACTTCCTCAACCTCATGACGTCGCGGGTCGAGCCGGTCGCCGCCGAGCTCGGCGATCTGGCCGCCTCGCGAATCGGAGCGGGGGAGTGGCCGTGGAGCTTCTTCTGCTACCCGGAGGAGTGTCCGCGCGCCGCGTTCCCGTCGTCGTTCGCGCTCCTGTCGGCGAGCGCGGGCTCGGTCGGGCTCGCGGTCCGCTGTCCCCACTGCCGCGGGCTCTCGCTCAACCTCGTCTCGGAGGCGCACGTCGACGTTCCCTTCCACAACGACGCCGAGGTGGGGGTGGTCGAGCACGTCTTCGCCGGCGACGCGCTGCGGACCGCCGAGGAGTTCGCGGCCGAGCTTTGGTCGTCGAGCTTCGACGCACGGCGGCTTGCGCTCTAGGCCCCGCACCCGGAGAGGCCCCTCGGCCGTTTCACCCCCGACGCGGGAAAAAGGAACGAGGTGAATTGCAATGCGGAGGTACGGACTCTACGACACGACGCGCGGCCTGACGACGGTCGTCGCGGCGGGCGTCGCCGGGCTCCTGCTCTGGGTCGCGACACAGGTCGGGACGCAGAGCGTCGGGCGATTCTGGGCCGCGATGGGCATCGTCGCCGGCGCAGGCCTGGTGATGGCGCTCGCACACGTGGTCGTCGGCTGGACGAAAGGGCTCCGGCTGCGCCTCTCCGCCGGGACGTTCGCGCTCGCCTTCCTGCCGGTGCTGATCTGCGTCGGCTGGATCCTGCTCGCGACGCAGCCGGGGAACGGGTTCGCCGAGGGCCACATCGACTCCTGGAGCCGTTCGATCGGCCTTCTCGGCCTGATCCACGACCTGGCGCTCTGGCACGGCGTGCTCGCCTTCGGCTTCGGCCTCGTGCTCGGGCGCTCGCTCGACAACGTGCCGGATCCGATCGTTCGCGACACCGTCGCGATGGACGAGCCGATCGCCGCCGCGGCGCGGCCGCCGGTTGCCGACGAGCCGGTCGACGCCGAGCGGGACGAGGTCGGCATGGGGGCGACGCGGGAGCGCGCACCCGTCGAATAGCCGCTCGGGGAGCCGCCGGGAGGCCGGCGGCTCCCCGTATCCCTGCCGGGAGGGATCACGCCGGCACGCGCGGGGCTCCGATACAGAGGCGGCATGGATGTTCAGCCGGGCATCGAGATCGACCTCGGAAATGCGCTGATCGCCGCGCACTGCCGCAGTCTCGACCCTGCCACGCCGAAGGCGCGAGAGCGGCTCGCGGAGGCCCTCGGACCGGAGCTCGCCGGCAGGCTCGTGTTCGCCCTCGCTCCGCTGCACGCGCGCGAGCGGCGCACCGCGCGGGCCGCGTAGCTCGAGGCTTGATAGTTCACATCGGGCCCGCTAGCGCGAACGGCGGCGCGGGCGCGTCGGCTGCTCCTCGCCGCGGAGGCGGACGAAGAGCCAGATCCCGGCGGCGGAGACGAGCGTCAGCACGATCGCCGTCGCGCCGCTGGCGCCCACGGCGAGCAGTCCGAAGTAGACGTAGGCGCCGAGGCCGACGGCCCAGAGGAGCGCGATCACGCCCTGGTCGATGCTCGGCGGCCGGAAGTGCACGCCGCGGATCCTAGCGATGCGGGCGGAAGCGGACCCAGGCACACGCATCGGACCAAAAAAAGTCGCCGAGTCGGTCGCGGTTTCGTCCACAGCCCCGGTTGACTTTCCGCCTCGGCTCTTGCGAGCCGCTCCGTACGGCCTCTCGGTGCTGCTTCGTCCTACTCCCGCGCCGTGCTCGGCGCAAAAGGGAATCTAGGTGGTCTGCAAGGGACGCGCAAGGGGCCGTGCCTTCGAAAAACCCGCAATTTGCGAACGTTGAATAATCAACATTTCCACAGCGGTCTGTGCATCCTGTGGAAAACCCGCCCGAGCTTCACCCGCCGCCGGGCGGGGGAGGAAGCGTCGCTCCCCGGCTCTTTCGCGACTTGACATAACGCACGTTCTCGTGCAGAGGCTTGCATCCGGACGCCGCGGCGTGTTTGGCTAGTCGACACGCGCGGGAACACCGGCCCAGGCAACGATCAGGGGGATTCAGTGACGACGGTCGAGATCGAGTCGATCCTCGCGAGCGAGGAGCTGGCGACGCTGCTCGACGCTGCGGAGGCGAACGGCCAGCTGCGCCAGGCGGACCTGCTGGAGATCCTCGAGCCGCTCGAGCTCGACCCGCTCGAGACCGATGCCGTCTACGGCGAGCTGGACCGCCGCGGGATCGAGCTGCTCGTCGAGCGCGATTCCGATGCGGAGACCGCCGAGAAGGAGCAGGAGAAGGCTCCACCGCCGGTCGCGGTGCCGCTCGAGACGACGACGGACGCCCTGCAGCTCTTCCTGCGCGAGGCCGGGCGGCACGCGCTGCTGACCGCCGCGCAGGAGGTCGAGCTCGCGAAGCGCATCGAGCGCGGCGAGATGGCGGCGAAGCAGCGGATGATCCAGTCGAACCTCCGCCTCGTCGTCTCGATCGCGAAGAACTACCGCAATCAGGGGCTGCCGTTCCTCGACCTGATCCAGGAGGGCACCCTCGGCCTCATCCGCGCCGTGGAGAAGTTCGACTGGCGGCGGGGCTACAAGTTCTCGACCTACGCGACCTGGTGGATCCGCCAGGCCGTCGCCCGCGCGCTGGCCGACAAGGCGCGGACGATCCGCATGCCCGTGCACATCGTCGAGCGCATGCAGAAGATGAACCGCGCCGAGCGGACGCTCTGGATGGAGCTCGGCCGCGAGCCCACGCTCGAGGAGATCGCCGACGAGGCGTCGCTGCCGGTGCAGCAGGCCCGCGAGGTGCGCGCTGCCGCGCGTGCGTCGGCCAGCCTCGACCAGCCGGTCGGCGATCAGGACGACGCGACCTTCGGCGACTTCGTCGCCGGCGACGATCCGCTCCCCGAGGAGCGGGTCGAGGTCTCGCTCCGGAGCCAGGCCCTCGCCGTGGCGCTGCAGGCGCTGCCCGAGCGCGAACGCCAGGTCCTCGTGCTTCGCTACGGCCTCGTCGACGAGGAGCCGAAGACGTTGGAGGAGATCGGCAAGCGGCTCGGTCTCACGCGTGAGCGCGTCCGCCAGATCGAGCTCGAGTCGCTGCGCCGTCTCGCCAACCTGCGCGAGATGCAGGTCGTCGCGGCGTCGTAGCCGTTACTCGGCCCGGAGATAGAGCTCGAGGTCGGGCGCGACGCTGCGGAGCTCCCGGAGGGCCCGCGTCTCGAGCTGCCTGACCCGCTCGCGCGTGATCCCGAGGCCTGCCCCCACCTCCTCGAGGGTCTGGGGCGTCTCGCCGTCGAGGCCGAAGCGGAGCGCGAGCACGCGGCGCATGCGCGGGTTCAGATGTGAGAGCGCCGACGCCACCTCGCGCGCGCGGTAGCGCTCGGACGTGCGCTCGTCGGGATCGTCGGAGTTGACGTCCTGGATCATGTCGCCGTACATGCTCTCCCCGTCCCCCACCGGCGTCTCCAGGCTGACGGGGTCGTCGACGAGCTCGAGCAGCTCGCGGACGCGCTTCTCGTCCTGCTGCGTCTCCTTCGCCAGCTCCGGCAGCGTCGGCTCGCGGTTCAGCTTCTGCGCGAGCTGGCGCCGCGCCCGCAGCAGCCGGCGCACCTGGTCGGCGACGTGGACCGGCAGGCGGATCGTCCGGCCCTGATCGGCGAGCGCGCGGGTGACCGCCTGGCGGATCCACCAGGTCGCGTAGGTCGAGAGCTTGTAGCCCATCGTGTAGTCGAACTTCTCGACGGCGCGGATCAGGCCGAGGTTGCCCTCCTGGATCAGGTCGAGGAGCGGGACACCGGCTTTGGTGTAGTTGCGGGTGATCGACATCACGAGCCGGAGGTTCGACTCGATCAGCTGCCGCTTGGCGGCCTCGTCGCCGGCGTCCTTCCGGCGCGCGAGCTCGCGCTCCTCGGACCGTGTCAGGAGCGGGCCGCCGCCGATCTGGCGCACGTACAGCTTCAGGGGGTCCTGCGTCGCCGCGGGGCGCTCGACCGTCGGCGCGTCGTCCTCCCCGGCGTCGTCGTCGCTCTCGGCGAGCGCGGGCTCGGCGGCGTCCACCTCGGGCAGGACGGGGACGAGACGCAGGCGCGGATCGGAGTCGTCGCCGACGCCGACGGCGTCCTCGGGAAGCGGCCGCTGCTCCATCCTGTGCTTTATCGGCGCGGTCCGGTCCCCCCTTTAGGGTTTGGCGGCCCGGCAGCAAGGGACGGGAGAAGAGACGGAGAACTCTGCTGCTAACTTCGAGCGTCGCGCTGCGTCCGAGATTCACGGGGCCGCGTCCTCGGGTGACGGTCGCGGGATCGGTCGAAAACCATGTGCGGAATCGCCGGATACAGCCTGTCAGCGCGGAGCGAGCTCGATCGGACGCTCGCGGCGCAGGCTCTGCTCGCCGGCATCGCCGAGCGCGGCGCCGACGCGGTCGGCTACGCCTACCGCTGCCCGGGCGATGCCTACCCGGTGGTGACGAAGCAGCGAACGCCGGCGAGCCGCCTGCTCGACCGCGTGCGCGTCGCGCCGAACGCGCGGGAGCTGCTCGTCCACGTCCGCGACTACACGAAGGGCCATCCGTCGATCGCCGCGAACAACCACCCGGTCAGGCACGGGCCGGTCGTCGGCATCCACAACGGGATCATCCTCAACGACGACGCGCTGCTCACCCCCCACTCCTGCTCGCGCGCCGAGCCGCGCATGACCGTGGACTCCGAGGCGATCTTCGCGCTCGCAGCACACTCGCGCAACGACCCGCGCTCGCTCGAGGCGCTCTCCGGCTCGATGGCCAGCGCCTGGCTGGACGCGCGTGAGCCGGGCACCGTCTTCGCGGCGCGCGGCGTCGGCCGGCCGCTGTGGGTCGGCCAGGGCCGTCACGAGGTCTTCTTCGCGTCGACGAGCGCCGCGCTCGGCGTCGTCGAGCGCTATCTCGGCGTGTCGCTGCGCCGCCGGGAGGTGCCGGAGGGGACGTTCCTCGTCCTCGAGGGCGGACGGGTGGCGCGGCGCGCCTCGTTCCGCCCCGACGCGAGCTACGTCGAGACGCGGCCGCTGCCGGCCGTGCGGGCTCCCGGCGAGGCGGCATCCTGCCTGCAGCGCCTCGCGGTGCTCGCCGCCGCCTGACGGCTACAGCAGCCGTCCGTCGCTGCCGACGCGGCGGCCCTGCTCGTCGAGCCGCTCACGCACGAGGTACTGGAACGTCGACCAGGCGCCGCGGCGCGCGTCGAGCATCCGGTAGACCTGCCACTCGGTCAGCAGCGACTCGTCGCGCTTTCGGGCGTCCGCCCAGTCGGCGAACCTCGGCAGCCGCCCGATCTCGAGCGCGAGCGCCACGCCCTGCTCGACCGCCCGCTCGAGCCTCTCCTCCCCCACCGGGACGTCGAAACCCGCGTCGCGCAGCGCATTCGTGAGCGAGCCGAACGTGTGCCAGTACAACGACTTCGAGGGCATGCGGCCCTTGCGCTCGTCGATGTCGCGCGCCGTCGGCGGGCGGCCGAGCTCCTCGCCGAGCTCGCGCAGGAGGCCGAGCAGCTCTTCGCGCGTCGCGAACCGGCGCGGCACGAGCCCCGCGGAGCGTTTGGCGGCGTTCCACGAGCCGAAGTGCTCGATCACCGTCTGCGGATGGACGCTCGTCTCCTCGTCGGCGGCGAACTCGCGCATCGTCGGCGAGCGGCCGAGGCGCTCCGCGCAAGCTTGTAGCTCGGCGACGATCTGCCCGTCCGAGTAGCGCTTGCGGATCCCGGCCTGGAACTCCGCCAGCGCATCCGGGTCGATCGCGGCCACCGCTCGATAGCGGGGCTTCGGGGCCATGCCAAGAAGTGTAGAGCAGGTTGCGAGATCCGCAAGTCGTCCCGCGCGGCTGCCGCCGCCGCGCTACGAGGCGACGGCCAGGCGGCCGACGGCGAGCTCGGGAAGCTCGGCGACGGGCTTCTCCAGCGGCAGCAGCCGCTCGAGCGCCCCGACGCACCGGGGGCAGAACTGGCTCCCGGAGCCGACCCGGATCTCGGCCAGTGCGTCCTGCAGCGAGCGCGCCGGCCGGTAGACGCGGGTGGTCAGCATCGAGTCGAGGGCGTCGGCGACGTGGATGATCCGGGCGCCGAGCGGAATCTCGTCGCCGGTGAGGTGGCTCGGGTAGCCCGAGCCGTCCCAACGCTCGTGGTGGTGTCGAATCGCCGGCACCGCGTCCTGGAGGAAGCCGAGCCGCTCGATGATCCGCGCGCCCTCCTCGGAGTGCTGCTGCATCAGCGCCCACTCCTCGCCGGTCAGCCGTCCCGGCTTGAGCAGGACCGCGTCCGGCACCGCGAGCTTGCCGATGTCGTGGAACAGCGCGGCGCGCTCGAGGAGGTCGAGCTCCGGCTGCGAGAGCTCGAGCTCGCGGCCGATCGCGAGCGCCAGCTGCTGGACGCGCCGCGAGTGGCCCGCGGTGTAGGCGTCGCGCGCGTCGACGGTCGCGGAGAGAGAGGCCATCGCCGCGGTCGAGCGCTCGCGCAGGAGCTTGTTCGCCTGCTCCAGCGACACGTTCTGGGCCTGGATCGTCTCGCTCGCCTCGCGCAGCTTCCGCGCCGAGCGCTGGGTGTGGGTCAGATAGGACTCCTGCGTCTTGCGCATCAGCAGCAGCGGCACCGCGAAGACCGCGAGCGCGTAGAGGCCGACCGCGTGGTAGGCGATCGCCATCACCGAGCCGATGAACCCGTAGACGAGGTAGTGCGGCATCAGCCAGGCGAACCGCTCGCGGAACACGCCGAGGGGCCGCTCGTGACCCTCGACGGCCGAGGAGATGCTGACGAGGCTCGTGTTCGCGAGGAAGTACACGGCGCCGGCGACGAGGCCGAGCATGGCGAGCGCGAAGCGGCCGCTGAGGGCCGTTGCGGAGAGCGAGGCGAAGACGGCGGCCGCGGCCGTCGACGCGAGCGAGAGCGTGCCGATGTTGAAGATCACGTGGTGGAACGAGTTGCGCCGGGCGCTCCAGTCCACGACGGCACTCGTCACCGCCAGTGCGAGCGCGGCGCGGTAGTCGAAGAGCGCCGCCCCGGCGAGCGAGCCGACCGCGCCGACCGAGACCGAGCCCTCGGCCAGCTCGAGCGAGAGCGCCTGCCCGATGCCGACGAGGCCGACGACTGCGAGCAGGCCGACCCAGTCGGTGCTCGAGCCGACGAAGAGGCCCAGCACGCCGGCGCCGATGCCGGCGACGCTGACCGTCGTGACGACCGCCGCCAGCCGGCCCTCGAGGGTGAGGAACGTCGGCGTGTGCAGCGCCCTCGGCTTCGGGCACCGGCGGCGCTCCTCGACGAAGTCGGGCGGATGCTCCCGGCGCTCGCGCGTCGGCGCCGAGTACACGTCCACGTCCTCGCGGACGGCCTCGAGACGGACGGCGCGGGTGGCGCCGAGCATCACCGGCTCGCCTGTCGCGCCGACCACGCGGTTGCGGCCCTGCAGCTTCGCCCGGTAGACCGCGAGGTCGGCCTGGTGGATCAGCTCGTTCGCATCCACCCCGTCGGAGGGGAGCGACGCGACGCCGAGACAGACCGTCGCACGGATCGGCTCGGCGGCCGTGTCCACCTCGAAGGACGCATCGGCGACGGCCCGACGGATCCGTTCCGCGATCTCGAGCGCCTGCTCCGTGGTCGTCTCGGGCAGCAGGAGCGAGAACTCCTCCCCACCGAAGCGCGCGGCGATGTCGTAGTGGCGGAGGTGGCTCTTGAAGATCTCGGCGACGCCGCGCAGGACGGAATCGCCGGCGAGGTGCCCGTAGCTGTTGTTGATGTCGCGAAGCAGGTCGAGGTCGGCCATGACCACCGACATCGGACGCTCGAAGCGGGCGGCGCGGGCGAGCTCGGACGCGAGCGCGCTCGCGAAGTAGCGGGCGTTGTAGAGGCCGGTCTTCGGGTCGACGCGGGCCTCTGCCTGGAGTTGGGGCACCGCCAGCGAGCGGTGCACGACCACGAGAGGTGCGAGCGCGGCGAAGATCAGCCACGGGTTCCACGTCCAGAACGCGGCGAGCGACACGCCGAGCACGGCGAGCACGAGGTCGATCGAGATGCTCTCGAGCGAGAAGAGCCCTGTCTCGCCGAACGAATGGTTCCGACCGAGGCGGAGAATGACGGCGACGAGAGCGTGGTTCGAGAGCACCCACGCGAGGGCGGCGGCGACTCCCGCGAGGGCGAAGCGCGCGTCGGCGTTCGCCACGAGGTGCGCGCCGTGGACACGGACGAGGTCGGCCGCTCCCCAGGCCGCGAGCGCGTTCAGCGTGTAGTTCGAGAGGTTGAACCCCTGGATCGGCCACGGGTACCGCTCCTTCAACCACTCGGGGATCGTCTGCGCGAGCGGGATCAGGACGATCAGCTCGGGCGGAAGCAGGAGGGCGGCCGCGAGCAGGAAGATCGTCGAGGTGTGGTACATCATGTTCCGCGGCGACTGCACCGGGAAGAGCTGCGTCACCGAGGCCGCGACGGCGAGGATCGCGAAGGTCGGCCAGTCGCGTCCGAGCTCTGCGAGGCGGAGGTAGAACGGGGCCGCCGCCGCGGTCGCCGTGAGCGCGAGCACGACGAGGTAGAGACGAGCCTTCGGCGGCAGGCCGCCCGCAGTCTCACTTTCGCGCCCCGGCTCGGGCTCGCGCTCGACGCCTGCAGGACTCGCCTCGGGGAGGGAGCTGATCCCGTCCTCCCATCCCGGGGGCCTGCCGTCTGTGAGCACGACGTCCACGCTTCGCTAGGGCGCCGTCGGGACCGCGCCGGTGTCGAGGGCGCAGTCGGCGACCGCCGGATCGCAGCTCGGGTCGAGCCCCAGCAGCGCCGCCGCTGCGGCCAGGTAGTCGCCGCTCGCCGCGGTCGCGTCCGCACCGGGCGAGGCGTCGGCCTCGGTGCCGTCGGCCTTCGCCGCATCGCTCCAGGCGACGTCGCTCCAGGCGACGCTGCTCCAGGCGGCGGTGCCGTAGGCGGCGGAGGACCACGCTGCGGACGACCAGGCGACGCTGCTCCAGGCGGCCGACGACCAGGCCGCACTCGACCAGGCGGCCGACGACCAGGCGGCGCTGCCCCAGGCTGCGTTCGAGAGCGCAGCGGACTGCCAGGCTGCGCCGTCGAAGACGGGTGTCCCGTCGGCGCCCGTGGTGACGAACGCTTCCAGCCCCGCGTTCGGGTTGGGGAACGAGGTCGGGTTCAGGCCGCGAGCCTTGACGATGCTGACGTCGCCGACGCCGAGGGCGCCCGCGGGCACGCTCGTCTCGGGGGTCGCAGCGAGCAGCAGGGTCGCCTTCACCTGGTCGGGGGTCCAGCCCGGGTGGTTGGCGAGCATCGACGCGGCGGCTCCCGCGACGACCGGCGCCGCGAACGAGGTCCCGCTCAGCTGCATGTAGCCGGGCGCGACGACGCTGTCCGGACGGCTCGTGTAGAGGAAGGCCCCGGGCGAGACCGGGCCGACCATGTAGCGGCCGGGAGCGCCGAGGTCAGGCTTCATGAAGCCGTCGGGCGTGTAGCCCCAGGCCGACCACGGGGCGACGCGGTCGTCGCCGCCGCTCACCCGCGCGCCGACGTCCGCAGCGCCGACCGTGATCACGAAGGGGTCGTTGCCGGGCGCGAACGGAACGCCGCTCGGCCCGTCGGGGGTGCCGTAGTTGCCGGAGGCGGCGACGACGACGACGCCGTTCAGCCAGAGCTTCTCGACCGCGCGGTCGAGCGGGTCGAAGAGGATGCTCGCCCGGTTGACCGCGTGCAGCGAGAAGTTGGCGACGCGGATGTTGTAGGCGGCCTTGTTGGCGAGGATCCAGTCGCACGCGTTGATCACGTCGCCGACCGTGGCCATCCCGTGGTCGTCCATGACGCGGATCGAGACGAGGTTCGCCCTGGGCACGACGCCCATGTAGCCGGGCGCAGAGCCGGCGGCGATGCCCGCCACGAACGTGCCGTGGCCGTAGCCGTCGCCGGTCGCCGCCGGGGTCAGGCTCGAGAGGTTGACCTGCTCGACGACGCGGCCGGCCACATCCGGGCGGGAGGCGTCGATGCCGGAGTCGACGATCGCGATCGTCGGCGCCGCCGGGCTCCCCTTGGACCAGTCCGCAGGCGCGCCGACGGCCCAGGGCCAGACCTGACCGTTGCCGACGCCGCTCAGCCGGACAGGCTCGTTCGGGACGATCGAGTCGACGAGGCCGTGCTGGATCAGGTGCTGAAGCTTCCGTCCCGTGAGCGTCGCGTGGACGCCGTCGATCGAGCTGTACACGGCCGTGACGTCGGCAGCCGACAGGCGGTCGCCGGCCGCGCCGCTCGAGTCGGAGAGGATCTTGGCGAGCAGCCCGCGCGACCTGCCGGTCGGGTCGCCCTGGAGGATGACGTCGAAGCTCTGTTTCGGGTTCTGCGCGATCGCGCTCGTCAGGCTGTCGGGAACGTAGACCGACTGCGCGCTCGACGAGCCGCCCCCTGCGTTCGCTCCCGCCGCCGCGACGAGCGCGGCACCGGCGACGGCCAGCGCGATGCTCGTGCGGCCGCCGCGTCCCCAGAGTGCGTTGGAGCGGCCCTCACCGCGTCCGCCGCGTCCCCAGAGTGCGTTCTGCCGGATCGACACCGTTCCCTGCCGCATGTTCTCCCCGGTTCCTTTCCGCCTCCGCACACCGTGCGGACAGTGGGCCGCAGCGCCCGTCACGCGGGCGCGTGACGGAGGGCAACGTAGGCGGGAATCGCCGCGCCGAAATCCCCCTTTCGGGTCGCGCGTGGAAGATCCCTCGCCCGAGGGACGGGCGGCGCCCGCGCAGATACCCTCCGCGCGTGCGTCCCGCCGTGCCTCTCCAGCTCGAGGTCGCCGCCGCGCGCGGCGTCGCCGCGCTGTCGCGGCTCGTCGGGGCCGGCGGCGGCACGACCGTGCCGGGGAAGCTGCTCTCGAGGCTCGACCCCGGCGCGATCGACCGGCTCGCGGCGCGTCTGCCCGCAGGGGCGGCGACGATCTCGGCGACGAACGGCAAGACGACGACCGCGGCGATGGCGGCGGAGATCCTGCGTCCCCGCTTCCGCCTCGCCCACAACGCCGCCGGCGCAAACCTCGTCTCCGGCGTCGCCTCCACCCTGCTCGCCGCGGGCGACGCGGAGCTGGGGCTGCTCGAGGTCGACGAGGGCGCGCTGCCGGAGGTGCTGCGCCGGGTGCTCCCGAGGACGGTGCTCCTCGGCAACCTCTTTCGCGACCAGCTCGACCGCTACGGCGAGCTCGAGCTCGTCGCGGGGCGCTGGCGCGACGCCGTCGCCGGGCTGGCCGCCGGCACGGCTCTCGTCGTCAACGGCGACGACCCGCAGCTGGCTGCCGTCGCCGAGGGCCGAGCCGGCGCGACCGCGTACGGGCTCGACGATCCGGGCGTCGCGCGGCCTGCGCTCCAGCACGCGGCGGACTCGAAGTACTGCGTCCGCTGCGGCACCCCGTACGACTACGCGGCGGCGTACGTCGGCCACCTCGGCGACTACCGCTGCCCGAGCTGCGGGCACGCGAGGCCGCCGCTCGACGTCGTCGCTCGCGAGATCGAGCTGCACGGCCTCGAGCGCTCGCTGTTCGAGCTCGTCACACCGGAGGGGACGCGCCGCGTCGAGCTCGCTCTGCCGGGTCTCTACAACGTCTACAACGCGGTCGGCGCGGCCGCGCTCACCCGCACGCTCGGGTCCTCGCCGGAGGAGATCGTCGACGGCCTCGCCCGCTTCAGCGCCGCGTTCGGACGCTTCGAGCGAATTCCTGTCGGCGATCGGAGCCTGCTCCTGCTCCTGATCAAGAACCCGGCCGGGGCGAACGAGGCGGTGCGGACGCTCGTCGACGGCGGGCCGCCGCGGCTCGCGGTCGTCGCGTTGAACGACGCGATCGCCGACGGGCGCGACGTCTCCTGGATCTGGGACGTCGACTTCGAACCGCTGCTCGTCGGGCTCGACCGGCTCGTCGCGACGGGGGAGCGCGCCGCCGAGCTCGCGCTCCGCTTCCGCTACGGCGGCATGGACGCCGACGCGATCGAGCTCGAGCCGAGCCTCGAGAGGGCGCTCGACCGCGGACTCGAGCTGGCCGGGCCCGGCGGCGAGCTCGTGGTCCTCCCCACCTACACCGCGATGCTCGCGCTGCAGCGGCTCGTTGCCGACCGCGGGCTCGCGCGGCCGTACTGGGAGCGCGGTCGATGACCACCATCCGCGTCGGCCACCTCTATCCGGACTACCTCAACATCTACGCCGACCGCGGCAACATCGCCGTCCTCGCGCGCCGCGCCGCCTGGCGCGGGCACGACCTCGAGGTGGTGCCGCTCGGCCTCGCCGACGCGATCGTCCCGGGCGCGCACGACCTCCTCTACGTCGGCGGCGGCCAGGACCGGGAGCAGCTCCTGGTCGCGGAGAATCTCGCGGCGAAGGCGGATGGGCTTCGCGAGGCGGTCGACGGCGGCACGGCCGTGCTCGCAGTCTGCGGCGGCTACCAGCTGCTCGGGCGCGGCTACCGCGGCCTCCAGGGCGAGGACATGCCCGGGGTCGGGCTGCTGCCGCTCGAGACGGTGGCGGGTGAGCGGCGGATGATCGGGGACGTCCTGCTCGAGTGCCGGCTCGAGCCCGGCCTGCGCCGCACGCTCGCAGGCTTCGAGAACCATGCCGGCCGGACGCGCCTCGACGCGGGTGCCGAGCCGCTCGGGCGCGTGCTCGCCGGCTTCGGCAACGACGGCGAGAGCGGCTTCGAGGGGTGTCGCGCGGGACGCGTGATCGGCACCTACCTGCACGGGCCGCTGCTGCCGCGCAATCCCTGGCTCGCGGACTGGCTGCTCGCGCAGGCGCTGGCCCACCGCACCGGCGGCGACCCGCCCGCGCTCGCGCCGCTCCCGGACGAGCTGGAGGCGCGGGCGCACGACGTCTCCGCGGCCCGGGCGCGCAGCCGCGGCGGACGCTAGAGGCTCGATGTGAGATAGACGCCTGTGCGGTGCCTGGGGCGGCATCCGGGCGACCCGGCTATTTCACATCAAGTCTCTAGCCGCGCGCAGCCCGCACCACCTTGTCGACCGCGACCCGGAGCGCGTCGGGCACGTCGCCGTTGCCGCGGTAGCGGCGGAGCGCCTTCTGCGGCTTACGGGCGCGGTTGCCGCTCTTGACGCCCGAGACCGCCTCGAAGTCGGGCGTGAGGACGACGGTGCGGCGCTTGCCGGCCACCTCGCGGATCTGGCGGTTGACGACGCGTTCCGACTCGACGGGCTTCGCGCCGTGGGGCGCGTCGCGGTCGTGGACGACGACGTACGGCACGTCGCACGCGTTGCAGATCCGTGCGAACAGCGGCATGTTGCCCTTCCCGCCGCACTCGAGCACGAGGATCCCCTCCCGGTCGGGGTCGACGCCGAGCGCCTGGAAGACGAGCGGGAAGGTCATCTTCTCGGTCCGTCCCTCGACGAGGAGCGCGCAGCGCGCGAGGAAGAGCTCGGCCCGGTCGCTGTCGAACTCGGAGAGCGCCCGGAACGACTCGGCCTCGGCGAGCGGCTCCGGCTGGAAGAGCGTCGTGCCGTGGCCCGGTGCGTGGCGGACGAGGGCGAGCTCCTCGAGCCGGTCGACGCTGAGGAACACGGGTGCGTGGGTCGAGTAGAGGATCTGGTTGCCGCGTTGCGCGAGGCCGCGCAGCACCCGGTAGAGCCGGCGCTGCGCATGCGGGCTGAGGTAGAGCTCCGGTTCCTCGATCAGGAGCACGAAGTGGCGCAGGTTCGAGGCGAGCAGCTTCTCCATCCCGGTGACGAGCGCGAGGCCGCCGTCGGCCGCAGCCCAGTGGTGGTCGGCCGAGGGCGGCCGGAGGAGCTCGGCGACATCGGCGGCGCCGCGACCGGTGGCGGGTGCGGCCATCGTGCGCGAGCGGAGGTTCGCCGGCAGGAAGAGCACGGGCGGCGCGCCGGCGCGGTTGAGGTTGAGCGTGTCCGGGGGCCGTGCGTCGAGGAAGATCGTGCCCCCGGCGACGTCGGCCTCGAGGTGGATGCGCCCGCCGGCGGCCTCCCGGGCGACGTCGTCGATCGTCGGGGGCGGCGCCGCCGCCTCGAGCAGGGTCCAGATCGCGGTGAGCACGGTCGACTTGCCGCTCGACGCCTCGCCGACGAGCGCGCACACCGAGCCGGGCTCGAACTCGAGCTCCCGGGCCGCGCGGTACCCCTGGATCGACACGCGTTTCAGCGGAGGCAACAGGACGAGCGTACCCTGCGGCGCGACAGGCTAGGGCGCCCAGAGCGAGCCGAGGTACACGGCCGGGTCGCCGGGCTGCCAGCGGCGCAGGAAGCGCTGGATCGGCGGGTGCAGGACGACCTCGTCGAGCTCGCCGGGGTCGAAGAGGCGGTGGCCGCGCACGGCGGCGTCGTGGGAGGTCGCGCGCTCGAGGGAGCGGCCGGAGAGGTCGCCCGCGAAGATGATGTGCACGACGTGACGGGAGACGAGCGTGCGCTTCGGCGAGATCGAGTCGACGATCGCGACCGGTCCCTCGAAGGTCAGGTCCTCGCCGATCCCGACCTCCTCGCCGAGCTCGCGGTGGAGCGCGTCGACGAGGCTCTCCCCCGTGTTGACGCCGCCGCCGGGAAGCAGCCAGTACTCGCCGCGGCCCGCCTTCTCGTGGCGGCAGAGCAGGATCCGGTCCTCCCAGCGGAGCAGGGCGGACACGCGGATCCTGGGCTCGAGCGCCATCAGGCCGCGGAGCTGCCGAATCCTCGCTCGCCGCGCTCGCTCTCCGGCAGCGCGGCCACCTCGAGGGCGGCGACGCCGGGGACCGGCACGACGACGAGCTGGGCGATGCGCATCCCGGGCTCGACGAGGAAGGCGTCGTGCGGGTCGGTGTTGAGGAGGACGACCTTCACCTCGCCGCGGTAGCCGGAGTCGACGAGGCCGGGCGCGTTCACGATCGTGATGCCGTGACGGGCGGCGAGGCCGGAGCGCGGCTGCACGAAGCCGGCGTAGCCGTCCGGGATCGCGACCGCGAGGCCGGTGCCGACGGTGGCGCGCCCGCCGGGCGCGAGCTCGACGCGCTCGCAGGAGGCGAGGTCGAGCCCCGCGTCGCCCGCGTACGCGCGCTCGGGGATCGTCGCCTCGTCGCGCAGCCGCAGGACCGGGAGCTCGATCACGCGCCGGCTCCGGACCTGGTCTCTCCCGCGGAAGCGAGCTGCGGCCGGGCGACGATCACGGGCCGCCCGTCCGCCGCTCCCCGGCAGGTGCCTCGGCGACGAGGTAGCGCGCGAAGCGACGGATCTCGCGGCGCGGCAGGCGGGCGACGACGAGGACGCCCTCGGGTGTGTCCTCGCGCTCCTCGATCGGGGCGCCGAGCGCGTACAGCTCGTTGAGGCGGCCGCCCTCGTCGTAGGGAAGCAGCAGCCGCACCGGCTCGAAGCGCTCGGCGAAGCGCTCGGCGATGCGCGACCGGAGCTCGTCGAGGCCGTCACCGGCGAGGGCCGAGATCTGGAGCGCGTCCGGATAGCGGTTCGCGAGCCGGCGCAGCCGCAACGGGTCCACGGCGTCGACCTTGTTGACGACGAGCTCCACGGGCAGCTCGTCGGCTCCGATCTCGTGGAGCACGGCGTCGACGGCCGCGATCTGCTCGACGAGCCGCTCCTCCGGCTGCGAGCCGTCGACGACGTGGAGCACGAGGTCGGCGACGAGCGTCTCCTCGAGCGTCGCCGCGAAGCCCTCGACGAGCTGGTGGGGCAGGCGCCGGACGAAGCCGACGGTGTCGGTGACGAGGTAGCGGCGTCCTTCGTGCTCGAACCCGCGGGTGGTCGGGTCGAGCGTCTCGAAGAGCCGGTTCCGGACGGAGACGTCGGCGTCCGTCAGCGCGTTCAGGAGCGTCGACTTGCCCGCGTTCGTGTACCCGGCGAGCGCGACGGTCGGCACCTCGGTGCGCCGCCTCTCCTTGCGGCGGATGTCGCGCTGCTTCTCGAGCCCGGCGAGCCGGGTCTTGAGGATGGTGATGCGGCGCCGCGCCATGCGGCGGTCGCTCTCGAGCTGCGACTCGCCGGGGCCGCGGGTGCCGACGCCGCCGCCGAGCCGCTCGAGGTGCTGCCACATGCC
>Ga0075275_1000008_pt1 | contig 23300 bp, 20 predicted proteins | sample SF_Rice_5C_80N_3_FD_69769 | JGI IMG/M metagenome (GOLD analysis project Ga0075275, IMG submission 69769) | Rice paddy soil microbial communities from Twitchell Island, California, USA - SF_Rice_5C_80N_305 | ecosystem: Environmental > Terrestrial > Soil > Paddy field/soil | place: USA: Twitchell... | reverse complement strand
CCGATCAGTGCCGGATTCGCCAGCAAAATCTTTCCGTCTGGAGTAGTACGGTATATGCCAATCGTGGCATTCTCATACAAGCTGCGGAAACGGTCCTCGCTTACCAGCATTTCCTCAGCGGTTTTCCTGTGCGCCGTGACAACAGCTCCCGTTAGTAGACCGGTTCCGCAAATCACCAGCATTAGTAATTGCAGTTCAAGCAGTTGACTGAGGGCAATTGGAAATGTAAGCACCACGATGGCTGTTCCAAAATTGGCTGCGGTAACCCCCAGACTGATACCGAAAATCCCATCCTGCAGTGCGATCCAGGTCAGAGGAATTGCAAGAATATACAAGGGCAGGAACTGGCCCAAGACTCTCACTCCAAAGGCCAGGTAAAGCGCCAACAAAAGGCTGAGGGCTTTACCGATAGCCCCGATGCTTGGCCAGTGGAAATATCCTGGCGGCAATCTGAATTTCCAACCACCATCCACAAATCTCTTCGCTCCAGGCATCACATGGATAAGCAGGAACGGAGTGACCGCTAAAATCCCAACCACCTCACCGATCCACCAGTGAAGGATCTCATCAAAACGACCTGCGCTATCCAGCACACCGCTGGCAGATGAAACAGATATGGAGACAACTGCCAGGATCCCGGCTGCCAGACCTGCTGCAAATATCAACCAAACAACATCCCGCATACTTTGAAGGTGCAAATCAATGTGAATATGTCGTCGGAGAATTTCTGCTGTAAGACCATATACAACTGCAATAAAAACACCCCAGGCCAGAACCGCCAGGGGTGAGAATGGAATCTGAAATACAAGGAAACTGCTGATAATGGATGCGATTGCAACGATAGGCCATACACCCCAGCCAAAAACCAGAAGCAGGGCAAAACTCAACCCGTCCGGTGGGTACCATGCAACAATATCTGGAAGGATCTGGAAGGCGAGTGCAAACCGATCCAGAAGAAGAAAGAGAACCAGATAAACGACCAGGATCAATGTGGTTCGGAATGTCAAACCTGTATTGAAGTATCTGGATAAGGATCGGAAGGAGTTCTTAATGGCCTTGGTCATTGCTCACCGATAATGCACAAAAACCTCATACCCTGATTCTAATAACGTTTCATGAAAGACCCGCTTACAGATACATTATAACCACTTTGCAGTAAGGAAAAGAATTGAAGAAGTGATGTTGAACTTTAAACCATGTAGGGTTTTGAAGTGCAAGCAGAACGTCAAAGGACCACCCAATATGATTTGACAAGGGATCGGATCATAGTCTTGCTAAAAATTCTGCGGGACGCAAAATGGGAATCTCTTGAAAAGGTGTCAACACGAGCAAGTCGGCATCGCCTGAGACAATGCAGTCTGTTTGTGCGGCCAGTGCGGCTTCCAGAAACTTATCATCCTTGGGGTCGCGGCAGACGGTTACTTTTTGGGTGGGGGTTACCAGTTCACCGCGTAAACGGATCAGGTTGATCAGCGCGGTGATGTCATCCGGTTCGATATGGTATTTCGTTCGGAAGTGGGCGCGTCCGAGCACGTCAATGATTTCAACGAGCAGATCGGTTGTGTAAATGGCGGTGAAACGTCCGTCACGCAGGAAGCGCAGGACATCGCCGGTTGTTCCCTGTCTACGGATGAGGGCGCTTACAAATACCCCGGTGTCAATCACTGCGCGCATGGGCTAGCCGTTCCTCGCCGTTTTGATATCGGCGGCGATCTCCTCTTCGCTGAAGGATGCGTTCACCTCGGCCAGGCGATTCCAAACCTTGTCGAAACTTGCCAACACTTCGCTCTCTTGCATTTGCTGGAAACGCAGATAATCTTCGTAGGGGATCAAGACCGCTTCGGGACGCGAACCGCGCGTCAAAACAAGGGGGGTGCGCTTGCGAACGACATCCTCGAAAAACGGGCGGAATTTGCGCTGGAGTTCGGTTACACCGATAATTTTTTGCATAGCAGGTTCCTTTCTATGTATCTCAATATGTATTTTAGCACATGATCGTAAACTGAATATTAGCCGGATATGGCTTGCCTCGCCTATCCCGGACTCCGGTCCGGGATAGGCGAGGCAGTCTGTTTCAGACTGTCCAATCCAATTTGAGGTAAGTCAATGATAGCAAAAACACTTCCATTCTATTCTGAAAACAATCCGCATCCCACCGCGGTGATCCGCGAGATGCGCTACATGGTTAGAAACGCAATGGCCTTTTATGCGCCGATCGCTTCCTGGTGTCTTGAGACCGGCCTAGTCCAAGGCTCCCCGGCCATGGGCGGCGTGAAATATGTAATTACTGAAGCGGGCAGTGATTACTTCGAAAAATTCAGCGACTACGATCCTGAACCCAATTAGTAACAATTCAAGGCAAGCTTCATGGCCGCATCCGCTTCTATCCCATTCGTGGATGAGATTCGTTTCACTCCATCCACGCGCCCTTATACACAAAAAGAAATCAAACTTGGTTACGCACCTGCCCGTAAAGACTGGCAGGCTATTCTCTCGGATCCAACACGATTTGCCAAGCTGCTTCGCAAACGCCAACTCATTAGCTATGGCGCCTTCGGCGCTGTATACGATGTAGATGGTGCAGCGATCAAGATCGGTTGCGTTGGCGAGAGCGAGCCCGCCATCCAACAGTGGGTCTTCGAACGCCATGAACGTGCACTACCCGTCTGGGCTTTTGCAGAAGAAGTTATTCTCCCCAAAGTGGTGACACATGAAGTATGCCCACAGCATGGATTTCTTTCCAATCTGTGGACACGCACTTCCGTGAATTGCCATTGCACTGAACCGATGTCTGTACTCGTCATGCCCGTTGCTGATCTTGCAGACCAACACGATGTGGAGAATGAAGATTTCAGCCAGGCTGTATATGAATCTGTTTTCGAGAAATTCAACACCTGCCTTGACATTCACAAAGGCAACTTTGTGGAATTCAAAGGCAGACTAATGCTCTGTGACTTTGGAGACACAAACGATAAAGCCGCAGATTACTGGTAACCAATAGTCCATCCGGACTACTTCCATCGCAGGGATGCCACAAGCATCCCTGCATTCTTTTCATCCCACTGCTCCGTCTGCTCACTTCCATTTTTGCGAAGCGGCCAGACGGAGCAGTTCCTTTGGGATCGCTCAAAACCACATGGAGAAACCCGCCCGATGGAGGCGGGTTTTTGATTCTTGCTCGATGATATTAGCTCCCGAAGCGTTTTTTTCTCCTCTTTATGGTGAGCGGCATAGACCGTTTTCAATGAGCGACTTGACCGTCTTATGCATCATGCTTTTTTTGTACAACTGGGCTATGGGCTTATTTTCCACAATGTAATTGTTGCCTTACCATCAACTATTGATTTGTCCGTTCCAGATAACAAGAAATGACCATCAGGGCTAAAAGCCAATATCTTTACGCGACTTGGTAACCCAGTGGACTCAAACAGTAACGCTCTATTTGCTACATCCCATACTTGAATCGTATCGCTACCGCCAACGACAAGCAGTTTCCCATCTCGACTGAATGCCGTGCTGAACGGTCCCTTTTGTCCTTGGCGGTTCAACGGATACAGAAGTATGCAAGCCTTTGCATCCCACAAATCCACTTCCCCCTCTTTATTGACATTTGACGTCGCAACGATATTCCCATTGGGGTCGATTGTTACAGGGCTAGCATCGTTGAATGCACAAATCTTTTTCGAAGCCATCACGTTCCAAACTTCTATTTGTTGTTGGTACTGCCTCCCGGCTTGGCCTTCTGAAATTGGAATATCGCGAAGGCCTAAGACCAAAAGCTGACCATCGTTGCTTAGCTCAAACCCGAAAGACACACCTTGGTCCTTTAGAAATGGTTGTTCACATTGATTCGTTTCCATGTTCCAGACGTATACCGTTGTAGTGTCATTGAAATCTGTACTCAATGTAAAAAGCTTCATGCCATCTGGGCTGAAAGCTGCCTTCATCTCGCCAAAGCACGGCATACCGACATCATAGTCAAGCTCTTTCACAACTTGACCATTGGCCCTGTTAATGAAGAATGTACTACCGCCTAATAGTGGGATAAAGATCGTCCGGTCGTTCGGTGTAAAAGCCAAGGTGAAGGGCGTATTGCGAAGCTCTTGCAACCAAAGCTGTTCAGTGCTATTTACTCGGTATGCATAAATACCGGAATCCCCGTTTTCTTCTCCTGCAATCGCAAACATCTCGTTGTCTCTAGACCAAGCAACTGCATTTATATCATCCATTGTCCATCTCTCGATCGGCTCAAGAGCATATGTGGAGGTATTGGTCCTGCTGGAGTTGCAACCCGAGAGAAACAATACGACCAACGCAGTGGCAACAATAGCCACTGAATTAGCCACTGAATTTAGATGTTTTTGGACACAGTTAACTAGCTGTCTGAAATGGAGATCCTTCATCGTAATACATGTAACTATATGTTGCTTTGGCATCAAGGGACGCAATCTAAATTCTTTTAACTGGTTCATCTAGACCTCGCATGCTTATTGTTGAATATAAACATCCACTGGACGTGTTTTAGGAAACTCATTTTTGACATCATAATACTGTTGGAGGCCCGCCTTTCCCGCGCCAACAAACAAGTCTAAAGTTTCATATGGGTCCCCAGTCTGTCCTTTGCAAAGCCCTTGCCCTGTATCTGTAACGGTTAGCGTCGTATCTGCGCTGCGTGCTTGCAAGAATGAGTCGAGATCTGGTATTACGATTACGGTCCCTTTGGGAAGTAATACCGATTTTTCGGTATCGGATAAACAAACAGCAACCGTATCAAAGGCTCTCAGGTTTTGCAATACATTTTCCTGTTGCCATTCGAATCCAACCCCCAATGTTCCCGGCGGCGTTTGCTTGAGATTGTAGCCACAGTAAATATATTGGCCATTTAAGAGTTGTCCGGTACCCTGTACGCAGGGTCCCCCATCTGCATCATAGAGGAAATTATATCTTGCATATAGAGCCTTATCTGGCCTCCAATCATAGGGATCAGAGCTATCTCGACCATCTACAGTAAGGTACAGTTCTGCATTTACTGACATATGGTAAAAATTCGTTTTTATATTTGCGCTTGCCGGTATAGGCACATGTCCGCCTGCGTCACTGTACTGGTCTTCACCGACTATGTAATAAGCCGACATGATGAACTTTCCCTTTAATGTACAAGGACAAGGAGCTGGCGACGGTGTTGGTGCCGGTGGATGTGGTGTTGTTGTTGGTGGTGGTGTTTGAGTAGGCGGCGGTGTACTTGGCGGGTTGGAAGGAGCAAACGGATTGGGAACCGGGCATTCGCAGGCAGCTAAAATTACAGCCATGAAAATCAATGCAACCCACAGCGGGTGCTTTCCCTTTTTCCGAGAATAATATATGGCTAGGAGGCTAAAAGGTGCAAAGATTGCGCCAATTGGATTCCACGGCATGTAAGGGTTGGCGCTGTTTGGTTGGACACCGCGTGTCAGGAATCGACCCGTCGTTGGATCATAATACTGTCCATTCCCGACATAAATCAGGCCAGTGTTCATATCCAACAGATTGCCGATATAGCTGGCGTTGAAGTTGCCTACGCCGTCAGTTTCAATCGGGCTGCCCCACGGGCTGTAACGAGCGGACAGGGTAATAGCGCCATTCATATCAGTCAATTGGCGCGGCACGTTGACGCCATCCGTCAAGACATAATTCCAAATGTCCATCTGTTCGGCGACGGGACCGTTGCCATACAAGATGGTGGTCGTCTTGCCAGCTGAGCTGATCGCTAATGGTAGTTGCCCATCCGAAGCATACTGGCTCGTGACCCCGGACGCACTTGTTGTCATGCGCGTGCCGAGGCCGTTATAAGTCATCTCGGATTGGGTGCTCCATGCAGTACCATCGTGGCTTTCCACTCTTACGAGATAGCCAGCTGCATTGTAGCTATAGCGCTTGGCGCCGTTGGTTTCATTGCCGTTTGGCAGGACCTCCGTCAGGTTCCCATTGGCATCGTAAACGTAATGCCATATGGTAGTGTCTGCCTGCGCGGTCACAAGTTGGCTGGCGGCATCATATGTGTAATTCGTTGCGGATGCCTCGGTGCCTGCCGTTAGCGTGTTTCCGTTTGCGCCATAATTATAGGAGAAGAATCGCCCATTGCTATAATCTGCCTTCTTCAGTCTATGCAGGGCATCGTAAGTATAGTTGATCGTCAGCGGACCTGCGGGCGGAATAGATGTTGCTGTGGGCAATGGTGTAAATGTATTGGTCGGCGTGAACGTCATCGTCTCCGTAGGGGATTCAGTCGGGGTCAGGGACGGCGTTAGAGTCAAAGTCGGGGAAGGAATCTCCGTAAATGTTGGAGTGCTGGTCTCAACAGGCTTGGCTTGGTGGATCTTCGTTAGCAATGGGGTATCTGTGTTCGCAAGGGTTGGCGAGGATGTCAATTCTGGTGTTGGCGTCGCAGATAATATGGCAATGATCACCTGTGCCTGGGCGATTAGATCATCCGCCGCGGCCTCTGTGATTTTCTTGCCGCGTTGAGCCTGAACCGCATTCGTAAAAGCGCCCAGCTGGTTGATTGTCGCGTCGATTTTTCCATCTGCAAGGCCATTTTCTGCTGCATCAAGTTGGCTGAAGAGACCGTCCACTATCTTTCCGTCAATTTGCCCACTTGTAGAATAATTTCCGACACTGGCGCGCAATGCTGACAACAGGTCAGATGGTGAAAGTGTGGGCGTTGGTCTTGGGGACGGTGTCGTGCTCGGCAGAATCTTTGATGTCACCGTTATCGTTGGCAGGGAAGCCATGTTTCCACACGCTGTGGTGATTAATACCAGTACCAGACATATCACCTATAAGGTATTGCGTCTAGTTGACATGAGTAAGTCTCCTGGATGTTCTACGGATTTGGGGTGTTATCCCCTGCGGAGCCTTCCAAATTGTCATGTAGTATTTCTAATGCGATTATACGCCGGATGATTCAACAGCCCAGGATAAGGAGATTTACCATCTGTCAGTTATCAAGAATCACTCTTAATCTGTTAGCAAATTCCTCGGGGTAATCTACGAAGCCGGCATGATTTCCAGGAAATTCAAGCAACTGAGTTCCCAGTTGCTTGGCCAACAATGCCGCACAACGGTAAGGGAAATATCCTGAACTTGTTTCGCCTCCAGCCACCACAATTCGAGTTGTTATGGATTTCAGTGTGTCGATATCGAGCACGTAGCGAGCAACTGCACCGACATCATGCTTGAAGAATATCTCACGATTTTCATCGGCACGTTGTAGTGATTCTTGAGGAAGACCAATATTTATCCTGGATGATTCGTGTTTCACACCAATACTGATTGCGAATCTCCTGATTGCCTCATTCGCGCCATATCTGGCAAACAACTCTGGGAGGCTCGCATCAGCCCGCTCCGACCTGGGAAGCAGTTGGCCGACAGGCGGCTCATGAGCAACCAAGGTATTAACGTCTGAGGGATGGCGTAGAGTGAAATCAAGGCCGATAAGAGCGCCGATACTACAACCAAATAAGTGGGCTGGCTCAGCGCCCAAGGCAGATAGTAGAAAGCTAATATCAGCACTGTGTGTTTCAATTTGGATCTGTTCGTTGGGATTGTCAAGTGGACTACGCAAGTAGCCTCGGCGGTCATAAGTTACTATAGTGTATGAGTCGGCTAGGTAGTCGAATAATGGACTATAACTTTCGGCACCGCCTGCGCCCGCGGAAATCATCAGCAAGATGGGACCTGAACCGCGAACTTCGTAATAAATAATTGCGCCAGGTACATGCAGGCTTTCTATTTTCAATGCACTCATTTAGTTTCCCCTTGCTCCTGGTTTTTATTTTCCTTGGACCTGGTTCCAGCGCTTGAACGCGTCCACCATAAAACAGCCACAACGCCACCCATCATAGCCCACGTGATTATGCGGGATGTAGCCAGATAGGTTACGGTTGATACATTGAGTGCCAAAATAACATGGATTGCTGCATCGCCAAGCAACACGAGCCCCAACGCGGTGGTGAGCAGAACAACCCTTCGGTTGTTGGTGTTCTTGAAGTCGTTGCCTCGAAGAGCAACTAGCAAAGGTCGCAACAACGGCTTATTGATAGCCACAGATATTAGAAGCACCAATCCAATGGTGCCGGTTAATAGTTGTTCATGAATCTTGAGGATTAACGTGCCTCCATCTGAGAATGCCGAGACTGCCAGCGCGATGGAAAATCCCAGAAGAGCGAAAACGCCAATCCAATCTACGCGTCGCCGCCATATCAACACCGTGATGGTTCGTATGGCAGGAATGGCTCCAGCGATCGCAAGTGCTCCAGCATCATTTGATACGATGGGACGTGACAGGACGTACACGATGGTTGGGAGGATGCCATTGATAATCAAACTCAGGATCAGTCCTTTGCGGATATCACTCCTACGTTGGTTAATTTGATCTATTTGTAATTTGGACATTCATTTACCTTTATCGTTTGAACAAGAATATAGTTTATGGTTTTAACATTCGCAAGATAATCTCGACATCAGGATAATGCTTCTTGAAACGTTCAGGATAGCGCAGCGCAAAACTGGAAAGGCCGTTCAGGCAGGCCATGACGACCATGACCATTTGATCCGGATCGCCGGAGGCGACATCCCCGTTTGCCTGACCCTCGACGATGAGCTGCCGTATGGCGTTTTCGATTGTCTGGCCATATTTACGCACTGTTTTTCTGAGGTCATCTGGTGTTTCGCTATGATTCAACGCGTTCATAGCAAACTGATAGTACTCAAGGCGTTCCCCCCCGCTTTCGAATATCCTTGAAATTAGGACCTTCAGGCGTTTGCTTGGAGAATCTGAAATCTCATGAATCTGCTGGAGGGTTGGGGGGGTAGATTGTGCAATCTGCGATATCAATACCTTGACGATTTCATCCTTGCTGGCAAAATAACGGTAGGCCAGCCCCTGGCTCACACCGGCAGTAGTGGCAATGTCAGCCATAGTAGCCGTCATACCCTTATGAGCCAAGACTTTTCTGGCAGCTTGCAGAATTTTCAGGCGTTGTGTTTCGCGAAGGTGTTCGTTGGCTTCTTTCGTCCGAGGCATAAACGCATCCTTATAATGAATGAATAATTCATTCATTATTTTACTACCAAGGTCCACGCTGTCAAGTGTTCGGAGCAACTCTAGAAAACATGGGGGGAGGTTGAAGAACACAACTGAGCAACGGTTTGTCATACCATTCGCTCCAATATCTAATTAACACCATTGACGTATAAAGACACCGGGAGTGAGAAGATTTTGAGTGTATAATTTTAGAAAAGGCGATCTATGACTATCACAACTTATGAAGGTATTGTAGAAAAAGGCAAGATCCGCTTGAAATCCGGTGTGAAGCTGCCTGAAAATGTGAAGGTTTATGTAATTGTCCCTGAGTTACAGTCAAAGGAAAAGAAAACTGCACGTGTCCTAACACCGCACCTTGCCCATCGCAAGTAGGCAGCCAATTTCAAGATGAGAGTCAGTAAAGCATAATCCATGCCGAAATACGACGATGATAATTTTGACCCGCCAGCGCCAGTTGCCTATGTTTCTCTTCGCGATCCAGCAACTGGCGTTTCTTTATCTGAAGTGCCTATGTTGATAGATACTGGCGCAGATATCACATTATTACCACGTAGTTACATTGACCAATTGGGCACTAAACCCGCCACAGATGCTGCCTATGAAATATAGGGCTTTGACGGCGAATCAAAACTGGCAAATATGGTTGAATTGGAGTTGGTATTTCTAGGGAGAAAGTTTACCGGCCAATTCTTGTTGATTGACCAATCGATAGGCATTTTGGGAAGAAACATTTTGAATGCTATACCCATCATCTTTGATGGTCCACGTGGAAAGTGGGACGAACACAAACGTTAGTAATCCATCTGGTAAGCATCTCTTGCATCTATTTCCTCTATCCCTTCAATTCTCTATTTTCTGCTCAATCTCCACTCCAACGCCGTGAAACGGTGTGCGACTTTGTTGTTCCTCACTGCCATCGCAATCGCCTTGCGGCTGCCCGTCAGCACGCATAACTTGCGTGCACGGGTGATGGCTGTGTAAAGCAGGTTGCGCTGCAACATGCTGTAGTGCTGGGTCACGATCGGCATGACCACCACCGGGAATTCCGAGCCTTGTGCCTTGTGCACCGAGATCACGTAAGCCAGCACCAACTGATCCGCTTCGCTCCAATCAAAGATGGCCGAACGTCCATCGAAGTCCACGCTCAGGGTCTGGTCGATCATGTCTATCGTTTTGATGAAGCCGATGTCGCCGTTGTAAACGTCCTTATCGTAGTTGTTCTGGGTCTGCATGACCTTGTCTCCCAGACGGAAGATGGTTCCATACAATTTCCGCTCAGGTTTGCTGCCTGCTGCTGGATTGAGCTTCTCCTGCAAGCGTTCGTTGAGCAGGAATACACCTGCCGGTCCGCGATAGATGGGAGATAATACCTGGATGTCCTTGATCGCATCGAAACCAAATTTCTGCGGGACTTTTTCGGTGACGATGCTGATCACCCAGTCGGCGGCAGCGCTGACATCGTCGGCGGGGAAAAGGAAGAAGTCCCCGTCGCCTTGAGAAAAGACCGGAAGTTTTCCCTGGTTGATCAGGTGCGCATTGGTGATGATCTTCGAGTTGGCTGCCTGCCGGAAGATGGTATTCAGGCGCGTGACCGGCGCAATGCCGCTGTCGATCAGGTCGCGCAATACATCCCCGGCTCCCACCGATGGAAGCTGGTCCACATCACCCACGAACAACACGTGCGTCCCCGGTCGGACTGCCTTGAGCAGGTGATTGGTCAGCAGCAGGTCCAGCATGGAGGCTTCATCCACCACCAGAAAATCCAGGTCGAGCAGGTTCTGCTCGTTGTGCTTGAAGCCATCCAGCGGAGAAAATTCCAGCAGCCGGTGAATAGTGCTGGCCGGATGTCCGGTGGCTTCGGAGAGTCGCTTGGCTGCACGTCCGGTGGGCGAGACCAACGCAACTTTCTTGTGCTGGGTTTCAAGGGTGGTGATCAGAGCTTTCAGGCAGGTGGTCTTGCCGGTCCCCGGTCCACCGGTCAGGATGCTGATCGGATGGGTCAGGGCCATCTGGATGGCAGCCTGCTGTTCTACGGAGAGTCCATCATCTTGAACGAAGAGAGTGAAGACTTTGACTGAAGATATTTCAGCCAGGTTCTTCATTTTGTCTGCCACGCCTTTCTCTCCGAAGTAAAGCGGGGTCAGGTAGATGACCGGTGTGCTGGCATAGGCAGCCTGAGATTCGGAAACAGCCTTTATCTTAGATGGGTTTTCATTGTTACTTGCTGGCAGCAGTTCGGGATGGATGCGTTCATCCTGAGCCAGTCGTTCGATGGCAGGCGGGATCAGTTCCCCTTGGACTTCGAGCAGTTCAATGGCATGTTGTGTGAGCAGTTCTCGTGGAGTGTATACATGTCCATCGTTGATCATTTCATTCAGGGCAAAAACGATCCCGGCTTCGATGCGTGAAGGGTGGTCGGCTGGCAGTCCCAGAGCCTGTGCGATGCGGTCCGCGGTCTTGAAGCCCACGCCGTAGATGTCGCGTTCGAGTTGGTATGGATTCTTTTGGACGGTCTCCAACGAAGCATCGCCGTAGGTCTTGTAGATCTTGACCGCCAGGTTGGTGCTGACACCATGACCATGCAAAAACACCATAATCTCCTTGACTTGTTTCTGTTCCTTCCAGGCTGCGGTGATCTTCTGCCGACGATCGGTGCCGATGCCAGGCACTTCGAGCAGGCGTTCCGGCTTGGCTTCGATCACATCGAAGGTTTCTTCCTTGAAACGAGCCACGATGCGCTCTGCCAGTTTGGGTCCGATGCCTTTGATCATGCCGGAACCCAGATAGCCCTGAATGCCTGCCACGGTGGCAGGCAGAGTTTGTTCGCAGACTTCGGCTTTGAATTGGGGTCCGTGTTTGGGGTGGGTATCCCACCTGCCCTGCAATCGCAGGTGTTCGCCGGGGGAGAGTTCGGGCAGGGTACCGACCACAGTTGCCAGGCCATCGAAGGTCAGGGCGGATTTGGGCACGGCTTTGGGATGGTCCGGGCGCAGGCGCAGGATGGTGTATCCGTTTTCGGTATTATAGAAGGTGATGCGTTCCACCGCGCCGGATAGGGTATCCATGTTGACAAGTATACACGGCACTGGAGGCCTTTATTTATGCGACAATTATTTTTTGATGTATGTGAAAACGACTCCGCAGTCCTTGCATTGATTTATTTTTTATCGCCCCTTGGTCATTGCGTCGTTGCAAAGCAGGAATACTCCACAGAAACAAAATAATCCATGCAGTTCATAAATTCATGTCATGATCTTCGAGTAATAATTTACTACATCCAATTACAGGATTTGATTGACAGCCCGATCACCGCAAGCGAAAAGAACCAGGTCATTGGATAGACGCTGGCGAAAACTCAACGCCATTGTCCGAATTGCGATTGAAGCAGGTATGAAGCTGGATCAAAGCCTTGAACCATTCCATGCGGGGATCGAATCCTGTGACGTTTGCTTCACAAATTCAATGCCTGGGGTGTGGTCATCGGGGGAATCACAGTTGTTTTTTGGCAAGCCGCGTTTTACGGCCGATGTTGACGCGATGTTTCTTTTACTCATACAGGATATTCCAAAATCCATTGAACTTGCCAAAGTGGAAAAAATCAGCCCACGGATTCAAATTGCATAAGAGTTTGCTCGAAAAAACTGTATTTTATTACCGAGGCATGTCCCATCCGAAACAGATATTGATGTTTCCCTCGGCGTTCTTCCGTTTGAAGAAGAAATGGTGGACGGGGAAGCGTAAAATCCTTTTCGAATCTTTCCGTTAGCCTCCCGACTTCCGAAGACCTAGTTATGATGAAGGCAATCGTTCGCCGCCCCAAAGATTTAGAGGACATTCGCTCCATCGCAGAGAATTATCCGGACATGGATGTTGCATGAATCGAAAAGTGGGTTAATGCATTTGGGGAAGTATTGGGAGCGCCAGGCTTCTGGGATTTAGTCAAGCCCTTGTTGAAATAGCAGTTCTGAAACGGGCCCACAGCAGGAACGAATCTGTCGGCCTGATCGACGATGCCGCAGTCAAAGCCATCCGCGCGCTCGGCAGGATGGTCGCGATTGCACGCCCGCATCCACACATGGTTGGGGGTTGCAGCTGGGATGAAATTGTGCCCTCGATAACGCCCCGATCTACTGGTACGTGGACAATCGCAGATGGGTCATGAGACCTGATCCGGCGTTTGTTTTCCGGGAAGACAAGGCAGAGTTCGTGTTGGATGGTATTACCTTAATCCATCGTGGAGGGCATTTTCCCGGCTCTGTACAGTGATCTCAATATAATCCGGCTCAACAAGTGCTGTATTGAACGCGTTTTCAAGGCAATAGAATCCTTGAATCGCATCAAAGGATGCGGCTGCATCGAAATTTGTTCCTGAATGGATTCGTGTGAATTTCAGTTTATCCCCTTGCTCACAATTTGATTCTCTAGTATTCTTATTCAAACGCCGTCCCAAGAAATCTCAAATTCGTTTTTCCCGTTCATCATTGCTGGGAAACCAATCGACTCGGATAAAAAATGAATTCCACCGCGAAAGAACACATCTTTATCCGCATTCTTCGAAAAAGTTCTCCCGAAATCATATTTAAAGGCGGTTTAGTTTTTGCTCTATTATTGGGGATAACCCAGACAACCTTTTTATTTCTTGTACAAATCGAGTCGGCACGTACAGTTATTAATGATATTTTGACAGCAGTGAGTAGTTGTGCTGCAGCGCTTGGAATTGCGTATGGAGCCTGGTGGTCTTTTCGTCATAGTGGACGCCAGGGAATTGCTTGGCGGTGGTTCCTATTCGGGATGACCAGTTGGGCGTTGGGGGATATTTTGTGGGCATTTTACGAATTGATACTCCGAGAATCTCCATTCCCATCAGTTGCGGATGTCTTTTATCTTTTGACTTACCCTCTCTTTTTTCTCGGCATTGTGAAAACGTTTCAAAAGCCGCACGAACTGATAAAAACGGCATGGCTATGGCTGGATATTTTTATTGTGATGTTTGCAGGCTTTGGCGTTTATTGGAACTTTCTGATTGGGCCTTCCTTTTTAACCAATTCCCAACCATTGCTTGAAACCTTGATTGGCATTGCCTACCCATTAGGGGATCTCCTATTGATCTGGACGATTACCCTGGCAATTTTCCTACCGCATGAGCCAATCTGGCGAAATCCGATTTATTTGATGTTGGTCGGTCAGGGCGTTACGGCAATCGCGGACAGTATTTTTACCTATCAAACGATTAATGGAATTTATGTTTCCGGGTCGTTTTACAACGTTCTTTTCTTGATTTCTCCTTTGATACTGATGTTGAGTGGATTATCACAAGCTGTTCAGAGCCATCGAGTGCTTACAAATAGAAATGCCACTTTGCTGGAGAACAAGATCATATCACCCATCATCTCCCGCTTGATTGCCCCTTTCGTATGGTTGTTAATAGCCAGCTTTCTATTGTATTTTAACAATATTTCCAAACAGACCTTTAGTCCCATTCAGTTTTCGTTGTGGATAGTTGGCATTGTCGTTTTGCTGGCTATACGGCAAGTGCTCGTCACGCTAGACAACAACCACATGGCGAGAAAATTGAAGGAGATGAATGATAATCTTGAAAACAGGGTCGCGGAACGCACCACTGCGCTAATTCAAATGAATTCCGAGTTGCGCCAGGAAATGGAGAAACGCAACAGGATTGAACTGACCTTGCGTGAGCGGGAGGAGAAATTTGCTCATAATGCCTTACACGATCCTCTCACCGATCTTCCCAATCGTTCCCTATTGATCGATCGCTTATCACAAGCCATTCAGCATTGTCATCGCCATAAGAGTCATCGCTTCGCTCTTCTTTTTCTCGATTTCGACAACTTTCAAATCATCAATGATAGCCTGGGGCATGATTTGGGCGACCAATTACTGATCCAAATCGGCAGGCACCTGACTTCGATGGTCCGCGCGGAGGACACCGTAGCTCGCCTGGGGGGAGATGAATTTGTCATTCTGCTCGAGGGGTATCGTGATGAAAACTTTGCAACTGTGACTGTCGATAGAATATTGGACTCTTTCAAGCAACCATTCATGCTGGAAGTAAACCCCGTTTACATAACGGCCAGTATTGGCCTGGTTATATCAGGTCCGGGTTATCAGACCGCGATCGAGGTCTTTCAGGACGCGGATATTGCAATGTACGAAGCCAAGATGAATGGAAAGGGTACCTATATCCTTTTTTCCCCAGCAATGCGTATCACTGCCATTGATCGGTTGTCCCTCGATTCGGATATTCACCGGGCTTTGGAGCAGAGCGAATTCGTCCTGCAGTATCAACCCATTTACTCGCTGGAATCCGAGCGATTGGTTGGGTTCGAAGCCCTTGTTCGCTGGAAACATCCGGTACGCGGCTTAATTAGTCCGTCGGAATTTATACCTATTGCCGAGTCGAACGGTTTGATAAACGAAATTACGCACTGGACGATTCAACAAACATGCTTTCAACTGAGTACATGGAAATCACAGTTATCATACGAGACTCCCCTTTTCGTCAGTATTAATCTTTCACCATATTCATTAAGAGACCCGGAACTGACTGGATGGGTGAATGAGTGTTTGCACGCATTTTCCATTCCCTCTCATTGCCTGAATGTGGAGATCGTCGAAACAGCTCTAATCCAGAATGCTGATATCGCGAAAAAGGTTTTTACAAATTTACGAATCCTGGGCGTTAAAGTCAGCCTTGATGATTTTGGAATCGGATATTCATCACTGGGGTATATCAATCAGTATCCGATTGATTTTTTGAAAATCGACCACGCATTTATCAGCCAGGTTACAAATGCCAGAGAGGTAGGAGCCATAGTGCGTGCCATTATCGCGCTGGCTCGTGAGCTTGACATTAAAGTTGTCGCGGAGGGGATCGAGACAAAAGCTCAGTTAGGTTTTGTCAAAGATGCAGGTTGCCAATATGGTCAGGGTTTCTATCTCTCCAAACCTCTTGATTCTCAGGCGGCTCAGAACCTGATCATTCAACAGGCGGGTTTTTAACCAAGACCGCTCTTACTCAAAACAGGTGCTCCAAATTGGGTTTTTCGAAATGGGTGTGTATATCAATGCTTTATTAGAAACTGATTTACCAGGAATGAATAGCTTGTGTCCCCAGTGATGTTTTATTTGCACATCCCCTGGTTTATGCAGCAGATCTTATATCCAGGACAGATCATTCCCGATCAGTGACCTTTCCTACATAGCGAAATGCTCCTGCCTGCAACCCTTTTCGTCTGGCCATCGCCAATGTCAGCATTTGGATCGGCAGGATTTCCATCAAAGGCCTGGCTAATTCACTTGTTTCAGGCAAAATCACGGTAGCGAAATTTGGATCAGCAACTGTATCGACCCATAAAACGCGACCTTCGTGTGAGCTGATTTCCAATCCCAAGTTTCGATTGAGAGCCGCCGTTCGATCTGAACCTGCAAAGATGATCGCCACGAAACCTGGTGAAACTAGTTCCAACGGGCCATGCCGAAAATCTGCGCTATTCATGCCTTCAAAAGATATCCTGGCAGATTCCTTGTTGATCAGGGAGCCATTCCATACTGCGCTCAAAGAGGTTCCGCGTCCGAGCAAAAAAAGATGGTCGAAGCTGCCCAGCATCGCATCCAACTGATCGATGTGTTTCTTCCAGTTCGAAAGGTATCTTTCCATCTCTTCGGCAGCAAGGAGTAAATCCCGCCGAGCAACTGCCATATCACCCCCGGTCATTTGAATGGCGGCCAGCAGGTTGGCAGCCAACATATTTATATACGTCTTGGTGCTGACAGTTGCCTCCAAACCCGCGTGTATATTCAGACAAACATCTGCGAATGAAGCCAGAGGGCTGGAAACATCGTTTACAAAGGTCAAAATACAATCCGGGCGGTGGGCCTCTATGCGATCCAGAAGATGGACCAATTCCGCACTCCGACCGGATTGCGAATTCATCCAAAGCAATGATCGGGTCTCGATCGCTCCATCCAGGTAATGTAATAATTCCGCGGCATTGATAAATTGAACAGGCACGGAATGGCCGGATAAGCGGATCACGGCAGGATAAGCTGCATTGAGTGAAGCGCCCATGCCTGTAACAATAATACGTTTAAATTGATCGTCATCAAGTTGAACCAGCACCTTCCCGAGTGCGCTCGGTGAATAATTATTCAGCAGGTTTCGCAAGGCAGATGGCTGATCAAGGATATCTGCAATATATGGGTTCATAATGTTTTCGCAATCCAGCAGGCCGCGCCAATGACACCCGCGTTATCACCCAATTGTGATGGCACAACCTCGACTTCCGCAACAGGCATAACGTGAACACGCGCAAGTAATGTTCGTCGAATGGGATCAAGCAATAGCTCGCCTGCCCTGGAAACGCCGCCAGTGATGATAATGCGGCGCGGTCCGATTGATACGCATAAATTTGCCGCGGAAATACCAATATAAAATCCAGCTTCTTCATAAATATCGTTTGCAATTTCATCCCCAGCATATGCGGCTTTTGCGATCAATTCCGGTGTGATCTGGTTTAGATCGTAGCCACTCATCTCGCCAATTTTTGTAGTCAAGCCTTGCGCGACGGCTTTCACGCCCATTGTAGCAATAGCTGGCCCGGATGCATAAGCCTCCAGGCAACCTTGACTGCCGCATCCACACTTAATGCCATTGTAATCAATCGTCGTATGACCTAATTCCTCGGCTGCGCCCCCAATTCCGAAATGCAGTTGACCATTAATCACCAACCCACCGCCAATGCCAGTCCCAATTGCAAAGACGGCAATTGTATCCAGACCGCGGCCCGCTCCGAATTTCCATTCACCGATAGTAATTGCACGAACATCATTGAGAAGAGCCACGGGCAGGCCGGTTAAACTTTCGATGGTATTTTGCAGGGGAATATGCGGCCATGCGCCTGGTAGATTGTGAAGGAATAAGGTCTCACCCTTTTCCATGTCAAGAACACCAGGAACCCCGATGCCAATCCCGCCAATTTCATCCTTTATCATCCCTGCTGATTCGATCAGATGAAGAAGAAATCCGGCCATGCGATTCATCACAGCTTGATATCCATCACGGGCCATGGTGGGGATGCTGAGTTGATGAAGGATGGCGCCGTTTTCCACATCCACGATGGCTGCACGCAAATTCGTACCGCCCATGTCACAACCGACATACTTTTTCATACACTGCCTGATAAGAAAGCGTTGTCTCCTCCCGTGAACAGGAGAAGGGATAAAGGATGCTGGGAGCCATTAGTGCAAATGTAGTAGACGTATTTGAGTATGAACGCCACAATCAGGACGTTTTTCAAACAAGGGTTATCACCCTTTGACTGCACCAGCTGTCATACCGCTCACAATATAACGTTGGAAGATCAATGCAATCAGAACCGGTGGAATGGCTGCCAGAATTCCTCCAGCCATCATGCCATTAACGTTCACCACATAGCGGCCAATAAACTCTGCAATGGCCACCGGAACTGTTTTAGCTGCCAGCGTGCTGGTGAAGATCAAGGCGAAGAAGAATTCATCCCAGGCCAGGAGGAAAACGAACATGGCCGTGGATACCAGGCCAGGTACCGAGATGGGCATTACCACACGGAATAGGATGCCGAGACGCGAACAGCCATCCAGACGGGCGGCATCCTCCAACTCAATCGGGACAGTCTGGAAATATGCAGCCATTAACCAAATGGCATATGGCAGAGCAAAGCTCATGTAGGTGATGATCAGCACGATGGGTTTGTTGATCAACTGCAGGCTGGAGGCAATAATAAAGAGCGGCAGAATTAGAGACACTTCCGGAATCATGCGCGTAGCTAGCATGCCCAGTTGAATGGTGCGATTGGCGCCAAAGGGGATCCGTGTTAGCGCATAAGCCGCCAGACTTCCTACGAAGATGCAGATGACCGTCACTGAGGAAGCGATCTTAATGGAATTCCACAAAGCCACCGCAAATGTACGAGGCACGGAGGAGGTGGCTTGGTTGGGAAAGATGATATCCGAATAATTCTGGAAGGTGATATGCTGCGGAATCCAGTGGATGGGCACCGAAAATAATTCGACCTGTGTGGAAAGGCTGGCGCTCAAAAGCCACAGGATTGGAAAGAAAATAAAAAAGAATACCGGCAGGGTGAGAAGAAACAAGAACAATCTGCGGAAGAATTTTCGATATGACATAATCAGGATTCCTCAGGCCGATATAGAATTCGGATATATACAAAGGCCATGATGATCGTTACCGCGGAAATTAAAAAGGACAGTGCCGCACCTGTCCCCTGTTTTCCAAACGAGAATGAGTTCAGATAAGTCAGGTAAGTGATGGTCAGGGTTTTATAAGCCGGTCCGCCGCTGGTAATAATGTAAACGATATCGAAGACTCGAAAGGCATCCACTGTGCGAACAATCAGCGCCACCAAAATGGCTGGACGCAATAGTGGCAGACGTATCTTCCAGAACCGTTGCCAGGCATTGGCACCATCCACAGCTGCCGCTTCATCCAAATCCTCGGGCAATGTTGCCAGAGCCGCCTGGAGAACCAGTGCCACGAATGGCATGGTGTGCCAAATATCTGCCACGATCACCAGATTCATTGCCATTTCCGGCAGAGTCAACCAAGGAACGTAATGCTTAATCAAGCCCAACTGCATTAATAGTCCGTTCAAGGCACCAAAGTCTGCGCTGTATATCCAACGCCACATGGCGCCGTTGACGATGGTCGGTACCGCCCAGGGGATGATCAAGCTGATGCGCAGGAACTGCCAGCCCCATGGACGGGAATGAATCAACTGGGCAACTGCCAATCCAATTGTCAGCTCGAGACCCACAGAGACCACCGTAAAATACAAGGTTCGGCCAATGGTCTCCCAGAAGGTTTGATCCTTAAGCATATCGATGTAATTGGACAGGCCCACAAAAGTGCGCACCTGGTTGATGCCGGTCGGCGCATTAAAGAAACTCAGAAAAAAGGTGGAAATGACCGGCCATAATGTGACACCCACGATCACAAACAGGCTCGGTATAAGCAATAACCAGGCAGTGCGGGCATCCTGTTGCCGCAGGGTGAGGTGGTGTCTGTGATGGGAATTGGAATTTATGGCCATGATTTGGAAGAGATGGGTGGGTTTGCGCTTCCAGCAAACCCACCCTTGCACTCTCGTTATTGATTATTTGGCAAGCGAAACCCACGTTGCCGCTGCTTCATCCAGAGCATCCTTCGGTGACTTTACACCCGTCAGAGCATTCTGAATAGCCAGTTGAAGTGCCGCGGAAGCTTCATTATAGTAAGGTACCGTTGGTCGTTCATTTGCATACGGGAACTGAGCTAGGAACGCCGGAACCGTGACAGGGTTGGTGGGATTGGCCGCCTCCAATTTGGTCAGGGCATCGCCTTGGAAATCGGCCTGCCAGACAGGGAGCATTTCCGCCGAGTACTTGATCTGAACTTCATTGCTGGCCAGATAGGTCAGGAATTTCCAGGTTTGATCCGCATACGGAGTGGTGGCCATAATGGCAAAGGAGCTAGATCCATCCACGCTGGAGCCCTTGATGCCCGCGTCCGCCCCGGCTTTGAATACCGGCATGGGAGCGAAAGCTGCCTGCCCGACAATCTGCGATTTTGTTGCATCATTCGAATCGCTGTATTGGAAAAGCCAGTTTACAGCAAAGGCACTCTTGCCTGCCAGGAAATTGGCCTCAACTGCGTTTTCATCGGAAGACACAGAGCTCGGGTTGGTTAAACCATCGTCAATGGTTTGTTTCATCCAGGTAAGAGTCTGAACGCCTTTATCGTTATTAAAGGCCGGCTTGCCATTTGCATCCACAAAAGCTCCGCCATTACCGAAGAGCAACACAGCGAAATCGCAAACAACGCCTTCCTTCTGATTCCAGGACCAGATGATTGGAAAGTCGGCGATACCCTTCTGTTTGATGATTTTCGCCTGATCAACCAGTTCCTCCCAGGTTGTGGGTGGGGCAGCAATTCCGGCTTTCTGCAACATATCCTTGTTGTACATGAAATATTTCACATCCATCAACCAGGGCATGCCGTAAATTTTGCCGTTACGTGTAACACCATTCCATGAAGCCGGGAACATGCCAGCTTTCATTTCAGGAGTGACACGGCTTGTAACATCCAGCAGGTATCCGGCTTTGATGAACTCGTCCGGCCAGATAACGTCGATCATGGCAGCATCATAAGCCGGAGGTGTGGCAGCCATGCCGGTTACGATCTTGTCGTGGACATTATCATAGCCCACGTATTCCATTGAAACTTTGATATCGGGATTCTGGGCTTCGAAATCGCGCGCGATTTGATCGATCTCGGCCGGTTTCAAACCAGCCTGGTCCATCGTCATGACATGGATGGTCACAGGTCCCGCGGCTGGCTTGGGAGCGCAGCCTACTGTTCCAACTATAAACAATAGGGCCAGTGTTATCAGGGAAATCTTGTACAAAGAACGCATGGTTTCTTCTCCTCTTGACTAGTTGAAATTGTTTTTTTGCCGGCTCTCATTAGATCTATTCTGCTTCGCCACCTCCTGTTCAGGACAATTTATGCACTACATAGAAATTGGAAGTATTGTGCAGAACCGTCACAATGGCTCCCATCACGGTCGCCCGCAATCCCAGGTCTGAGGCTTCCAATCTAGACAACGATGGAATTGTCCCATTTGCGCGCTCCAAGATGGACTTTGCCAATACATCTGCAAAAGGCGTGAGCGCACCGCCCAGAACGATCAACTCGGGGTCAAAGGATACAGATAGATTTGCTATGGCAATCGTCAAGTAGTCCACCATTTCATCAATAATGGTCCGGGCCCATTCATCCTTCCCCAGAAGGGCAGAGTGGAAAATTTCTTCAAAGGTTGATAATTTTGAAGATGTTGCAACCTCATGCGCCTTCTTTACAAGGCCAGTGGCAGATGCAACACTTTCGAGTGCCCCAAAATCAATAAAACTTTTCCCCAGAAATTCGCGCCCGGGGATCATATGTCCAATCTCACCTGATGCCTCCTTTGAGCCTCGGTAAAGGGTACCGTCGATAATGATGCCGGCTCCAATGCCAGATCCCATGGTGATCAAAATCATATTCTGGACATTTTGACCTGCGCCAAACCAAAGCTCACCCAACGCAGCCAGGTTCACATCGTTATCCACAGTGATAGGCAGCTTATATCGTTCATTCAGCCTGGCCTTGAGTGGAAAATCTTTCCAGTTTAGCGCGTAGGCCCATTTGACGATGCCATCACGATGATGCGTGATTCCTGGCGCGCCAACTCCAATGCCGCGTACATACCGGCCTTGAAGCCCAGGGCGTGCCAGCAGGTCGTCAATCAGTTTCGTGAGCAGGTCATAGCATGCTTCTCCTGATGCTCCATCGCGTTCCATCTCCACTTCCTCAATAACATGACCGCCAATTTCAGAGATGGCACCGTACAGTTTCGTGCCGCCCATGTCCACCCCTAATACTACATTCTGATCAGCATTGAATTCCAAAAGGGGACGGCGTCGGCCACCGCTCCACTCGGTTTCACCCTGAGGGCGGACAAATCCATCCTCAATTAATTTATCAACAATTCGCATGACGGTTGGCAGGCTTACACCTAATTGCCTGGCAATCATCGTACGCGCAATTGGACCTTGCTTGCGAACAAGCTCCAAGATTGCAGATCGATTTATTCCACGCATTTGCGCAGCTGTGATGGTCAATTGTTGGGCCATAAGCAAATACCCAAAGTTCAGAATAATACTTACATCATGTAACTATTATTTACACGATGTTAATTAAATTGTATCGAGTTCTGTAAAAAAGTCAACTGGCAATTTGCTTGTGTCTGGGTTTTGACAGCTACAACCCAGACAACTACCGCCGCAATTGGCATGATCTTATCGAACTACTGCGTTGTAAATGTTCGAGTATGGCTTCAATCAATTGCGGTGATGCACCCAAGCGGGCCACCAATTCCCCTATTTCCAGAGCGTCTCCCACGCAGATTTCAGCGATGAGTTGTTGAACATAGCTATAATCACAGCGCAGGTGCGAGATGGTACACACCGGCACCTGCAGCATCAGAATGGGATATGGTAACTCTGCAAAAAATAAGTGTCGTCTTGTGAGAATAGTACCAAGAGGGGAATCAAATAATACAGATTATTACAACTAAAATGACAATAATTGTTATATAATGACCCAGTCATGTAGACAATT
>Ga0075275_1000007_pt1 | contig 24648 bp, 32 predicted proteins | sample SF_Rice_5C_80N_3_FD_69769 | JGI IMG/M metagenome (GOLD analysis project Ga0075275, IMG submission 69769) | Rice paddy soil microbial communities from Twitchell Island, California, USA - SF_Rice_5C_80N_305 | ecosystem: Environmental > Terrestrial > Soil > Paddy field/soil | place: USA: Twitchell... | reverse complement strand
TATCGTCAAAACATTTGAGGCGCAAAAAGCATTTAGCTAAGAAAGTGTTTCTTAAATGATCGGATAAGATTGGAGAATGACCAAATTCAACCAAACTTACCCGACCGACGTGAAGTATACCGAATAGCATCAGATTAAGGAATTCTTTCCGAGCTACAAGCGGGGTCGACCACGCAAATGGAAAATGTGGCAAATCCTGAATGCGATCGTTTATGTGAATCGCACAGGTTGCCAATGGCGCATGTTGCCGGTTGATTTTCAGCCTTGGCCAATCGTCTATGGCTATTATAGACGTTGGAATAGGAATGGGCTGTGGGTTACGATCAATGAAGCCTTGGTCAGGTAAGTGCGCCAGAAAGCTGGGCGAAATCCCCAGCCGAGCGCAGCGGTGATCGATAGCCAAAGCGTCAAAACATCGGAAGGCGGTGAAGCACGCGGGGTGGATGTGCATAAGCAGATACCTGGGCGCAACCGGCATTAGCTGGTTGATGTTTTGGGCTTGGTCTTGCTAGTGGTGGTGCGTAGCGCAAGTGTTCAGGATGCTGCCGGTGGTTACCAAACTTTACAAAAAATGTTCGAACTCATCAAAGGCAGTCTTCATAATCGTTGGCGCGGCCTGAAGCTGATCTGGGCCGATGGTGCTTATGTTTCAATCGTGAAAACTGTTCACCAACAAGTGCGAGACTTCGGGCGGGGTGTAAAACTCACCGGTCTTTTTCCCAGCCCCGGCCGCAAACTTGCCGATCAAATAGTCATACGCATTGCCGATCACATCCAAGCTGTTGATGCGGCTCGGACGCATGTCCAATTTTGGATCGGCGAAATCCTGCAAAGGATTCTTCAAACGAGCATTGCGCTGCTTGGCCTGACCTAAAGCGGCCTTCGAATTAAAACTGATATTGCGGAACACACCTTGCAGCTTGGTGATGTTCGCTTCTTCGATTGCGTTCAAGGCGATGTCGATCAACTCACCCAAGTTGGCGGCGTTGCGCTGCTCATACAACGAATAATAGTCCGCGCCTTCGGGAAGCACGAATCGTTCTCACTCCATCCTGCGCCGGATGCGCTTCGCATCTTCCCCGAACTGCTGGCTGAACCCGTCATAATGATCCTGCCACACATCCGAGATATATTCAGAAACAGCATCACCAGAATATATTTTTTATACTCCGAAGGGTCCACCGTTCCGCGAAACGTGTCGCAGGCCTTCCACAGAATGGAATTGATTTCGTCTTGCGAGATGGAGGAGGGTTGAGTCTGGATAGGACGTTATTGTACTCCGGTGTGATTTTATTTTCCGCGATTGATCCAATTTTATGACGATTTGTTCCCGCGGTTAGCACCCAAAAATCAGCACGGTCTCGATAAGCCGTATAATTGTTATTCCGAAACTGTTCTTACATTGATGATGAAATTCAAACCTTTACTTCTTCATAACTTCTCCTTAATTGCTTGTTAACAGGCGTGGTTTACGATAAAGTGACGAAATCCACTCAGGAGAATTCCATGTCCAACAAACAACGGGTTTTATTTCTTTGCACGGGGAACTCGGCTCGCAGTCAGATGGCCGAAGCATTTCTACGAAAATATGGTAGCGATAAATATGAAGCGTATAGTGCCGGGTTGGAACCGAAAGGTTTGCACCCGTTCACAACGGCAGTGATGGATGAAATTGGGATTGACGTTTCTACTCAACGCTCGAAAAGTGTTGATGCATATCTCGGCAAAGTCCTATTCCAGAATCTCATCACCGTCTGCGATGACGCAGACAAGAATTGTCCTACGACCTGGCCCGGAATATCCAACCGCATGCACTGGTCATTTGAAGACCCGGCAGCTTTCGATGGGTCGGATGAAGAGAAACTTGCCAAGTTCCGTCAGATACGCGATCAGATTGATCAAAAGATCAAAGACTGGCTGGTGGAACAAATTTAAATTTTAGATATGGGATGTCCAAGGAATTGAGCCGAAGATAAATACGACTTCGTTGAAATGGGGTTTTTATAGAATCGAGGCTGTCTAGAAAGTAATCGTCGCATTACCGGAATGGGAAGCGATTAACAAAAAACATCCTGTCCAACGTAAAAGTAGGACAGGATGTTTTTCAGTTAAATTTTTGTACGGAATTGGGAAAGCTTTTTACCGCTTCGGGCATTTGGGGCAGTACCACATTGAACCAGATCAAGAGTTAAAGGGAAACAGGCAACATTGTTTGTATGGAAGTGTCGATGACGAGAAAGGGGACGGCAGTTTCCTCTTGAAAATATTGTAAGATGTGGCGACGCGGTAAAGCGTATCAATATCTTGTGTGTCAACTGCTTCGATCAATCATTCGCAAATTGCGCTCCGTAGTTTTCGCGCAAGGGCGGTAAAACATTTGGGGTAACTTCTTCGCAATGTGGGCAGCCCGCCATCCAGAATAGGGCGGCATGGAAGAACGGTCAGAATGTTTTTTCATATTGATTAAGATATAGTCCTACCTTGTCCGCAAGCAGTGCATTCGAGTTGAATAGTGGTGTGTTCAATGCCAAATTTGGAAAGGCGTTTTTTGAGCTCTGCCATGATGCTGTCACTCTCTACCAGAGGTTGGTTTTCGGTAATGACGTGCGCACTCAGGGCGATGTGACCGGAGCAAATGCTCCAGATATGCAGATCATGCACATCTTGTACGTCTGGGACGCTTGCCATGCTCTGACCAATTTTCTCCACCGATAGATTTTCAGGGACGCCTTCCACCAGGATGTGCAGGGAACTCTTTAACACACGCCAGGAACTAACCAGAATCAAAATGCCGATGAAAACACTCATCAGCGGATCCACCCACATCCAGCCGGTGAACCAGATGATTCCTGCCGCGACCATCACCCCAACCGTTGCAGCTACGTCGCCGAGAACGTGCAAAAACGCGCTGTGCACATTTATATCCTCACGCTCGCGTTTTTCCTCGTCTTCTTCGTGTTCGTGGCTGTGTCTGCCAAGAACGAAGATGATGACCAGATTGATAACCAGGCCGATGGATGCAATGAATATCGTCTCCGCACTTTTGATGGCCTGCGGATTCTGCCAGCGCTGCCAGGCTTCGGTGAATATCTCTATTGCGATGACAACCAGGGAAACGCCGTTGACCAGCGCGGCCAACACTTCCATGCGATGGTATCCAAAACTATGGCGGCTATTCGGAGGCAGGGCGGAGAGGCGCAGAGCGAGATAACTCAAACCGAGGGCAAGAATATCCGAAAAAACATGCGCCGCGTCGGAGAGCAGGGCAAGACTACCCGTCCAATAGCCGCCGATGACTTCGGCAACCAGAATGACGGCGGTCAGCAGCATGGAGATAATGAAACTCTTTTCAATGTTTTTATTGGGGTGAGGATTCATGGTTGTTCCTTATAGGCGCAAACAGGTCTTTGGTATTGGCAAAACTGCCAGACTGGAGCGCGAGGGTGAAATATTCGTGGCAGGCAAGATTTTCGATTTCGTCTTCGGGCTTGCCCTTGAAGGATGGATTCTGGCTGGGTTGACATTGCATGGCACGCAGCTTGGGCAGGTTCCGTATCGGGAATGCCCAATTCGCTTAAAGTTGCGCAAATTAAAGTAATGTCTGCCCCCCAGCCGCATATTTCACCAGCGTGCCACCCATCGGAAAACTTTCATCGTCGGGATGGGGCAGGATTACCAGTAAGGATTTACGTTTGTATATAGTTTTTACCTGATGTTAGATTCCCTTTCCTTTTGTTCCAAAGACATACAGCACCACTGCAATTCCTGCTATGGCTCCTGCCGCCAATTGCGCCGGGGTGTGCTTGCGGCGATGCAGGTGCGCCCAGGCTACCAGCGGAAGAGAGAGAAATGCCCACAATGCGGGCGCGCCGAAGACAAATACCAACGCGGTGGCAAACCCGCCGACACCCGCCATGTGCATACTGATTTTCCAAAATATAGAGATGGTGAACATGACGGTCGCCAGGCACAGGTAAGTTATGATGAGCACGCTCAGGAGGTACGGACCCTCTGCGATCCATAAAATTCCCAACGCCAGCAGGTCACTGCTCAAACTGATGAGGATGAAGCGCGGGCGTTCCTCGCGGCGTGAGAGTTCCATGTCGCTGATCCAGCCGTGTTTTCGTCCAATGAGCAGGTAGGCGAGCGGAATTCCTGACACAATGAAAAGCATCAGGATGGCCCAGAGCAGGCCGGAGGTCCCGGAAGAGACGTAGCCGAAAGCGAGGAAAATCGGCAGGGAGAGAATCGAACTGTCGAAGAAGATGGAAATCCAGCGGGCGAGGCGGTCAGTCATTGAAGACACTCCACAATTAATGCAATGCCAGAATCAGGAAGCGAATGCCAACCAGGATGAGAATCGGCGAAATGATCCAGGTGACGATTTGATTCAGCTTAGGGGTCCAGAAACGTTGGGTGACGAGGGCAAAGCCAACGATGATGGCAAAGAGATAAAGCGCCAGCAGAATTTGCGAAGTGGTCAACGCCACGCCCAGCCCGACCTGCGTCGCCAGGGCAACGGGCGCAGCGACTGTCACGCTCAAGACGGCAAGCGCATACGCCTGTTTGGGATGACGTCCCATCGCCACGTTAAAGAATGGAACTTGAAACACCTTTGCGCCTGCTGAGAGGAGTCCCATCAAAATGGAAGCGCTAAACGCTATAGGTGTAAGCCACGCAGGGTGGGCTTTCGTTTCTTTTTCGGGTAAGGGGCGGATGAAAGCAAGGCGCAAACCTGCCAGCACTGCATAGATTCCCAGTGCAACCATCAAGGCGTTGGTGAACATATTCAAGCCGATCACGCGTCCCAAAATCGCTCCAACGGCGGCAGGGATGATTACCAACGCCCAATCCCGGCGTACGGAAGTCAGCACCTCGGCTTGGCGCAGGAGCATCATCAGCGCGGCTAATGAGACAACGATGAGGTTGATCGTAATCGCATCTTGAACAGGCAAACCGACAATGCTGATGAGCAGGATGACAAGGAAGAAACGATCCACCCAGGATTGGATGGAAGCGGTCACAAAACCGACGATCAGCGCGGCGATAAGACCTTTGAGCAGTAATGGTAAAAGCATGGTGGAAACTCCTAATGCAGTTTTTCTTTGTGATCCACAATCGTGCCAGACGCGGCTTCAAGGGCGGCCTCGTCAATGTTGGCAATCTCCGTAATCACAGGACGGATGCCAACCTGTTCCATGCTGTAATACGCGCCCGAACCCATCCCGCGCGCCAGCAAAATCTGACAATCGCGAACAGCTTCAGCCATGCGAAAATGACGATCTTGTTCAACAGACGAGAAACCGTGACCGCGCGGGTCTTGTTCTTCAGCATTTTCTTCGCCTGCAAATTGGGCGTGTCCCATTTTCTGGCGTTGTTCGCGGGCGACGATTTTTCCATCCTCAATGGTCAGGACGGTATAATATTTTGCTCTACCAAAATGCTGGCTGATGGTCTGGCCGTCATCGCTGACGGCGGCAATTTTGATGTTCACGAGAATCTCCTGTTTGATTTTGTCCACGAAGAACACGAAGGTTTAAGATTTCCCTTTGTGCAACTGGTGAACTTCGTGGTGAAATTTTTTATCATTCAATCTTGGCAAGTTCTGTAAAATCCAGCCCAAGTTGGACGCTGATTTGTTCGCCCGCATCAGCCAGGATCGGCTTGAATGCGTTGAGCGCCTCGTTGCGTGCGACGACAAGTGGATGAGCATAATATTCGCTGCGCAGGGTATAGAACGGTGACAGATCTTGTTGACTGAGAATCTCGCCTTTCTGTTGGCGGGCAATCAAGTCTGCATAGAGATCCATGAAACGCTTTTCGAGCGCGACTGCTTCGGGGTCGCCATCAAAAACAGCAACAGCGGATTGATAGGCTTTGGCTTGCGGGTCAGACAGAATGGCATCGGTCAAGGCATGGGCGGCGTCTTGAATGTTCTGGGGAAGTTCATTTGGGTTCATGTTCATGCTCCTAAAAAAATTATCCGCCACAGCTGCAACCGCGTTTGGCGTTGGCAGCAAAATCCACTTTCAATGATTCGCTTAGCAGGACATTGACAGCGCTTAGCAAATCGCGGGCACCTTTTTCAGCGGCACGATAGTTCTGAACGGCGGGTAGCGCTTCGAGTTCCAGATTGAGGCGCTCCAGTTCAGCAGTCAATTCGGGGTTGCCTTTGCCGCCGTTGAGGGCGTTGTGTTTGATTTGAGTCTGGACGGAAAGATCATGCACTTGCGGGTCTTTCTCCAAATCCTTGATGGCTTGCATGTAAGTCTGGTAGAGCGGATGCTCGCGCAGCAGGTCGCCCAGATGGGCGGCAGTTTGATCCAGTTGTTGATGCGTGGTGGGCAGGTTGAGAATGGGTAAAACTTCCATGAGAGACTCCTATTGGTTTGGTGGTTCAATTACGAGCAACCCCTGCGGGATCAGCCCGTTGATGACAGTGTTGGTGACAGTGCCCCACTTGATGCACAGATCGTGGAGTTCGTCCAGTTTTTCGCGCGGCTCGGGACTTTCGAGAATCAGCCGATAACGAATTTCGGTCAAGACGGGCGGTTCATCGCGGCGGGTTGCGTCGAACTCGATGCGCGCCGAGCGGATATCGAGTTTCATCTTGTCGCCGATGGCGTTGACGTTGGTTAAAATGCAAGCGCCTAGGGCGGAGAGTAATGTCTCGGCGGCGTTGAAGCCCGCTTCGCCCGTGCCCTTCTTGATGTTAAGCGTGAGACGATGTTCGCGCGTTTCTGCGAGAGCGTGGGAGTCATCATCCTGGCGGGTAACGGCAACGTGATAATTCACTCCAACATTATTCATAAAATAACTCCTTCACTATCCAACCAATTCCAAGAAGAGCGGACGTACCCAGGGCAAGTTTCCCGCCGCGAACTAGAACGCCGAAAGAACCGACATCAAAACAAAAGAAGGCAGGATAAAGCCAGTGATCGCCAGAACCGCGCCTATCATTCATTTCTTCTTCGCTCAGCCAATGATTTTCATCACCAGCGTCTTGAGTTTTTGCAGAATAGCCATGCCGAAGGCAGTCAGTCCAACAATGAAGTAAGAGGTAAAGATAGTTCACAAGGAAACTTGCGGGTGGGGTTGAAGAGTGGCGGTATCAGTAATGTTCATAAAGCGCCGTTATGGATTTTTTTTATTTCGCTTGTTGTAATGCTCGGATAACGTAGCCAGTTCGAGATACGAACTAGATTTTCTCAGCGCAAGGCTGGCAAACAATTTTGCCGTGCTTGACGCGCGCATAGCGTTCAACGGTCACTTCGCCGCATTCAGCACAGAGGATGGTATCGAAGGCATGTGGAAGCATGGGAGGTAGTTTCATCTCTTTGATGGGTTCGACCTTGAACAGCACTTCAGTCTTTTCAGTGAGAACCTGGTCAATCAACGGCTCACCCAGTTTTTCATCTATCTGCGAAGCTGGCATACCCTGCTTGCGGTACTTGATGAACTCCGATTCCTGACTGCGACGTATGGCTTCGGGCGTGGCCGAGACGCGCACACTGCGCCCGGTCTTGTTGTCAATCAGCGTCAGCGCGAACTTGCCATAGCCCAGACTGCGGATGTTGCCCTTGCCAAAGGTGCAGCCCGTGACGACCTGCACGCCATCTGCAAAACAGGTGGAGCAGTGATTGCGGTCAATCTCGACCAGGGCGGTCAACTGGCCGTCGGGAGCATGCTTCACATCCAAAACTTGCATCGCTGCTTCCGCTGCGCGCAGTCCAAGCGGCATGGCCGGACATTTATGTCCGTGCAAGGCGAGACCAATTTTGTAAACTTCATCATTGCGATTCATGTTAAAAAATCTCCTTTAGTTTAGACTTCCGAAGTCTTCGAGACTTCAGCCTGGTGATAATTTTATCGTTCGATCAAAACAGACTTTTCATAGCCAGAGCAGGGAATACAAACGGGCTGTCCGTCTTTCATACGCAGGTAGCGGTCAAAAACATACTCGCCACAGACACTGCATTTGGTCTTATTGAACGAGCCTTTGGTGCGCTCATACTTAAAATCGGGTTTGGACTCCACTTTGAAGATGGCTTCGTCGGGCTGGTCATAGACCCACTGAATCACTTCGCGCCGCACTTCGAGCGGAATCTGCGAAGGCTCGACGCCCTTCTTGCGATAGACAAAGAACTCAAACTTGCCCATCGCGTCAATGAAGTCGGGCAGGAGCGAATAGCGCACCGCGCCTTTTTGTGGATGGTAGAAAGTCGCCGCCAGTTTGCCGTAGAAAGTCTTGGCAATCATCACCTTGCCGTAGGTCGCGCCGGTGGCAATTTGCATTCCATCCATCATGCAGGTTTGCGGATGACCTTCGCCCAGTTCAGGGAAGATGAAAAAACCGTGGTCGGCTTCTTTCTCGACGCCGAGATACGTCAACGCGAGTTTGCCCATGCGGTAGCCAATCGGCATGAAGGGACATTCGTGAGCGTGAAATTCAAACGCCCATTCGGGGGGAATATGTTGCGTAGTCATGTGAAATCTCCCTTTTTATTATTTGAACAAATCGAAAATCATCTTGACGGCAATGATCCACAACAGCGCACCGATGATTTTTTTTAGTTGTGAACTGGACACCTTTGTTTTCATCAATTGCGAGCCGACAATCGAGCCGAGCGCCGCCATCAACGCGTTGACGCCAATGAAAATGGGATCCAGCCCGCCGAGCGTGGCATGGCCGAGAAATCCCGAAAGCGAAGAAAAGACAACAACGAGAGCCGTTGTCCCGGCAGCGACCTTAGCATCAAGTCCCATCCAGTTCAAAACGGGCAGGATGAAATTTCCTCCGCCCACACCCAGCAATCCACCCAGAAATCCAGCCACCGCCCCAATGCCCGTTCCGGCACTTATCTCAATCGGGCGACTCAGGGCTTGTTCACGTTGTCTCGTTTTGTAGAATAGCATCATGAACCCGGCAAAGACTAGGAATGCCGCAAACATGCCGAGCAGAAGAGTCTTATCCACCAACGCGGTCAGGCGCGCGCCCAGCGGAGAAAGGACGACTGCCGCGATCAGCACCGGCAGGCCGACGCGCCAGTTGATCAATTTGCCGCGCCAGTAGTTGAAGGCGGCGAACATTAGGCTGACCACGTTGAGCAGCAACGCTGCGGGCGTAGCCTCTGCCAGTGGTACACCGAGATAATAGAAGAGCGGCACGAACAGGAACGCCGCGCCAAGCCCGGCCATGGCAAGTAGACCGGATAAAACAAATACAAGGATCGCACTAACCATATATATGGTGATGCTCATACTGCAATTCCTTTGCGCAGCGCGTGTTCGATTTTCGTTGTGCCGCGATGACCGACCATGACAATTTTCTCGTTGATGACCAGCACTGGTGTGGACATTACACCGTAGGACATGATGCGCTGGATATCCTGCACATATTCCACGTTGACGCCTTGCCATCCGTGGCGTTCGATGATTCGGTTCACATCGTTGTACATACTCTGGCAAGCTGCGCAGCCGGTTCCAAGAATTTTGACGTCCATGAGATTGATCCTTTCTTCCTCACCATATGAGAGAGGGCTAGAGGTGAGGTGGATTACATAATCCAATTGAACAAATAGCCGGTGATGATGATCGCCATGCCAATCACGCCGATAAATACTGCGATCAACTGCGGCTTGAGCACGCGCCGCAGGATGATTGTCTCCGGCAGGCTCAGCCCCACCACCGACATCATGAACGCCAGCACAGTGCCAAGTGAAGCACCCTTTTCCATCAAAGCACTGACGATTGGGATCACGCCCGCCGCGTTTGAATAAAGCGGAATGCCGACTAAAACCGCCGCAGGCACCGACCACCAGGCTTGTTTACCCATGATTCCGGCCAACGCCGCATCCGGCACGTAGCCGTGAATCCCGGCCCCGACAGCGATGCCGACCACCACATAGAGCCAGACCTTGCCAACGATTTCCTTGACCGAATCCCACGAGCGTTCGATGCGCTCCCGCAAAGTCAACTTTTCGATAATGCCCTCGCCCTGTTTCTGCATCTGCCAGACGAAGTCCTCCACGTAGCGTTCCATCTTGAGCCGTCCAATCACCACACCAGCGATGATGGCAATGATTAAACCGGAGGCGATGTACAGCCCGGCTACTTTCCAGCCGAATAAACCAAAGAGCATTACCACGGCCACTTCGTTGATGGTCGGCGCGGCGATTAGAAACGAGAAGGTCACACCGAGCGGAATGCCTGATTCAACAAAGCCGATAAACAGCGGCACCGCTGAGCACGAGCAGAATGGTGTGACAATGCCGAGCATGGCCGCCAGCACATTGCCCACGCCCTCGCGTTTGCCGCCCAGCCAGGCGCGCGTCTGCTCTGCGCTAAAGAAAGTTCGCAGGAGCGAAATCAGGAAAATCATGCCGCCCAACAGCAGGATGATTTTGGGAACGTCATAGAAAAAGAAGGCCAGCGAGTCGCCCAAGTGTGAGCCTTGAGGCTGCGCCAGCAGACTGTAGGCAATCCAATTTGCCAGTGGCTGAATGATGTTGTAAGCAACAAGCCAGGCAACCGTGCCCAGCGTCAGCAGGCCGATCATGCGCCAGGGGATTTCAGGTTTCTGTTGAGTGGAAAGAGTTTGATCCATAATGTTTTTCCTTTGATATATATTCAATTTATCGAATGAATATTTGCCGAAAAAGAAGCGGATAAGCCGCTTCGTACCGAACCTCAGGCCTGACTCAGCCATTCGAGCAGTTGCTTGTCGTTGGGGATTTTTCCCGCCGAAACCAGCCGCCCGTCGACCACCAGTCCCGGCGTCGAAAGGATCGGCCATTTCATGATCTCAGCGTATTCCGTGACCTTCTCAATTTCAAGTTCTAGGTTATGTTTGGCGGCCAACGCGCGGACATTTCTTTCCAACCGGATGCAATTGGCACAGCCGCTTCCAAGTATTTTGACGTTTAACATGTTTCGCCTCTAATTTTGAAATTCGGCTGGTAGATTCACGGAATGAACATTGCGTTCTTTGCAATTCGGGCACGTACAGGCAACCGGCGCGAGTGTTAATTTCGCGGCTGGCATGCCTGCCATTTGGCGAGCAGCATCCAACAAGGAGTAAATCTCCGGGCGGACAACTCGGTAATATATGTTCAGGCCATCCCGGCGATCTTTCAGGAGGCCCGCGTCACGCAAGACCATCAGTTGCTGTGAGATGTATGCCTGACGTTGCCCCAAAATGGACTCCATGTGGCAGACACATTGCTCGCCGCCGCGCAAAATTTCCAGAATTGCAAGCCGCGTGGGGTGGGTTAGTGCTTTGAATAATTTAATTTCTTCAGAATATTCGTACATAAGATGCCTCTATTCAACCTTTTGAATATTATTGTAGCTTTGATGTTGTGAACTGGAAGGTACATAACGTCATATAAAATGTATTATATTCATCCTTTTGAATGTAGTTTCTTAAGAAAAAGAGCCGGAAGATTTTCCGGCTCCGTATCAAACCCTACTTTACCAACTTTTCATCCGGCGGGCAGGCTTCTGCCGCAGTTTTCACCATGGCAGGTACGGCACTCACAGTAGTGAACATGCGCTTCTGGAAGAAGAAGGCCACGTTCACCAGACCAATCATCACTGGCACTTCAATCAGCGGACCAATCACCGCCGCGAAAGCCGCGCCACTGTTGATTCCGAAGACCGCCACTGCCACCGCAATTGCCAGCTCGAAGTTGTTGCTGGCAGCCGTGAACGAGAGCGTGGTTGTCTTGGAGTAGTCTGCGCCGATGGAATGTCCCATCCAAAAGGAGACCAGGAACATAACCACGAAGTAGATGACCAGCGGGATGGCGATCCGCACTACATCCAATGGGATGCTGACGATCAGATTCCCTTTGAGCGAGAACATGACCACGATCGTAAAGAGCAGGGCGATTAAAGTCAGCGGGCTGATCTTCGGCACAAAGACATTGTGATACCAATCCTTGCCTTTGGCGCGCACCAAAAAGAGGCGCGTTAGGAAGCCGGCAATGAACGGGATTCCCAAATAAATGAAGACACTTCTGGCAATCTCGCTGATGGTGATTTCAACCATGCTGCCTTTGAGACCGAACAGCGGCGGCAGAACAGTGATAAAAACGTAAGCGTAGATGCTGTAGAAAAATACTTGAAAGACACTGTTGAAGGCCACCAGCCCGGCGGCATATTCACTATCGCCTTTGGCTAGTTCGTTCCAGACAATGACCATCGCGATACAGCGCGCCAGACCGATCATGATCAGACCGGCCATGTATTCGGGATAACCGCGCAGGAAAATGATTGCCAGCGCAAACATCAAAATCGGGCCGACGATCCAGTTCTGGATCAACGAAAGGCTGAGAATTTTCCAGTTGCGGAACACATCGCCCAGTTCATCGTAATGCACCTTGGCCAGCGGTGGATACATCATCAGGATCAAGCCAATCGCAATCGGAATATTGGTTGTCCCGACCGAGACTGCTGTGTTGAATGACTGCACACCATTCGGGAACAGAAACCCAATGCTCACACCGACTGCCATCGCCAGAAAGATCCACAACGTCAGGTAACGGTCGAGAAAGGAGAGTTTTTGGGTCATGCTGGTTTCCTGTATCATAGAGTCTCCTAAGAATATTCTTTCAGCAGTTTGATCATTTCTATTTCAATATCATCGCGCACTTTGCGAAAGTCATTCATATCATCCGTCAATGCCGGATCGGGAAAACTGTGGTGCATGCGTTTTCCTTTTCCAAGCCAGACGGGACATTCTTCCGCCGCCGAATCGCAGACGGTGACAACGAGATCGAAATCCACATCCCGAAATTCACGCGGAGCGGCCCGCTTCGACCTACCCTCGTGCCGGATCCCGATTTCGGATAGCGCCGTCAACGCCTTGGGATGGACATAGCCCGTGGGCTTCGTCCCCGCGCTGACAGCCTGCCACGTATCGCCAAGACGCGCATTGATGATCGCCTCCGCCATTTGCGAGCGGCATGAGTTTCCGGTGCAAAGAAACAAAACTTTTTTCATGGCTATTTATCCATGTCATTGCGAAGGAGCGTCGCGACTGAAGCAATCTCCAGTTAATGGACTTCACTTCTTCGAGAGGAGATTGCTTCGAGCAAAAAACGCTCTCGCAATGACATATACAAGCTACGCTGCTTCCAATGCATTGACCAGGAAGGTGGTAATTTCTGCCTTCGGTGGAATGCGCCCGGATGAAACCAGTTTTTCATTGATCACCAATCCCGGCGTGGACAGGATCGGGTATTTCATGATTTCGGGGTACTCGGTCACTTTGACAACATCCGCATCAATACCCATTTCTTCGATGGCTTCGCGCGTGATGGCTTCCAATTTTTTACAATTGGCGCAACCAGATCCCAGGACTTTAATGGTAAGCATATTATTTCTCCTTGAATGTTTGGCTTTTATTATGTGGCGCTGACTTTCAGCCAGCCCAGCAGCGTCTCGATGCTTGGGACCTCGCGCTGACTTACCAGTCGTCCGTCCATCAGCAGCCCTGGGATGGCATCCAGCGGGATGTGATGGCGAATGATATGTTCGTTATCCACCCGTTCCACTTCCACATCAGTACGTCCTGATTTAGCCACGGCTTCTGCCAGTCTCATTTCCAGTTCCAGACAGTTGTGACAGCCTGTGCCGAGAATTTGGATTTTCATGTCAGCCTCCTTTTGCCAACATTGACAAAACGAATTACGATTTCTGATTCAAGAAGCCGCGCGTTCCGCCGGTTACCCATGTACCGTAGACATCCCGCGAATGTGCTGAAAAGCGCGGCCCGGCAGAAGCATTCGTAAAGAGGGTGAGAGTGTTCATGATGTTTTCAAAACTTTGATAGAAGTCAACGCAGGTGCACATTTTGGACATTCGCAGGATGGATTGTTTTCGGTATTGATGAGCGGGATGATGCTTTCGGGTTTGAGTCCCCTCAGGCGGGCGGAATCAAGGATCAAGTCCAGGAGAGAGGCGTTTGCAAGTCGGTAGTAGACATATCGTCCTGCGCGGCGGTCCAGCAAAATATCCGCTTCGCGTAATGCCATCAGATGTTGCGAGATGTAAGCCTGACGCCATCCGAGGTGTGCTTCGAGGTGACAGACACAGGCTTCGCCGTGTCCGATGGTGAGCAAAATGGCAAGCCGCGCTGGTGGCGCAATCACTTGCAGGAGTTCGCCGATTTTTTCCGAGACCTGTGGAATGGTTGTATTCCTGGACATGAATATATTATAAGCTCATATTCGTTATCTTGAATATATGAATGTCATTTTATAGGTTGCCAAATGTCATTGGGAAGTAGGGTTTTCCCTGACAGAATTCAAATAAGATGCGGGTTTTTCCTGCTACTAGCGCAAGAACAAACTGAGTAAAGTTAGGATTGAGAAATTGTAAAACCCTAATTTTTCAAGGAGGTTCCAAATGCTAAATGTGCTTGAAAAGCAGGATGTCCTTGTGCGACTGCACGAAGACCTGCAACGGGCTTTGAAAAAAAAGCCTGAAGAGCGGCGTTGGGTGATGGTGATCGACTTGCGCAAATGTGTGGGTTGCACTTCCTGCACGATTGCCTGCATCGCCGAGAACAAACTGCCGCCGGGAGTGGTTTATCGGCCTGTGCTGATGGAAGAAATCGGGATGTATCCCAATACAACAATGAACTTCCTGCCGCGTCCATGTATGCAGTGCGACGAACCGCCCTGTGTGGATGTTTGCCCGGTGAATGCCACTTATAAGAATCAGGATGGGATTGTGGTTATTGACTATGACCAGTGCATCGGCTGTCGCAGTTGCATCCCGGCATGCCCATATGGAGCACGTTCATTTGATTTTGGGCAGACGTATACACAAAATACGCCGGACAAAGCAGACTTCATGCTTGGGCAATCCAATGCAGACGGGTACGAACTCCTGGCTGACTTCGAATACAGTGAGCCGCGCGCACGCAATGGATATTCTTCGCCGGTTGGCAACGTGCGTAAGTGTCATTTCTGTCTGCACCGCCTGAACGAAGGCATGCTACCTGCCTGCACAACTACTTGTATCGGGCGCGCTACCTATTTTGGCGATGCCAATGATCCTGACGCGTTGGTGACAGAGTTGATCTCCGGCAACAACGTGATGCGGCTGAAGGAAGAACTGGGCACCAAGCCGCGCGTTTATTACCTGGTGTAGGAGGCAAGCCATGTTAAAGAAAATCATTTATGCGATTGGCGTAATTGCCCTACTGATCGGTCTATGGGGTTTTTACGAGCGCCTGATGTTTGGCGAAAAATTCGTCTCTTACGGTTCGAATGTGGTCTGGGGCCTATGGGTGGCGATGTATTTCCTCTTCGGCGGGATCGCCATCGGCAGCTTTTTTGTTGCCTCACTTGAATTCCTGTTCGGAATTGAAGCGTTCAAAGGTTATGGCAAACCTGCATTATGGACTTCGCTGGTGACATTAGCGGTTGCCATGATGTCCATCGGTTTTGATCTTGGACACATGGAGCGTATCTGGAAAGCGTTTTTACAGCCCAACATTCACTCTGGTGTGGTGGAGGATGTTTGGGGCTACACCGTTTTCGGCATTCTGACTCTGATCGCCTTGATCTTTGCAGTTCGCCAGCCAAAGAGCAGTGTCTTGAAAATAGTCATGGTTTTAGGCTTCCTGGCTTCTTTATTTGCCGCAGGCTCTCCCGGTAAATTCCTCGGAAATAATGCTGCACGTCTTTATTGGCATGCGGCACTTTTGCCTGTACAGTTTGTCTTTATGGCGCTTCTCTCCGGAGCAGCAATGATGCTTGTGGTGCAGGCATTCGTCAGCCCGAAAGACGGAACGAAGCAGGCAACCAACATACTAAACCTGGCAAGTATCGTTTTGCTGGTGATCTCGCTTTACTTTGTCTGGGCTTACTTCTCGCAAAGTTTGTATGGCAAAGTGCCCTCACTGACAGATTCCATTAATGAATTAATCAGTGGGCAGTATGCCCTATTGTTCTGGGGCGTGCAAATCATCATCGGCGCGATCATCCCACTCCTGGTGCTGGTTCAACCAAAACTGGCGCAGAATAAACTTTGGGCTGGGTTGATGGGTCTGTTCATCCTGATTGGAAACGCGGTGGCGCGCTACCTGATTATCGTTCCCGGTTTGAACGTGACTGTGATGAACAACATCGAAACAGCCTTTCAGGGACCCGGGTTGACTTTGAGCTACTCACCCAGCCCGGTGGAATGGGCTGTTGCATCTGGAGCGTTGGGGATCGTCATTCTGGCTCTGTTGCTTGGCACTGATTATCTCCCTTTGTACTCCAAAAAATCGGAGGCTTAACATGACAGATAAAACAACTTCCGGGAAATCGCTCTCCCGCCGCGATTTTCTCAAACTCTCAAGTGTGACCGGCGCGACAGCCGCGCTTTTGGGCAACATGCCTGCCGCATTCAAGAAGGCTCAAAAGGCTTTGAGCTTGGCTGGAGGCAATTTCTTCGAGGCCAAACCTGAAAACATCATTTATGGTGTTTGCCTTCAATGCAACACACAATGCACCATCAAGGGCAAGATTCAGGATGGGGTATTGGTGAAGGTGGATGGCAACCCCTACAGTCCGAACAACATGCTGCCGCAAATTGATTACGCCACTCCGCTGGCAGATGCTACTCTCATTGATGGAAAACTCTGCCCCAAGGGACAAGCAACCATTCAAACCCAATATGATCCATATCGTTTGGTGAAAGTTCTCAAGCGTGCTGGAAAACGCGGCGAAAATAAGTGGCAAGTGATTCCTTTTGAGCAGGCCATCAGTGAAATTGTCAACGGTGGAAAGTTATTCTCTGCCGCTGGCGAAGATCGCAGCGTGCCAGGCTTCAAGGATGTGCTGGTTGCCAAAGATGCCAAAGTAATTGCCGGTCTCGCGGCGGATGCAGTCGCGGTGGCCTCCAAGAAGATGACACTGGACGATTTCAAATCCAAGCATGCCTCAGAACTGGACCTGTTGATCGATCCCGATCATCCAGATTTGGGCGTCAAGAACAATCAATTCGTGTTCCAGGCCGGACGTATCGAGCCGGGCCGCAACAATTTTGCCCAGCGCTTCACGCTCAACTCCTGCGGATCGCTCAACTGGTATGACCATACAACGATCTGCGAACAATCGCATCACATCGCCTACACCTACGCTACAGCGCAATTTACAGGTGGGAAATGGGCCACCGGTCCCAATCACATGAAGCCCGATATGACAAATGCCGAGTTCGCCATCATCTGGGGCACCAGCCCCTTCGAGGCTAACTTTGGTCCAACCATCATGTCGGAGACCATCACCAAGTCCATGACGGAGCGCAACTTTCACTTTGCAGTGGTTGACCCGCGTCTATCCAAGACGGCTGCAAAGGGATGGTGGATTCCGATTCAGCCAACCGGCGACCTGCCGTTTGCTCTTGGACTCATCCGCTGGATTCTTGAAAATAAACGCTACGACGCCACTTTTCTGGCGAATGCCAACAAGGGTGCGGCGCTGGCGCATGGTGAGAAGAGCTGGACAAACTCTACCTGGCTGGTCAAGGTGGATAACAAGGGCCACGCGGGTACGCTCGTGCATGGCAGCGAACTTGGACTGGCGACAAAGCAGACTGCTACCGACGCATCTGGCAACGCGGTCACTACATGGGTAACGAAAGACAACGTAAGTTTCAATCTCGATCCCTTCGTGGTACTTGTGAGCGGCGCGCCGACATTGGTGGATCCGGCAGATGACAAGAATCCGATCATTGGCGACCTGCTGGTGAATACCACTTTGCAGGACATCTCGGTCAAGAGCGGCTTGCAGGTTTTGCTGGATGAGGCGTCCGTCAATTCCATTGATGACTGGGCCAAAATGGCTGGTGTGGACACCAATACACTGGTCAAACTGGCTGATGAGTTTACTTCGCACGGCAAGAAAGCTGGTGTAGAGTTTTATCGTGGTGCGGTGCAGCACACCAATGGATACTATACTGGCCAGGCTTTGATCGCGCTCAATATGCTGGTCGGCAACCTGGATTGGAAAGGCGGCCTGAGTGCAGGCGGCGGCGCATGGAACGCCATCGGCAATAAAGACAAGCCATTCGATTTAAGTGGAGACCACCCCGGTAAACTCGGCGCGTTTGGAATCAAAATGACGCGCGAAGGCGTGAGTTACGAAAAGACCACTTTGTTCACAGATTATCCCGCCCCGCGTCCCTTCTATCCCTACACATCGAACGTATATCAGGAAGTGATTCCCGCCGCTTTTGCCCAGTATCCCTACCCGGTAAAAATCCTGTGGCTGCACATGGGTACACCGGCCCTGGCGGCTCCAGCAGGTGCCGAGCAAATCAAGATGCTGACCGATACGGACAAGTTCCCGCTCTTCATCGCTGATGACATTGTGATTGCGGAAACTTCAATGTATGCGGATTACATCTTCCCGGATCTCAGCTATGTAGAACGCTGGGCATTCCTCGGTTCGCCGCCGCCCGATCCCACCAAGAACATTCGTGTACGACAGCCGGTTGCGGCTCCCGTCCCTGAAATTGTCACAGTAGATGGTGAGGACATGCCTGTTTCGATGGAGGCGATCATGATCGCCATTGGTAAGGCACTTAACCTGCCCGGTATTGGCAAGGGAGGTTTCAACAAACACGGCGACTTCAACCGCCCCGAAGATTACTACCTGCGCGGCATTGCCAACATTGCCTTTGGTGATAAAGCCGACGGTTCCGATGCTGTTCTGGATGCCGATGATTCCGAAGTCGAAATCTTCCGCAAAGCGCGCGCTCATCTGCCCAAAGCAGTCTTCGATGAAGCCAAGTGGCAGGCGGCGGTCGGCGATGCAATGTGGCGAAAAGTGATCTACGTTATGAATCGCGGCGGACGCTTTGAATCCTACAGCAAAGCGTATGCCGGTAACTTCGTTGGCCATCCTTACGCCAGGCAAATGAACATATTCGTCGAACCGGTCGCAACCGGCAAGGATAGCATCACCGGCAAGTCCTTCGTCGGTGTTGCACATTACGAACCGATTCAAAATAGCACCGGGACGCTCGTGGATGATAAAGACATGCCGTTCCACGTCATCACCTATAAGGAAGTCACCGGCGGTCAGTCGCGCACTATCAGTAACTACTGGACGCAGGGCGGCATGGGAGTTGTGCCCACCAACTACGTCAAGATGAATCCTGATGATGCTGCAAAACTTGGTATCCATGATGGCGACACCGTCCAGCTCTTCTCGCGCACCAATCCCGACGGCATTTTGGACCTGGGCAATGGCCAACGCGAAGCAATTCAAGGCAAGGTCAAACTCACCCAGACCGTTCGTCCCGGCGTGATCATGGTTTCCTGGTCGTACGGTCACTGGGCTTATGGCTCGCGCGATGTGACCATCGACAATCAAATCGTCAAGGGCGATCCCCGCCGCACAGTTGGTCTGTGTTCAAACCCCATCTTGCTGCTGGATGAAGGCACGAAGACAACTTGTCTCACCGATCCCATCGGCGGCAGCGCCAGCTTTTACGATACAAAAGTGAAGATTAAAAAAGTCTAATCCACATTCTCCTTTGAACATCCCCTTCCTGACATTCCAGGGAGGGGATCAAAGAGAAATGTCAGTAAAGAGTAATGGAGGCTGTTATGTTTGATTTGGGCGTTCCCGAACTTCTGATTATCCTTGGAATTATCATCCTGCTCTTTGGAGTGGGCCGCATTGGCAAGATTGCCGGTGAAATAGGCTCCGGTATTCGCTCCTTCCGCGAAAATTTACAGAGCACCGAGAAAAAAGAATAACCTGTGACATTTATCCCCGCAAAAGCAAGATATTTGCGGGCTGGATTGTAAATAAAACTGCTCTAGAATAGTTTCGAACTCCGAGCCTGTTTGGCCTAAACATTTTGCGCATGGACAGCAGGCCGGTCACGTAAGTGGCCCCGGTTGTGATGGAAACATCCCGGCCCCCCGAATTTGGAAAGGAGACTAGACTCATGTTTTCGCGAGGCTGTCTCTTTTCCATGAGACAGTTTTTTGTTTTGGAAACCTGATATGAACATTCAACCCCTCCTTGATATTTCATCCCGCGATCATTCCCATCTCTGCCCGCGACAGATCCTTGGTGTGCGGCTGGGACTGGCAGGTATGCACGCTCTTGGCTTCAACGCGCCTCCCGATAAAAAACAAATGCTCGTTATCACCGAAACAGATGGTTGTTTCACGGACGGTCTCTCCGCTGCAACTAATTGCACCGTCGGTCATCGCACCCTGCGTGTGGAGGATTACGGCAAGGTCGCGGTGACTTTTATTGATACACAAACAGGCCGCGCGGTCCGCGTTGCGCCGACTCTGAATATTCGCCAGCGCTCTTATGCCTATGCTGTTAACGAGCCGCGCCATTACTTCGCGCAAATGCAGGCATATCAGATCATGCCTGACGAAGAGATGTTCACTGTTACCGAAGTGCAATTGATCACACCCATTGAAGCCATCGTTTCACGCCCCGGTGTAAGGGTCAACTGCGAGGTGTGCGGTGAAGAGGTCATGAACGAACGCGAGATTCAGCGCCAGGGACTCACCCTCTGTCGCGCCTGCGCGGGGAATCCGTATTATCATCTGCGTGTTTCCGTTCCAGTCTTGGAGAAATACCCCGCATGAGTTCAATTCTTTTACCTTTATTGATATTCGTCATTGCCGCCTTATATTCCAGTGCGGGATTCGGCGGTGCATCGGGCTATTTGCTGGGGATGAGCTTCTTTGATATTCAAGCCAATGTCATGGCAAGCACCGCGCTGGTTTTGAATATTCTCGTTTCATCCATCTCGTTTACGAACTACACCCGCGCAGGACACTTCCGCCCACGTTTGTTAATTCCCTTTCTGATTACGTCCATCCCCGCTGCGTTCATCGGCGGGATGCTCAAACTTTCCGAGCAGATGTATACGAACATTCTTTATGTCGTTCTTACCTACCTTTCGATTCGCATGACGTTCTTCCCCGTGATAAGCGAAAAAGCAGGCTGGACTATGCACCCGATTCCTTTATGGGCGGCGCTACTGAGCGGCGCAGTCATTGGAATGCTCTCTGGCATGATCGGCATCGGCGGCGGGATTTTTCTCTCCCCGCTCATTATTCTCATGGGATGGGGTGAGTCGAAACAAGCCGCCGCCTCCGCTGGCGGATTTATTGCCATCAATTCAATCAGCGGGATGGTTGGGAGAATAACCAATGTCACCTTTTCTCTGAGTGAATTTGGAATCCCACTGCTTTTCGTTGGCATGCTCGGCGCGTTGATCGGAAGCCAACTTGGTGCGATCAAATTTTCTGGTGCAGGTGTTCGACGCGTCCTGGGAACCATCCTGACCGTTGCCGTGGCAACCTATTGGTTTAATTTAATGCGATGAATCGCATCAAGCCTGATCTGCGCATTCTCATACGCGGCGCCAATGATGTTGGTTCTGCCGTGGCATATCGTCTGTTTACCGCGGGGTACTCCGTGGTTGTTCACGAAACGCCTCTGCCTACTACAACTCGACGTAAGATGGCTTATGCGGATGCTATCTTTGACGGGTATGCAATGCTGGATGGGGTGGAAGCACAGTTCATAAAACGGTTGTACCTTTTGCGGGGCGTGCTGGTTGCTCATCGGGTCATTCCTGTTGTCGTAAAAGATTTCCACGAACTTATGCAAACCCTTCGCCCGCAAATCCTGGTGGATGCCCGAATGCGGAAACACATTCAACCCGAATCGCAACGCGGGCTGAATGAACTCACCATCGGTCTAGGTCCAAACTTTATTGCAGGCGAAACTGTGGACATTGCCATCGAAACCAATTGGGGCGATTCGCTGGGTCAGATCGTTGTGCAAGGTGCAACAAAACAATTGCAGGGTGAGCCGCGCGAAATTAGCGGTCACGGGCGTGACCGCTACGTGTATGCTCCCATCGGCGGCATATTTCATTCCTCGCTACAAATTGGCGATACAGTTATTCAAGGGGAGGAAGTTGCGCGCATCGATTCAACTTCGCTTTATGCGCCCATCACAGGCGCCTTGCGCGGACTGACCCACGATAACGTACCTGTTACTCCAAAAACAAAGGTTATCGAAGTTGACCCACGTCGCGACAACCCGCAAATCTCTGGTATTAGCGAACGACCCGCACGCATCGCAGAGAGTGTCCTTACCGCAATACAACACTGGGAAAGCAATCATGTTCATTGATCCTTTTGGACGCGCCATCACTTATCTTCGCATCTCACTGACAGACCGTTGTAATCTTCGCTGCGTCTACTGCATGCCCAAAGAAGGTTTGCAATGGCAACCGCACGCGGATCAACTGTCGGTGGAAGAAATCGTTCGGGTCGTGGCAACAGCCGCACAAGGTGGAGTGAGGCGGGTGCGTCTCACGGGTGGCGAGCCGTTGGTTCACCCGTATATCGTTGACATTGTGCGCCGCATCGCCTCCATCCCAAATATCGAAGAAGTGAGTCTAACGACAAATGCGATGTTACTGGAACGTCTCGCTCAACCGTTGGCAGATGCTGGACTCAAACGTGTCAACATCAGTTTGGATTCCTTGGATGCCGACAAATTCAAGCGCATCACGCGCGGCGGAGATTTGAACCGCGTCTGGCGGGGCATTGCCGCCGTCGAACACGCGCGTCTTTCCCCGCTCAAAATTAATTCCGTCATCGTGCGCGGACTCAACGCTGACGAATTGCCCGCACTTGCTCAATTGACGATGGAAAACGACTGGCATGTGCGCTTCATCGAAGTCATGCCCATCGGCAACACGCAGCTTTGGGGCGAAGGTTTCCCTGTGCCCACTGAACGCTACGTTTCCGTGCAGGAAATGCGCTCCCAACTTTCAACCTTCAACTTTCAACCTGTAAGTTCCCCTCTCGGAAACGGCCCCGCCCGCACCTTCCGCATTCCCAACGCGCTCGGCACAATTGGATTCATCTCCCCGCTCGGTGAACACTTCTGCCAGAATTGCAATCGCTTGCGTTTAACATCAGATGGAAAGTTGCGCTCCTGTTTGGTGATCCCTGCTGAAGTTTCCCTGCGCGAGGCGGTGCGAGGCGGAAAGCCGCTCGAAGAATTTTTCAATCAAGCTATTGCGCAAAAACCTGAACACCATGACCTGCTAATCTCTGTGCCAGCGGGTTCGCAGCGCGGTATGAGTCAGATTGGCGGATGACATGAATCAAGTTACAACTCTTTTCTTCGCAACCCTGCGCGACCGGATGGGAGTCAAATCTGTTGAATTGCAAATCCCCTCTCACTGCAATGTGACGGATTTTAAATCTTTGTTGATTAAAAAATATCCCGCACTGTCGGGATTGATGAATCACACGCTGGTTTCCATCAATCACGAATATGTCTTCAATGAAACCATTATTCCTGACCGTGCGGAAATTGCATTATTCCCGCCTGTTTCTGGTGGATAAGCAACTATGGATTATCCAACTATTTTCTTCATCACCGAAGATGAAATTGATTTGAATCACTTACTGGAACAAATCACACTTTCGTCCACAGGAGCAGCGGCCATCTTTACAGGTGTGGTACGTGGAATTACTTCCCGCGATAACCTGCGTGAGACAGTTTATCTTGAGTACGAAGCCTACAAGCCTATGGCAGAGGCAAAGATGAAACAGGTTGCCGATGAAATCCGCAGCCGCTGGGAAACCATCGAAGGTATTGCCATCGTCCAGCGCATCGGACGACTCTATCCGCGTACACCGACAGTGTTGATTGCATGCACCTCCGCACATCGCGATACAGGTGTGTTCGACGCGGCGCGATATGGCATTGATCGTCTGAAAGAAATAGTACCGGTCTGGAAAAAAGAAATCAGCTCTCATGGCGAGGAATGGATCGAAGGGGATTACATTCCAAAGCCGGGTGAATAACGATTCGGTGATGTTTATCACTGGACAGTTTTTGTCCGATTCGCTACATTCATTGTGTATTATGAAAAAAATAACTCTGTTAGTGATTGCCTTCCTGCTCGTTTCCTGCTCTGTCATTCCACAGACGCCGGTGACGGGTAATATTGATTTAAACAATCTCCAGCCTTTGCCCACCCCTGAAGGTTACAAAGCAATCCCTTTACGCGTCGCCATTGCTGCTGTCATTTCACCCAAAGGCACGCTCGAATCGTATTCTCCATTTCTGAAATATCTTGAGACCAAACTCAACCGCCCCGTGGAACTCATCCAACGTCGTACTTATCTCGAGGTCAACGATTTGATCGAACATGGTGAAGTGGATATGGCCTTTGTCTGCACCAGTGCGTATGTCCAGGGACATGATTCGTTCGGCATGGAATTGCTCGCCGCGCCGCAGGTCAATGGCAAGACAACCTACACATCCCTACTGATTGTGCCATCCAACAGCAAAGCCCAAAGCATGGCAGACTTGCGCGGTAAAGTCTTTGTCTTCACGGATCCCATCTCATTGACGGGGCGTGTGTACCCCACCTACCTTGTTCAACAACTTGGTTTCACGCCTGAAGAGTTTTTTACGCGTACATTCTTTACCTATAGCCACGATGAGGCCATTCGTGCAGTGGCGAGCGGGGTGGCGGATGGAGCCGCCATCGACTCGCTCGTGTTTGAACTTGCCCTTACCCGCGATCCGTCCTTGAAGGATAAGGTTCGCATTATTCAGACCT
>Ga0075275_1000006_pt1 | contig 25044 bp, 24 predicted proteins | sample SF_Rice_5C_80N_3_FD_69769 | JGI IMG/M metagenome (GOLD analysis project Ga0075275, IMG submission 69769) | Rice paddy soil microbial communities from Twitchell Island, California, USA - SF_Rice_5C_80N_305 | ecosystem: Environmental > Terrestrial > Soil > Paddy field/soil | place: USA: Twitchell... | reverse complement strand
CAATTGGGACACATCAGACCGTCGTCACCCTTGTACAAATCCAGATCGCAATGCACACAGATCGGAACCTTATGCCCAAAGGGAGGGTTGGCGGTTACCTTGTAATCGCTGATGTGCCAGCCGCTTGGCGCGCGATAAAAGAAATCGGGAGTCCCAACCAGCAGGACGGTCTTGCCAAGGAATTGAAATTTCCAGGTGAGGGCTTGCTCCCGAACTCCGCCGGGATATTTCGCAAGCGCAGCGTGGTAGCCAGAGCCAAAGGCCATGCGGTACATGGCGGAAGGTTTTTCCCAAAAGGCATGGCGCTTTTTCAGGACATGCTGACGCGGACAACCGACCAGTTCGATGGCTGAGAAACCAATATCGGCGCCATGTTCCTTCGCAAGATTATTGGCGTATTTAGAGTTGCGTACCGAGCTGGCGATATCGTGAATGACAGCCGGGACCATCGGGCAGCCTGGCGCACCGCGTTGGGCGCAGACCAGGCATTCATTGAATGTGACAGGTTCTTCGGTGACTTCGCACAGGAAGCCGACCAGGCCGGTTCTGGCACTCGTTCTTGTATTTAGAGTGTTGGGTGCAATTGCTATCCCCATAGGGGATGCTATAGTGGTCATGAGACATACCTCAAGAGTGGTTTGAGAACGACTCTGTCGTTCTTTACAAACTCGAAGATGAACTTCGGGGCTGAAAAGAAAGACAGAGGTTATTCAACCTCTGTCTTGTGCCAAAAGCTTGCGGCTATTGGTGTAGATGTTGATCTGCTTGTGGCGGATCAATAGTTTGACCCTGACTTGTGGGCAGGATTTTTTTGATTGATGCGGCAGTGGCGAAAACGCCTATCAGCCACATCACAATGAGGGAGACAATGGTGATACCTATTGCAAACCAGAGCACCCATACATGAAACGTCTTGATGGACACTTCATACATGGACACAAAGATAAATGCGGCAAAAACCATCTTTGATCCCTGCGCTACGAACAGGAATTTCTTCACCTTTGGCTTTTTCACGAACAGGTAGGCCAGCAAGCCGACTGCAAATGCCAGTTCCAACAAAAGAAAAACAGCGACGAACAGCACGTACCTCCTGATAAGAATTTTGATTACTCGTTGCACGCAATAAACATGCGTGTGAATGCTCTTTCCTGCTCGTCGATGGCCGCTTGTTCGGCATCCGTCAACTTATGGTGCTTGTGAAAGAGTGATGCAAAGAAGTTCGTCAGTTTGTGTATTTTGCTAACCTCGTGATATTTTGGGAAGCGTAATAAGACCGCTTCCGAATGTTCCCTGCACTTGCAAGAGATATTCGGAAGCGGTCTTAAATAAAAAGGCAGAGGCTGACTTGGCCCTCTGCCTTCTTGCCTCGTGTCGCGCCCTTGACAAGCGACGGGAAATTGATTGAGAAATATAAAGAGTTTAGGGAAATGACATTCGATGAAGCAATCACTCCTCTCTGCCTTCCGCATTCATTCAGATTGAAACTACAGTTTTGAATATAATAGAACCATTACACGATAATCCACCTCATTCGCTCAAAGGGAAACGTACAGCACAAATATCTGTTTAGTCTTGTTCCGCATCTCGACGGGAGTATCGGATTACAGTAATCACTCCCGGGACAATAGTCTGATCATAGCTTTGTGAAGACGAGAGTCTCATGCAATCTATCACCCAAGACATTGAGCCACCGCCAACTTGCGGACTCCAAGCCAATTTTCAAAAAGGAGGTGGATCTGGCTTTCAAGATCAAATCACACAAAGTCCCTCTATTGCTAATGTGGTGATCAACATAATTTCAGCCATCACCTTCGAGCTTGGTATTTATGCAGGCAAGAAGGTGATTGGTTCAGCTAGGGAGAAACTAAAGAGAAAAGAATTCGAAAAACGCTAGGACAAGAAGACAAATAATCAAAAATCGGTCTCGATAGTAATCGTACATATTTACAACAATTTTCAAGAGGCAGAGGAGAGTAACCCATAAACAGATGACAAATCACAAGCTTACTGGAAATCATGATATGGGCAAACATGTCTTGATGTTTTCACCTACAGATCAGCTCAAAACCGCTGATGTAGAACTTAAATCCGATCTCATGGATGCCAAGCCGGGTTTTCAGTAACCAATACAAATCCGTTCTTCAGATGGATGAAACTGGTGGTCAGCAAAAGTATTGTCCTTGGACTTCATCAACCAGGAGGAATACCGAATTGCTAGTACCCAACGATAAACAAAAAAGAACAGTTTTCACGACTCTGCATACATTAAGGATATTTGGAGGACTCTTATGACGGCTCAAACAAATGAAAAGATTACGATACTTCTAGCAGATGACCATCCGGTCACACGGGCTGGGATCCGCTCAGTTCTTTCCCATACCACAGATTTAGAAATAGTTGGCGAAGCGCAAAATGGTGTAGAGGTACAGCAAATGGTTTCCGAACTCTCTCCGCGAATCTTGCTGCTAGACTTAAGGATGCCCGGTCTTGGCCCCGCAAAGTTGGAAACGTGGGTACGCGAAAATTACCCAGACACTATTACATTGATCCTAACGCAGCATGATCGTGACGCCTATCTCGCAGAGATGATGGATGCTGGGGTGGCAGGATATTTGGTCAAGAATGCGTCGACAAATCAATTGCTTGTCGCCATCCGTCGTGCCGCTAAAGGTGATGCTCTTTTCACCAACGAGCAGATTCAACGTGTTTATAAATGGCGAAAAGTCGTGGGACAGAAGTGGCATAGTCTCACAGAACGTGAATAGGAAATACTTAACTTGTTAACAGACGGTTTGTCCAACGCTGAAATTGCAAATAGATTGGGAGTTACCCCAAAGACAGTCGCCTTCCACATCACTAATATTCTTATGAAATTGGAGGTTCGTTCCCGCCAAGAGGCAATAGCTTGGGCATATAAATATTTCCCAAAAAATCTCGAATAATTTATCAGCCGAAGATATTTTTCCAACCTAAACCACTTCATATAGCGAGCGGCTCTAGGGATTGAGCAACTGCGAGATTAATGCATGCCAAAATATGCCTCTGCTTCTTTTCGAGTCTCACTTAACATAGAAGCAACGCGCTGATTGTATTCTTCTGCTGGTAGGTTAATTAAAAGCAGAATATTAGAGGGGAAGTTTTCCTTAAGCTATTGATAACCTTCTCCGGCGTCTCTGTAACCAGATATCTGATACGTTCCGTTTCGCATTATCACAAAGACAGCCACAGGTTCACTCGTCGCTGCGCCTTCCAGCATGGACTGTTTCGCAACATAATATTCTTGTACAAGAACCCATAAATAAATCTTTATCGTCTGGTTTTCTTGCTCTGTGCCTATGATTTGATAGGCGCAGAAGACTTTTCCACCGTAGGCAGACGCTCCAATTTTTTCAATAAGAAACTCTTTGATCATCTCCGAGGAAATGATTTCATTTATGTTTATATAGTTAAGAGCTTGTTGGGGCTTGGGATGCGATTCTTGCTGAAGTGCAGGAGTCGCGATTGCGTCGACGGTTGGGCGATGAGTTGGAGATATGGGAATGAATACATTGCAACCCATGCATACAATCAAAATAACGCTGATCAGCATTGTCTGCAAGAATTTATTCATATTATCAAATCCATCCCATCGTTTTATGATGATATTTGGTTTTAGGGCCTAACCAAGTTTATAATGTCTCGGTTAGGCTCTTTATAACATCAGAAACTACACATAAGCGGCTAACAAACTAACTTCCAAACCATCCGTAAATTAGCAGGTAACGCATGTTATAACTCGCCCAATTCGATAATGGGTAATAGCGATCGGTAGTGTGGGCATCAGCCAGTTAATTTGACGTAGAGATGCAGGGATAGCAGGATATCAAGTAAAAGATACGCTGGCAAACTTATTGTTAACGTCATGTATCGTACCGCAAATTGTGAATTTCTTTTGTATTGGCCAGATCTTTCAGGCATATCAAATATTACTAGATCTGGCATCAAGTTGAAATCGCGAAACCTACGATTGTAGTAGGACTTGCCACCCTGCAAGTACAAGTAATAGAGAAGCCAAAAAGTAATATTTGAGCTACTCGCTTCATAAATCTAAGTTGAGCTGCATCCGTAGGAGAAATGCTGTTATTAGTCCAATAGCTAACCCAGCTAAACCGCTTTGTATAAAGAGCGGCAAATGTACCGTCTCCCCGTAGCTCGTTAAAAAAAAGCCTATACCCCATCCCAACCCTGTTCCCAATGTCCATAATGCAACCCGTCGAACTCTGTTCACATTAAACGAAGTGTTTAGAAAATATGCCTGGATTAGGCCCGTAAGAAGTCCGCCAATTAACATTGTAAACGGAAGCGGTAGAACCATCGATGTTATACCACCGCTGGCAAATACTCCAGGGTAACCAAATCCTACGGACGATATCAAAAAGGCAAGAGGAGTACTTATGCCATAGCTTAAGGCAGAAACAAAAATCCATCTCCACGAAAGACCGATCTCTATCCGAAAAGCCCAGTATTGCAAGATTCCTATGACCGCTCCTAACACCAAAGCGATGATTAACATTTTCAAAGCGATTGGCGGCAGCATGTCCCAAGAGTCAATTACAATTCTGCGAAGCGTTAAACCTGGATAAATGATTAAACACCAGCCGATGATTATGCTAAGGGTCCATAGCGCCAAAAATCGAAACCCTTGGATTTTAGTTTTTGTGTGAAACATGTCTGTCTCCATTTTATTTTTGGACGGTAGGTGTAGACACGAAGCTAAGTCATGTTCCTTCTGCTATTAGCCTTTGGTCAGTATGTTCCTTGACAACTCCAATAAGCGTTACTTTGATTGCCCTGCACGATGGTGTGGACACCGTGTGTACTCCAATACCCACCTAGATAATATGCATCTCCAGAGGTTGTGACATTGGTCGAGTAAACATTACCATGTCCAGATGTGGGCGATGGTCCCACAAGATTACTCCAGTAATATGCCGAGTTCAACACCCATGTTGACCGAGTTGCCCAGTTAATATTATAACCATATGCGTCCCATGTCACAGAAACATTCTGCGACAGCGTCATAACTTTTGTGCCCAATGCATTATACAGATTGACCCCACAAACGACTACCTGAGTTGAGGTGGCCGGTGAAACAGCCGCATAAGTAGAATTTGAAAACGGTTCGGCAGTACAAGGTGCATTTGGATCTATGCAATTCTTCGAGCCCGCGACAAGAATCGTTGGACTGACCGACGGGTATTTCGTATTCTCTTTTGCGTTGTTGTTGCTGCCTTGAATGAAAGAACTAGGGAACATCATCAAGACGGCTATGAGAGTAATCATTGTGTTCAGCGATTTATTTTGCATTATTCCTCCAGATAACGCCTGCATATAGCCGGATTGGCGTTGCTACAGGCACAATTCAATCAAGCCACCTACCGTCCAATTCTCTTTCACTCTACTCCTATAGAAGTGGTTTGTCACTGGAATTAGTTCTGGTCTTCGACTAGAAGTCTTTCGAGGTTGTCATGCAACTACTACTACCCCCGAATAATGACGTCCTGAAATAAATGTGTCCTTGCAATTTCCTCGAAACGCACCAAATTTGGTATCCACTTCTTAGGCTTCGTGTGGATTTTCCTCCACAACAAACCAAATGCAGCGTTTATTTCATATAGTCTGTTTTACTGGCTTTCCGCTTCTGCAAACTTTTGGTCGAGTGTTTTTATTTGCTCGTATGTCCATCCAAGGCGGATTAGGGCCCGGTCGTGCGTAGCCCCAACCCTGATCAAGGCCCAATAACCTCTAGGCGGTTTGGGGACACCGAGTTTGATACAACGTTTTTCAACCGTCTTATCGCTTACGCCAGAAAACTTACCAACCTTGACGGTCGAATACTCCCACACCATCAATAACAATTCCCCTGCTGTTACTTCAAAGTGTTGTTGCATGATCGCCCGACATTCCACTGAGCAGGTGGTTCGCCGGGCAAAGTGACTGAGCGAAACTGGAATAGGGGTATTGCAAACTACACAGTTTTTCGACAATCTTGGGCTATGCGCGGCAATCATACTCAATGTAGACCGTGAGACCACCTGAAGGTTTTCAGAAGAGAAGTTTTTCACGTCACCGTCATCGAAACGAACGATCTCTCCCGCTTCCAGCCAACTGCCACGATGCACAGAAACAAGATGGGCCGCCGGGTCCACCAAGCCCAGACCTCGTTTGCCGACACCGGTTCTTGCAAGTGGATGATTGGCGTCATGGAAGAAATAGCGGTATTCCGCAAAGCGGGAGCGCTGTAGCATCTCATTGAGACAGCTGCGATCCTGAGCTGCGGTTTGATGTGTGGCGCTGCAATAGGGACAAGTAATGCTTTTTTTCATACAACCTTTTTAGTTTGATGTATTTGGTTCTTTGAGATTTTTTGTGCAGTTGAACAGAGCCCGGTCTTTGACATTTACCCATCTGTGAAATAACCCCTCCTATGAAATAAACGTTTGACATTCGGCATTTATATCTTTACACTCTCACTACGTACAATCCAGATTGTATACACTGAGATTATATAAACCAGCCTGATGATCTTCAAAAACGAAGTCAGGATGATGCCATTCTCATTCCGTAGAATAGAATTACATCATCTGATATAACCGTTTTGCCGAATTGCTAGCGAAGACTTCATGTGTAAAAACGATTCGCAAAATTGGTCAGTCCCATTGATTTCCGGGGTGAGTGATTATTCCATTTTTCAAAATGATATTTTCAGCCTTGCTGTTTTGTAGGTTTTTTCTTGCAAAAACGCAAGGCTCATAAGTAGTTGAAAATATTATCTTTGTGTATGATGGTGCGAAGCAGAAGAGAAATTCTGCTGCAAGAGAACAAAGCTAAAACGTAAACAGGTTCGGGAAATACCTGCCGCGAGTTGTGTTGGTGGGTTGGAAAGGGAGTGTCATGTTTAATCGCCGTTCTATAAATGCCTTGCAAAAAATCATTGGCAGTTTGGTGATCTCGTCTCTTTTGTTGCAGCCACTGTTTTTACCGGGGGTCAAAGCAGAATCTTTCAATTCACAAAATCATCAATCAACATCTGATGTGGCTTCTTTAGCGAATGCCGCCAAACCTAAAACACCGACACCCACAAGCACGGTGTCTCCCACACCAATAAATGCTTGCGACTTGTATCCCGTCGCGTTGCACAAACAAGTATTGTTGAATGCAAGAATTGGAGATACGATCGAAATATTTATAACGGCACACAACCGGGCAATTTCGGCTGGCTAAGTTGGACTGGCGGTCCAAGCGAGCCATCCCTGGTTGCTAGCCTGACTCCTCCAGGCAATAGCGCCACATACATAAACCCGAATGACCCAACCGGCCAAACCATTTCTATTGGCGACTGGGTGAGCGGCAGGCCAGGGGTTTCAAATAGTAGCGCAATAAGACAAGCACTGGATACGCTTAAGACCATCGATATCGATGTCCCTGTCTGGGACATTACCTCTGGGAATGGCAACAACACCCAGTACCACGTCAGCGACTTCGCCCGCGTGCGGATTGTAGACTATCAGTTACCACAGCAGAATCAAATCTCGGTCACCTTCTTGGGTTACAGCTGTGGCAGCGGAACACCCACCTCGACAACCACGCCAACTCCAACGAATACTTCCACCGATACACCAACCGAGACTCCCACCAATAATCCAACGCCCACAGACACGTCGGCCCCTACCAATACTTCAACACCCACAGATCCGCCGACTGAAACTTTCACTCCCACAACAACCAACACTTCCACACCAACATTCACATTTACGCCCACCAATACACCCACATCCACACCTACGTCCACCGACACTTCCACGGCAACTGATACACCGACCAATACATCCACACCTACTTTCACTCCAACACCCACGGGAACCCCTACATTTACGCCAACTAAAACACCGTCTCCGACTACAACGATGACATTTACCCCCACACCCACCTTCCCGGCGGAGGTTCAATGCACAAATTGGCAGGATGGCAATTTGCACAGCTGGGTTCAAAGCATCTGGATTAACCCGGGAGCGCAGATCGTGGCGGATGCAAATGGCATGTATGGATCAGCGACCAATAGCGGAACCTACCAAATCGGGGCCTATTTCCAGATACCAGTCGGTGGTCCCCATAAAGTTCTCTTGTATGGCCAGCATTTAAACGCGATCAGGGTTGCTCAAGGTGACAGTGCTCCTACTGCATCAGGACCTTTGAGCAACACTCTTGTGGCCGATCCAGATGGATCCTACCCGGTTACGGCTTCATACCTTGAAGTACAGTGGACCCTCAGTTCACCTGTTGATTTAACCGCCACCCCTCTCTTCCAGTCCTTTTGCTTGGCGCCCTTCACACCGACTCCAACCAGTACGCCCTCGGTCACCGCCATGCCATCGGCTACTCCGACAACCACCTCAACCCCGACAGACACAGAGACGCCCACTCCAACCGGGAGTTTCACGCCGACAGCGACCGACACAGCGACATTCACTCCGACCTTTACGCCTACTTTCACCCCCACTGTTACGCCTATGCCCACTGGGCCGGTTACGATCAATTACGTTTACGATCCGCTCAACCGGCTGAAGGAAGCTAACTACTCGACGGGCGATTACTACCACTATGTCTATGACCCTGTTGGCAACAGATTGACACAAGAGAATTTAGTGAGTGGTCTGCCGTCCACGGTTAACTATCTATATGACATTGCCAATCGTTTGATCGATGTGAACGGCGTGAATTACACCTGGGATGCAAATGGCAACTTGCTCAATGATGGTGCGAATACCTATGCTTACGATTCTGCCAATCGGCTGGGCTCAGTTAGCAATCAGTCGTCAGTGAGCAGTTACCAGTACAATGGCTTGGGTGATAGACTCCAGCAAACCGTGAATGGAGTCCCAACCAACTACACTTTGGATTTGAATGCCGGATTAACTCAAGTGTTATCCGATGGCACGAATACGTATCTCTATGGTGCGGATCGCATTGCGCAGGTCGGTGGTGCGAACACCGATTACTTCCTAGGAGATGCATTGGGATCGGTGCGCCAACTCGCGGACCAGGCTGGCGCAGTCACTATGTCCAAGTCGTATGATCCGTATGGCGTGGCAATGCAAATGGGAGGAACAAGTCAGTCTGCGTATGGGTATACGGGCGAACAACAGGATGTGAGTGGGCTACAGTTCTTGCGGGCAAGATACTATGCAAGTGATACAGGACGACTTATTTCGCAAGATATATGGCAGGGGAATGTTGATAATCCTATTACGCTAAATCATTGGGTGTATGCAAATGCTAATCCGGTTAACTATACAGATCCTAGTGGAAATTGTTCCACCTGTTTTGTTTTTTATTTCTCTGGTGCAGGGAATACGGGATTGGATCAATTTACCGAAGGAGAAAAGGCTTTTATTGGAAATCTTTCAATTCAAAGCCAAGCAACTGTTATTCCAATTTACCCATATTATGTTGGAAATAGTGATACGAGTATAGTTTCTTCAATAATCCAGAAGTATTTGCCCCAAGCTTATGGCACTTATGAAACATTAACAGATGTGGTGCGGGTAGGTACACTTGCATCAGGAGGGCAGTTCCCTATTCCTGAATCTAAAGCACGGGCAATATATGATCTCTTTAGTAGTCCATGCAATCTTAATCCCGACCTCAATCTAAATAACTTTACGATCACATTTATTGGATATAGCGGAGGTTCGCAAGTATCATATTCGGCTGCACAAGCTTTAAGAGGAAAATTGTTTATCGACAATCTTGTTGCATTGGGCCCGTTTTATCATGCATTTTCAGGGCTAGGCAACATCGGGCACATTTGGAATCTCGCTGGTCAGGATGATCAAGCTGCACTCCCCGCAAGGGCTTATTACGATCAAGGAAGCACTAGCTGTATCTTGCTTAGATCTCCTGGGCATGAATATATACATTTTGGTCAGATACCCGGCACAAAGATAGATCTTAATGACTATTTTGATTTTACTAATGGGACGAATGGCACGGTTTGCGGAGATGCTACATATACTTATTCTAGCGAAACATCGCGCGCCCTCGCCCTAATTGAATATCTCGTTAATATAGTAGGTGTAGGGAAACCAAAGTGAAATCCAAAAATAGTCTGGGCTTCTTGCTGTTTAGAATCCATGTTGCCCTGACTTGTGTCCGCGGTTCGAAACCTATAGTTTCATTTTTGCGATCTACTCGATAATTCAATGGAGCAACAATGCCTCAAGAGAACATCATCAAACGAATTGGCTTTTATATACGACAACATTCCTGCTTTGGAATCGTGTCATTTCTTTTGGGATTAGTAGAACTGGCATATGCCATTGTGAGTATGCTAAGCATATATGAACCCCTCTCATGGGGATTCTTTGCATCAAATCTATTTACCTCATTACAAGTGGAGCCGATATATATCTCAACTTGTTGTGTTTTTCCAATCCTTGGGCTGATCCTTGGTTTATTAGGGCTTTGGATAGACCAAAAGAAAGTATTCTCTGTCTTGGGTCTTGCTCTCATTTTTGTCTCTTATACAATTTTTATTGCATATATATTAATTAACCATCTAGCCTGAAATGCGGGATAGCTAGTTCTGGCAGCTCTCCCTTAAAATAGAACCAATGAAACATGAAGAGCTTCTTGCAAAATAGACTGGGAGATTCCGCCTCCCTTAGCGCAGTATCAGCTCTCCGGCAAAGAATTGCCTGCACTGGATGAGAGAACGCCCTGAAATGCCGCTACTAATTGTTCTTAGTGCAATACCAACGCAGTGATCGGGCAATCATTGATTTAATATACTTATAATAGATTGGGAGATAGACTGCAACAGACGGTGAATGGCTCGTCTATGAATTATACGCTTGATTTGAACGCTGGTCTCACCCAGCGTATGGAGTGACGGCACATATTCTTACACATATGGCGTGGGCAGAATCTCTCAATAGCAAGGAACCACACCAGAGTATTTCCTGGGCGATGTTTTGGGAAGCGTTCGGCAACTCACGAATCAAGCTGGTGAGATAACCATGTTCAAGTCGTATGATCCGTATGGCGTGGTGGCGCAGATGGGAGGAACAAGTCAGTCCACGTATGGGTATACAGGCGAACAGCAGGACAGTTACATTAAGTTAATTAATCTGCGCTCTAGGCTATACTCCCCTTATCTTAACCAGTTCATCCAACCCGACAGCATTGTACCAGACCCATATCAACCGGCGGACTGGAACCGCTATCTTTACACGCGAGATAATCCGGTCAATTACGGAGATCCGAGCGGACTTTGCCCATCTTGTTATATATTCTATTTCCCAGGTGTAGGCAATCCAGGTGATCCGAGTGGTAAGAATGATCCGTTTGCCTATTTATCTGAAGGCGAACAACAATTGATAAACGAACTAAAGATTAGAACAGGCTCCAACGTAGAAGAAATATATCCATATGGGAATCATGGGGCCGACTGGTTTGCGAAGCATTTTCCTAACCTCGTAACAACCACTGTTGGCGGAGACATTGCTAAAATCGTAAATATTCCTATGATGTTTTTGCAGGTAGCAAATTTGCCACAAGAAGTGATTGATGCTATTAATTGTGGAAATTCGCCAACGGATGCAAAAATCTCGTTTATTGGCTATAGTGGAGGTTCCCAAGTAGCCTATAACACAGCCCAACAACTGACCGGGAAAATGTTCATTCAAAATTTCGTTGCCTTTGGGCCAATTTATAGGGCTTATAACCAGCTGAATAATATAGGTCACATTTGGGAATTGGTTGGACAGAATGATGAACGTGTTCAACAGATAGACCCTCTCTGGCATGATTACAATTCAGGAATAAGATACGTGGGCTACCATCATACCAAGAAGGAATATTATCCAGCCTTGGATATTTATCGAAATGGTGCAGTCCGTTGTACGCTTTTTGGAACAACCAACTCTCCCTATCATCATGCTGACACAGGCAGCTATGTGGATACCACCACATATGATAACGGGATGGACTGCGGCTCAGGTAGGTTTTCTCCCTCGACGGGCTATTATGGACCAATAGATACACTGACCTGCCCCCACAAAATCAATCCAAAAAATAAGTTAGGATTGAAGAATGGAGGCAGGAAGACATGCCAAGAAAATATTTTACAGCCGAACAGATCATCAGCAAGTTAAGAGAAGCGGAAGTGTTGATCAGCCAAGGCAAAACCGCAGAAGAAGCGAGTCGCGGTTTGGGGATCAGCGAACAGACGTATTACCGCTGGAGAAAAGAATATGGTGGAGTGGGGACCGAACAAGTCTATCGCTTGAAGGAACTCGAGAAAGAAAATGTGCGTTTGAAGAAGCTGGTGGCTGATCTCTCGTTGGACAACGCCATCCTGAAGGAGACCCTCAAGGGAAACTCTTGAGCCCGGCCAGACGAAGACAAGCGGTGCAAAGTGCACAAGAAGTCTTTCATGTTTCGGAACGAAAAGTCTGCCGGGCGCTCGGACAACCGCGATCGACGCAACGCTACATCAAACAGAAAGCGAACGATGAAGACAGTCTCACTGTGCGCATGGTGGAACTGGCCAGCCAATATGGAAGATATGGATATCGCCGCATCACAGCCCTCCTGCAAACCGAAGGCTGGCGAGTGAACCACAAGCGTGTCGAGAGATTATGGCGGCAAGAAGGTCTCAAAGTGCCTGCCAAGCAGCCGAAACGCGGTCGCTTATGGTTGAACGACGGATCGTGCTTGCGTCTCAAACCCGAATTCCCAAATCATGTCTGGAGTTATGATTTTGTCTTGGAGCGTACCCACGATGGACGAGCGTTTCGGATCTTGAATGTGATCGATGAATTCACGCGTGAATCCCTGGCAGTGAAAGTGAAACGACATTTGAATCATGAGGATGTGCAGGAATGTCTCACGGAATTATTTTGCCAGCGCGGAGTGCCTGTTCATCTGCGATCCGATAACGGGCCGGAATTTATCGCTCACGCATTACGAGAATGGTTGAATAAATTGAGCGTGAAACCATTATTTATCGAACCTGGAAGTCCCTGGGAAAACGGTTATGTCGAATCCTTCAACGGCAAGATGCGCGACGAGTTGTTGAATGGCGAGATCTTTTACACACTTCAAGAAGCCCAGATCTTGATTGAACGCTGGAGAAAGGACTACAATTCTATACGACCACATAGTTCCCTTGGATATCGTCCCCCGGCACCACAAGCCTGGTTGCTATCCTCGGTTATGCAACCTGGTCTAACATAAAAACTGGATCAACTATCGGGGGCAGATCAACACGTGTGCAGGCAATAGTCGATTTCCTAATCAATGTGGTGCATGTCGGAGACAATTGATGTCGAACAAACAAGTGAAAATGCGAGGCTGGCTGATCTTTCTTATCGTTGTTTGTGCGACAATAATCACATGTATTGCTGTGGTTTTTGTCCCGTACAACAATTTTGTGGATAAAGCCAAAAGGGCCACGCTGATCATGGATCAACTTAATGACAATACGTTGAAACAGATACCACCACCCGAAGGGGTGACATTATTCGAGTCGAAAATAATGGGAAACAGACCGGGTCAGGGTTATGGTCGCTGGTTGATTGTGACGTATAACAAAAACTCAATGACAAGATCGGATATATATCAATACTATTTGAGCATTCTCTCACCAGCAGAATGGAAGATAGATGGCGGTATAGGCACAGGCATGTCACAAATATTTGCAGTAAGAGGCACGTCTTGTTTTCAAATAAGAATATGGGACGACAGCGTAAGTGGCCAATATGACATAACTATCCAGCAGGATTTGAAGCAGTTTGTTGGCTCCATACCTGAAGATAATATCCTGTTTGAAGAATCTATTACACATTGCCCATGAATCTCATTTCGATGAAAAAGCGAAAATCGAAACAGCGCTTCATTTTGCACGTTAACAATTTCATACTTTCACCTCCTGATGAAGATTCAGCTCACTCCTCAGAATCACCGGAATTGGAACCGGATCGGATTGTTGCTGCATCAAGATCCGGCGCATTTGCTCTGTGATCTCCAATCGAGATTGAAAGCTCAGATCGGGTTTAGCCACTTGTTGGATCAATTCAAACAGCTGACTCCGTTCGCTTTGATGTAGTGGCGCGTTTTCTTCTTCTTGCTCTCCGAGCAAACTCAGCCGTTGTTCCACTTTCTGCATGGCAGCATAATAATCATCTGCAACGGTTTGATCATGCACCCGGGCATAGATCATCGTGGTACTAAGTTCTTTGTGTCCCAGGAACTTCTGAAGCGAAGTCACCCGGCAACCCGCATTCAACAGCTGGGTAGCCATGGTGTGGCGCAAACGATGAGGATGTACTTTCACGCCCACCTGTTGCCCGATTGTCTTGAGTCGGGCAGGCACCAAATCCTTGCTCAAAGACTGGTTGCGGAAGAGAAAGACATGCTCGGTGGGTCCCGGACCACGCACTGCTAAGTATTCTCGAATGGCCCGGATGGTGGTATCGGTCATGAAGACGGTGCGATCCCTCAAGCCCTTGGATTGGCGGACGGTGAGTCGTCTGGATTCTAAATCGATGTCTTCAAGGCGCAATTCTTCGACTTCACCCACTCGCAAGCCGCTTTGCCAGAGCAGGTAGAAGACAGCGCGATCCAAGAGAGCGTCCCGACGCGCCCGGAAATCCTTTGCCTGCGCGACACGGTGCTCGAATTCATCGCGCAAGAGTTTCACTTGTTCATCGGTGAGGAATTTTGGCAAAGGTTCGGGTTGTTTGAGGCTGGGGATACGAAACAGCGAGCGCGGAACAGAGAAACCTTCTTCTTGCAGAAAATCCAAAAAGCCATGAAAGGTCCGTACATCGGTGTTGATGGTGGAAGCGGCATAGCCTGCGGTGAGTTGCTTATCCATGAAGTCGAGCAGATATTTGCGCTTGACATCCGCTAGTTCTTTCGCTCCACATTTCTCGCAAAGAAATCGCCAGAGACGCAGATGCACCGCCCAAAAGCGGCGGATAGCATACTCCATCCGAGCGTCGCGCCAGTTTCTCTGTTGAACATGCTGAAGGCGTTCCAGTTCATTGACGAGCCAAGCGGGCAACCCTTCGCTATCGCGCTTCCAGTTATAAGGTTTGAGTTTGACTTCGATCAGACCGCGTTTATGCATCAGGAAGCGGCGGAACTTAAGCATGGAGCAGCCACACACATCCGTCCATTGAGCGCTCATCTGCTTGGCTTTGAGAAAATCTAATCCACGTTCGAGATCAGAATCCAGATCGAGTTCTGAATGCGGCTTGAGCGCCAGTCCCAGTACGTGACCGGCCATCGGCAGATAGATGATACGGATCACTGCAGGACTGAGTCCTCCCGCTCGCAGCCATTCACAATATTCTTCGAGAAGAGCAATGTTCTCGGCGGGCCACCGCGAAGTCGGCTTTGGTTTTGGATAATCTGGCGGCAGGCGTTTATCTTTGGCATAGTGAAGCGCGCGATCATACATCTCGGCCGGAGTGGAGGGTTTGTACACGTTTTTCATGTCATCCTCCCGCGAGATATTGCCAGCTTTCGATTCTTTCGCTGGCGGCATAATAATCTGCACAGACTTGCTTGTCATTCGCCATGATGTAGATCTGTGTAGTTTCCAGCCAGCGATGACCCATCAGTTTTTGGATGGAAGTGACTGCGGCATCCGCATTCACCATATCCGTTGCGAACGAGTGCCGAAGTCTGTGTGCGGTGATGTGGAGTCCGGCCATTTCCCGATAACGCATCAATCGTTTGTGGATCGAGGTGGTGGACAGTCCTTTGTTTTGGTAACTGAGAAAGGCAAAATCGCAGGCAACTGATGGACGTTCCGCGAGATAGGCACGCAAAGCCCGCTCCGCTTGTGGCGAGAGATATACCGAACGCTCGCGCGAACTTTTCCCGCGTACGACGAGCCGCGGATGATCCTCATCCAAATAAAGATCTACCAAATGCAATGTCGCGACTTCCGAGATACGCAGGCCGCACCTTAACATCAATAAAAACATAGCGCGATCTCGTTTACTTTCAATCACCGCAAAGAATTGTTTCAAGTCTTGCTCTTGAACTGGACGCGGCAGACGTTGTGGTTCACGAAGATGATGACGATAATACAAAACTGGACAGATCAGGTTATCGTCTTCATCGGAGAGGAAGAGATAAAGCGCCATAACGGCCGCCAAGCGGCGATTGATGGTGGTGGCTTTGAATCCCCGCTCGCTTTGGCAGCCAACAAATTGATCTACATCGTGGAACGTGATTTGGTTGGGTGGACGATCTCCGACCACTTGAACGAAGAAGCGCAAATCATAGCCATAATCTTTCCAGGTGCGCGCCTCTGGATTGCGCCGATGCACCCAATTGACGAACTGTTCGATTTCGAATAGCATGAGGATACCTCCTGTGATGCAGAATGTTGGGTTGGTATCCGCATTCTACTCTCAGGAGGTTGTTTATTTCTCCCTACGAGCAACGGAGGTGGTTAAGATAAGTGATCTGGGAATGGAAGATTCTTAAGCCGCGATACAATTGGATACGATATCAACAATCCAATTGAACTTAATCGTTATGGCTATACAGCCAATAATCCAATTAATGCGGTTGATCCAACAGGTTATCAGGCATTTGCTGAATACGCAGTAAACTCCGTCAAAGGAGCAGTTGGAGGGGCAGTACTTGGATTTGGCTTTGATGTTGCCAATCAAGTATTTTTTGAGCATGTTGATAAAATAGATTGGGATAGCGCTATTCGCTCTGCAATTGCAGGCGCGGCGGCAGGTTTTGTGGGTGGAATTATTGGAACAGGCGGAATTTCCTATTTTGGAAAAGGCTTTGCAGGCACAGTACTAACAGGCATGTTGGATGGTTGGTTGTCCGGGGCTACAGCTAGGGGAGTAACTAATCTTCAAAATGATAAAAGCTTCCTTGAAGGCTATAGCTTGCAAACGGCTCTTACTGATGCAACAGTTGGTGGGCTGACATCAGGGTTTTTCTATTGGGTGTCAACACGTGGATTTAATATCAGGGATTGGACAGGGTATCCTGACCAAATAGCACCAAGACCAGAAGGTTCTATTAAGTTACTTGAAGGAGACGAATATGAAGCAGCTCGCGAGGCCGCAAATCGTGCTAATGCTAAGCTGCATAGACAAAATCCATCACTAGAGGGTCTTGAAATTCATGAGATAAAGCCAGTAAAATTTGGAGGGTCACCAACGGATCCATTAAATAAAATATATCTTACACCTGAAGACCATGCCCAGCTTACAAATTGGTGGCGCGCATTACAAAAACTATTAACGGGAAAATAGCATAAAACTTTGTTTAAGGAAAATTATCATGAATGAAAAAGTATTAAAATTTACATCACAAATGAAAAAACGATCTGGAGTGCTTTTTTCTGAACTAAAGAAGATTGAATCTGAACTTGGATTTAATTTTCCAAAAGAATATGCGGATTTTCTTTTGGAATCGAACGGAGCTGAAGGAGCTATTGGCCAAGCTTATTTAGTCCTTTGGTCATTAGAGAAAATCAAACCGTTAAATCAGAAAAATGAAGTAGAAAGGCACGCTCCTCATTTAATTATATTTGGATCAGATGGAGGTGACATGGCGTTTGCTTTTGATAAGCATCTTATATCTTTGCCCATAGTTGAAATAGCGTTTATAGATATAGGCTTAGAAGAACCTAAGATGCTCAGTCAAACATTTTCAGAGTTTTTGGAATATATGTATACCAAATGGCAAGACCTACCCTGATAATAACCCTGTCAATGCCATTGACCCACTTGGTTTGCAGGCATTTGCCGAATACACAACCTTACAGGAAAAAACAATACCCAAACTGAGCAAGAACGCGAAGTATATACATCTCGATGTGATAGCCTTCTGAGCGAAACGAGCCTCTGCAATGTGGTGCCAATAGCTTCAGCGCGGACACCAAAGTCGCCACGAAAGGCGGCGAAAAGGCAATCGGCAAAATCCAAATCGGTGATTTTGTTCTTGCATGGAATCCTGTAACCAATACAATCAGTTTCCTCCGTGTCACTGATACTATTCGCCACGCCGACAAGACCATCGTTCATTTGAATATTGATGGCGAAAATATCGCCACCACGCCCGAACATCCCTTCTACGTGGAAGGCAAAGGCTGGACTTATGCCAAAGACTTGAAAGTTGGCGATCCCATACGCAAAGCAGGCGGTTCGACGGATGAGGTTGACAGCATCAAAATTGTTCAGTCTACGCAGGAGATGTATAATCTCACCGTTGACCAGGTACACACGTTCTACGTCGGCGACGGTCAATGGCTGGTGCATAATGCGGGATGTAATAACTTTGAGAGCACGCAAACTTGGGATACTGGAGCAAACTCAAGAATATTACGTGGAAATATTAAAAATTCCTACACTCTCTTGCCAATTATCTTGTGTTTTATAATACCCAACGGGTTCATCATGCTTTGAACAATTGCACCCCGCTCGCTTTCCTGCTTTCTCTCAACCATTTGTCTAATTTGTCTGTAACCTATACAAAAGTTTGACTTTCGGGAATATTTGTTGTATATTGTACCTAGCGATAACGAGGTGCCCCCCTCACCCCGTTGTCGCTATGACTTATTTTTTTTTTGTAAAGATCGCCGCCAGTTGGACGCCGGGCGGCGATCTGTTTTAAGTGCTTGGGAGCAGCAGAGATATTCCTTATTTCCAGCTTTTAGATGGCTTCAATCGAAGCTGCTTTCTGATCCATCACGCCTTTAATCAAAAGCCACCAGGGGTCTGCGATGCTAAGTTCAACAGGTTTTTAAATAGGCGGCGCGTTTATCCTGTTTTGTGCAAGCCGGTCGCTTCGGCCTTTTTTTATTTACAAAACCATTTATCTAATTCGTCCGTAACCTATACAAATAGTTGATTTTCGTTTGTAAACGTGCAATAATACTTACATATGTCGTTTTATTTTATAGTCGAGGTGGATTTTTAAAAGCTGTTTAGACACAGTTTTGTAAAACCGATATATTGATCAAAATGTGAAACTGACAGAGTATGTTTTCCGGATTGCCTAGTCTAATTAAATCCAATGCAGCCGTTGGTATCTTGTTTGTTAGCTGGCTAATTATGGATCATTAAAGCTCCAAGCGACTTATTGGGATGTATTCCAGATTGTTCAATAATCGCTAATTGCTCTTCTCTGATGCAGCATCTTTAAAAACCAGCTGACAAATGGTGAGAATCACTTCCTGGATTGCCAGGGCAGTAATGACTGCCCAGAAACAAGGAAGGCTTTATGTCGGCAAAGGGATCTTCTAGGTCTTTGACTATCGGGAAACCCGATCTACACAGTCGTACTCGCCGATATACGCTGTGTCTTACGTTGCGCTGCAACCTCTCATGTGCTTATTGCTACATAAATAAGAACTCCGCACGCATGTCACTATCCACTGCCCAGCGTGCATTGGATTTTATTTTTCAACATACGCCCTCCATGTGTAACATCGAAATCGGATTCTTTGGGGGAGAGCCGCTCCTTGAATTTCCCCTCTTGCGGAATATCACTGACCTGATTGAAAATCACCCATCCTTTAATCCAGAACGTGTTAGCTTGACAATCACCACCAACGGTACCATTTTTTCAGATGCCATCGCAAATTTCTTGAGCAAGCATATGTTCAAGGTGTGCATAAGCTGTGACGGACCGCCATCTGTACAAAACCATTTTCGACGTACTGTTGGAGGCAAAAATACTGCATCGTTGGTTGAACAGACCTTGATTGCAGCTTCACAGTCACTACCGATCTTGCTTGTGAACGCCGTATACCATCCTCAAACCCTGCGATCACTACCTCAGACATTGGATTATTTCTCCAACCTGGGATTGCGGCGCATTTTTCTAAACGCAGATTACACAGCGAACTGGACACGAAATGATGCAGATGCCCTACCCGAAGTCTACCAACAGATTGCCGACCGTTACATCAGGTGGTATCTCAACCAGGACCCCCACTTTGTCAGCCTGGTCGACACGAAAATTGCGGTTCTATTGCGTGGCGGCTACCACCCTTTGGAACGCTGTCAGATGGGGACAGGAGAACTGGCCATCACCCCGGACGGGGGACTTTATCCATGTGAGCGCCTGGTTGGTTCCGGGAATGATGAGCAATATCGGATTGGTAGTATAGATAGCGGCTTGGATTTATCCCGATTGTCCGCCCATTGCGCCATTGGAGAGCAGCAAAATTCCGAGTGTCGCGATTGTCCGCTTAAAAATTGTTGCATGAACTGGTGTGGGTGCTCGAACATTTTTATGACCGGTTACACCAATCGCGTGGGGGCATTCCTGTGCGCATCCGAACGTACCTCCATCCAGACCGCCCTTGATGTTTTCAAAGTATTGGAGCACCGGCTGGGCCCTGTATTCCTGCACCACCTATCTGGCGCTCCTCAGATGAACAGCCTATTAGCCTAGAAAGGAGACTTTATGAGGAGAACGCGTCCTCCACCTCTTGTAATGAATGGATGATTTTTTACCTGAATGTCCTTCAATGTGAAAGAAAGGAGAATAGCGATGGCACTACGACTTGATCCCCGATTTGTTGATGATTGGTTTAGCCCAATCGGTGGAAATTGGGCCTTCTGGATCATCAACAAGAAAAATATTGGCCAATTTATCCATGCCAATGAACTAAAAGCAGCGAAGATTGGGCAGGTTGCCAATGTAGCAGCCGGACCAGCATTAAAAACCATGACCGCTGCATCAACGACCCGCATTTTGGATCTCGGCATTCGAGGCGGAATTCGGGCTCCCCACCTGCACTTTGAGAATAGGATCTATATGTTGAATAGCAAACAATGGTCACAATTCTCAAAGAGCATTATTGCTGATTTCCAGGTTGCTCTTGAGAAGGCCAAGGGAATCAGCTTTGAGCAAGGCGTTGCATTAGGCAGTATTACTTCAACGCTGACAAAAGGCTAGTCCCTGATGCCATACCTTGCCAATGGAATTTGAAAACCAGCGAGGCTGGCAGATATAAAATCTGATCCTGGACCATCCATTGGGTAGATCCAGGATCAGTATTTGTTTCTTTTATGTGGCGATAAAACACCACGAAAATTTCAGGTCATGAAATTATGAATTATCAAGCAATAAATAACTCGTTCCTTGTATCAAAATGATGAACAAATCGACTTCATATTTACAGCAGTTAGGAGCAAATTGCATTTATAAGACAACCACCAAAGTAATGGCACAAACCGGTCTTGTGTGAGTCTATACGTTGTGTGTTATGCGAGCACGTCGCTTGAAAGGAGTCCTCAATGAAAAATATTTTCTTGTCCATCCTGAAATTTCTCTATGACTTAATTCTCTTGATATTCGGGAGGGCACGTGCTTCTGTGAAGTTGGATATATCACCCAAGCCATATTTCGTGGGCGGGTACGAAAAGATCAAGGCTAAGGTCACCGGTATCAGTTTTGATGAAGTGGAATTCGCAGTTGTTGAAGGCGCACCAGGTGGGTATATCTCAGAAAGTCGCGACATCGAGTTTAATCTCCCCCAGCCGGACATCATGGTATGTTTCGGCTTCAAGCCCGGAACATACCACATTGAGGCGCGCAAGAGGGTAGACAACTCGTTGTTGGATACATTTGAATACAAGTTGGATACTGAGTGGAATGACAATCTCCTGGGGCCATCCAGTTCATTTCATGGCGTCAACAATGGATTTGCCTTTGGCGCAACTTGGGGCGGCGGGGGTTCGGGGCCACAGAACATGAATGTTGTGCCAGCCAGTGGAACACGAAAGGTGGCATTATTATTGGTGGATACTTCTTCGCAGCGATATACCACCAATGCAACCGACTTACAGGCGATCAAGGATAAATGGCGTCAAAATCTCAAAGATGGTTTTTTGGGAGGTGATGGAATTTCGCGCAGCACGCGCCTATTCTATCGAGAGACATGTTTCAATCCAACCAATTCCTTCGATTTGGATGGAGATGTGTTTGGGCCGGTACAACTTGCAAACAACTTCGACAGTTACATTGATACAGATGGCAATCCAAAAAACGGCTTTGATCAGGCCTGCATCACTGCAGGAGACAGCCTGATCAATTACAATGATTACAAGTCCGTCATTTTTGTGGTGCAGCCTTGGAATACAACAGATTCCGGCGGGAACCCGCTTGAGCGAGCACCTTGGCCGCAAGCCTGGGGAGGCACCTATTCCACCTCCGAGGGAAGCAAAACATTGGGGGTGGTGGTGATGCCACACAATTGGTCCACCAAGCCGATCTATGCAACAATCGCACATGAGCTTGGGCATAATTTGGGATTGGGAGACCAGTATGGTAAAGCCGGTTATTCTGCTGACGTAAATAATCGAGTGACGGGAAATTGGGAATTGATGGATAACGAAATTCCACTGCCACAGTTCACCATTGTTCACCGGATGATGCTGGGGTGGATGCAAACCGGATGGCTCAAACCATACAATTTTGCCTTGAATGGGGGTGCACCGGTGGATGAAACGATAGCGCTGGAGGCGATTGAAACCTGCCCACCAGCAGCGGGAACTTATGCCGGCATCGAAGTACGGATTGCCGATGGTTATAACTATTACATCGAATATCGCAAATGGCAAAATGGCGAAATCAGTGACAGTCAATTGCCAACTGATAGTGCTGTGTTGATTACGGAGGTAATCTCCAGCGGTTTTAGCGCTCCCGTTACGAGACCGTATATCCTCAAAATTCCCAATGATGTGGATGGCGATGGCCCGGTGCTTACAAACGGATTGGACTTCAAGGCAACTGATATTTCGAATCCCACCTACCCAACCGATTTTAAAATTTCGGTCAGTGGGATCAATGGTACCACCGCAAATGTGAGGATACAGTATGGAGTTAACAGCCGGCCTGATCCTTCGATCAGACCCTGGCCGGCATCAGCTGAACGCCAGTGGCAGAGTCCGGATATAGAGGTGCAAAACGCGCGTAATGCAGCAGATGCCTCCTGGTACAACGTTCCGTGGGTGGGACACCAGAATACAGTGGTGGCAAAGGTTAAAAATTCGGGTAATTTGAATGCGCCATCGGTGCAGGCCAACTTCTCAGTCAAGGATTACACGGTTGGTGGTGCGCCTGAGTTTGCCCTAGGCAATGACCAACACGATGTGAACGCCTTAGATACTGTGGACTTCTCGACTCAATGGATACCTCCAGCCAGCGGACACTATTGCGTGGTAGTACGTATTCCTCTCTATCAACTCCCTTCAAATCCTGCAGTTGTGGAGATGACCGAGTTGAATAATATTGCCCAGTCGAACTATGACCGCTTCATCTCTGCAACCGGTTCACCAGCAAGCCGCGAGATCACGAACTTGACAGTGGGCAACCCGTATGACAAGGCAACACGCATCTACATCTTACCGAACCAAACCAATCCACTTTACCGAACTTACCTGGAACATGTCACAGTGACACTGGAGCCGGGCGAAACTCGAAAAGTGAAGATTATGTTCGAGTATGACCCGGAACTGATCTTTAAATTACCAGTAGCAGTAGGTGATATCACAATCAACGATTCGAATCGTAACAAGGGAGAGGAAATCCTCAAAGAGTACAAGCCGATCCCAAACCATGCCCGTTTCGCCAGCTTTATCGAAGATCCAAACGATCCCCATCGGCATGCCAAAGATGTACTGGGGGGAGCCGAGGTGGAAGTGGTAACAGGGCGAAAGACTCAATTCGATGATTTCAGGGTACTGGAAAAAACGCTGATCGGTGGTTCTGTGGTCACCACGGATAACAAGCAGCGCGTAACATCAGGAAAAGTGATCTTGATTCTTGAAATCGAGCGGGATGGAAAGTTGATGGAGGACTATATTACTCTCTCTCTGAACAGCCAAGGCTCTTTTACTTTCAACCTGGCTGAGGTTAAGGGAAAGCTCTTATACGTGCAGGGATATTACATTCCCTCCATTGGCTTTGGAGATTGTTATAGCAATCGACTGGTAATATAGGTCTATTGAAGCAAGGCGGCTATTACTTGCCTTCGAGTAATACCTGGAATCATGATTGTCTCCTTATCCTATATTGGAAACAATCAGGATGATTTTGTGACCGCCTTCTATCCAATTTATGTACGTTTCGCCGCATACTGTATCGCATCAAAGGACAAAATTCATGGTTCATAATCAAAGGGGATAAGCAGGCTGAGCAACTGGATGGATGATGGCTGTGGTTTTGTTTTCGAGGCGTTTTGCTGATTCCGGGTCGTGCGATGGCAAATAGATCAATGGAGTTTGGTTGGCTAATGTTTTGATGCGCTGCAGGGTTCGACGGGCCACATGAGCATCCAAGGATACCCCATCAATCTGCTGATCAAGCATCAATTGTTGGGTGTAGGAAGTGTCACCAGCCAAAAAATAGGTCAATTCGTTTTCGCGTAATACCACGGACAAATGCGCTTCGGTATGACCAGATGTCGGCACAATTAACACATCTTCTGCCTGGGTCAGGTTTAGACTTGCAGGAAAAGGTCCCCAGGGTCGTTGTGTCAGGTCAATCAATGTTGGATTCAGCCAGGATGGAAAATGCTGCGGGAGAAATCCGCGCACCTGGCCTGCAAATCCCATCGCCAATTGATAAGCGCGGCGGCTGATGATGATTTCGGATTTGGGGAAATGCTTTAGACCACCCGCATGGTCCGTGTGCAAGTGAGTCAACACGACCCAGCGTACATCCTTGGGGTGAAGGCCGAGTCTTTGCAATTGCGGCCCAATTTCCTGATCAGGCGTTACGAGCGGTTTCACATTTCGAAAATAGGGATTCCATGGGGTAAAGTAGTCGGGTTTGGCAGTGAGCGCGGTTTCTCCAGTGTCTACAACGATAATCCCTTCGGGATGTTCAATGATCCAGGCGTAAATTGGAAGCGGTTCCGTCCAGCGATGATCCGTTAAGGTATGGAGCAGGCGGTCATAGCCCGTACCTTTGCCTTGAACTTGATTGGGGCGAATG
>Ga0075275_1000005_pt1 | contig 25132 bp, 14 predicted proteins | sample SF_Rice_5C_80N_3_FD_69769 | JGI IMG/M metagenome (GOLD analysis project Ga0075275, IMG submission 69769) | Rice paddy soil microbial communities from Twitchell Island, California, USA - SF_Rice_5C_80N_305 | ecosystem: Environmental > Terrestrial > Soil > Paddy field/soil | place: USA: Twitchell... | reverse complement strand
CACCATCAATCCAATGATGGGCAAACTCGTGCGCTTGATATAGCGCCGCCAATTGATCATCGACAGCTGAGCTAAACCATATCGTCTTCGCTTCAGGATCAAGTACCGCTTCAGCACCACTTAAAAGAGAGTCGTTCGATGCGACTGGCCTGCACTTTATTCCTGTAGATCTCTCGGCAGCACCGATCAATGCACTTGCCAAGTCACCGATATCTTCAGACAGTATTTCTCTGCGTTTTTCGCGCGCGAGTTTGCGGATGGCTTCCCACTGTTCCATTGACGCTCCTGATCAATTCGGCGGTTCGAATGCCAGCCAATAGGCTCGATCTTCGTTGCTTAAATCTGTATCACTTCGCACTTCATCAAAAAAGTTTGTTGGTTCGCTGACCTGAGGCTGTCGCTTCGCTTTGTAGCTGGCATTTAATGCCAAGGTTGGCTGCTTTTGGAAATATTCTGCCACGATCTGCAGTCCGCGATGCAGTACACCAGCAACCTTCTCTATTAATTCGACTGGAATAGACGAATATTGTATTAAGTGGCGATCAAATTTCCACAGCAGGTTCACGCTCAACTTTAACTGTGCAGCGAACTGATCTTGCGAGAACCCCTGGACATCCGCTTCTGCAACGAGTTTCTCAATAGAATTGTTATTAATTGGTGAGGATGTTTTTTCGCTTTCGTTATCATTATATAAATTTTGAACAGTACTCATTGCCTTAAGAACTAGATGATCAATATCTGGTTTACCATGGTTGGCTGATGATGCCTCTTCCATTTGAATCCAGGCGAAAGTGAAGTCAGTTAATTCACGTTCATACTGAGGATATTTTTTGATCCACTCCCTTAATACCTCACGGTTGGGTATCTGAGCCGCAGCAAAGTAAGCATCTAGAATTTCATCCAGGAGCTCTGGGCCAGAAGGCTTATTCATGGTTTTCTCCTTGCCATTTTTTTAGAATCTCGTCGGCTTGATTTAGCCAATTGCGAATTGTTCGTGGGGTCTTGCCAAAATACTTGCTTAGAGTTGGTTCATTAGGATCAATCGATTCAATTTGAAAATCATATTTGCGGCGAAGAATATACACTTCCTGAAGGTCACCTGTAAGAACGTCAATAGCTTCATCAATGAAAACGCTATCCTCAGGAGACAATTCCTCGGACCCAATAGATTCGTCCCAATCTGTATCCTCGTCTTCCTCATTTGACAAATCCGAGAAAGTAAAAGTTGATAATTCTTTTTCATTTTTATCACGATGAGTACGAAAAACAGACATAATAATGCGTTTGAGATGGAGACCAAACTTTACTTGCAGGAAGTCCCCTCTACCATTATCTCGAAATAAAATATGTGTAAACAGAATTTTGATCACGGCACAAAAGGCATCATCTGCGTCGACAAAGCCATTAAATTTCGAATAGATAAATGGGGTCCACCTACGAATCAGTATCTCTGAAAGCTGATTCGTAATATCCTTATTGCCAGATTTATGAAAAGCGCGGATTAGAAAAACTAATGCCTCATCCTTTAGAAACTCAGGATCTTGTGCCTCTTTCTCTGCCCATTTAAGTAACGCTGCTGGTGCCAGAACAAGGGCATCGTGTATCTGCGCATCCACGTCTGGAGCGCGTTTGAGCAATACACCTTCCTTATCTCGGTGAATAAGCGGCGACAAGTTGCTACCGGAAAGCTCTGCAGGTGCTGATTCCAAAGGAAAATCACCTCCTTATGACAGTATAGTCGTACTCTTCTGTATCAGAAGTCGCTTAAAGTTGAAAAAACCGGAAATATGAGTTTCGGCGAAAAAGTCCCTTTCAGAGGGCCAGCTACCCTTGTAATTCCAAGAAATAGGCAGAATCCTTGTCGCCTTGTAGGCAACGATCGATGCCCAGAGGTTGTCCTTTGGAAAGCGTGCGCACAGATTGAGTGATGTCTTCTTGTCGTCACCCATAAGGTCCAGTTTTGTCCCCACCTCTGCGCCCGTCTTCTTTAACTCATTAATAACCGACAATCTTGCATCCGTGTCCAGATCAGCTTCGGATCGAGTAGGGTGCAGTGTTTCGTGTTTTTCAAAACTATTTTTGGGGATTGCTTGTTTAAGTTCGATATAGACCATGCGGGAATCGTTTGGAACAGGCAGAATGCTAAGGCGTAGTCCATGCATTAGGCGTCCAAATGTATTAAATTCCTCCTGAACCTCCAGAGTTCTTATATCTCTTTCGCCATTAATGAATATTGCATATCCAACGCGAAGGTCGATCTTGTCGCCTGTGGCATGGAAAGGAATGATCTTCCCAATCGATTTCTTTTTGCTAATCGTATAACTTTGATAACTCTCTTCATCTCTCTGCTGAATTGTAAGTGTTCCAAGTGTCAGGACATCATCCATCAGACCTCCTCTCTGTTATGCACTATACATCACCCGCATCTGTGACCATATCGAAATCTAAACCCAGGGCTTCGAAGTGCTTTTCGCCGCAGCGGATTTTGTCAGATTCGGATGTGCGGAGTTTGAGGAACTGATCTTTCTTTACTCCCTTGGTCTCGCGGACCATGTAGATGGTGTTGTCGTTGTGTTTGACGATTGCCCAGTCAGGAATGTATTTGCCGACTGGGGTTTCGATAAAGAATTTGTCGGGGAGTTTCAAGAAGAGTTTGATGTCTTCGCGTTCATCAAGCTTTCTGGCGAATTCATATTCGACAATTGAACTATAGACCACATACTCATGGGTGGAATTCTTAACTTGCAAGGCGCTTAGGTAGTTGATGATCTCTTCGTTCTTGAAGATCGCCATTTCCCATTCATCTTCTCTTCCATCGACGCCAAGTTTTTCATACTTGATGCCATCTACTAGCAGACGGTGAAGTTCATGCTTGATGATGTAAGCGACCTGATCCATAAACTTCTGCGGATCGAGGAAGAATTCTTCGAGACGTCCTGACTCTTTGAGTATCCGAACCAAAGTGGCGCGGGTGAGTTCAGTTTGTTCTTGCAAATAAGCCAGAACGTCGGGCACGGGGCGTGAACGATAATCCACCTTTTCTTCTGAAACACTGACGGCATTTGAAGCGACGCCCCCTTTTTTGATGTCGACCTGTCCAGCTGTAACACGAACTTTCGGGGCTTCGATACGTGGCATTGCCCTGATCGTGCGGACAGCGCTCAGCACCAATTCGTCGGTGCTGAATTCGACGCGGTAGGTAGTTTTAGGCTTGATCTTGCTCCACAATTCAAGGAACTCAGGACTGGCTTCGATGGCTTTCTTGAAGCGATTCGGACCCTCCTGCTTTTCGCGGCGGATGTGACGCTCGATCAGGTACGAGGAGAGTAAATCTGTAACAGCGGGGGCGAGGGAGGAGAAGGCTTCGGGGAGATTTAACTTGAAGTCAGGGCGACGCGGATCAAAGGTTGGTTGGATGCGGTTATTTTCATCCAGAATCTTTTGCTCGACGAGGGCAGTCCGAATTTCCTGGGCGGCTTCACGTCCGATAGGCTGTTCCACTTCATCCACGATTTGAGTGAGCTTGGAGAGGGCAACCAGCGGAATCTTGCCAAAGGAAATGCCTTCGCTTTCATATTCACTTTGGAGACCGCGAGCAAAGTCTTCATAGGTTTCGTTGGCGAAGACATAGAGTTTGTTGATCGAATCATCGCGGACGCGTTCGCCGTTTTGATCTACGGGTAAACGTAAGCCGCGCCCTAGCGTTTGGCGGCGCTCACGTTCCGTGGACATTTCACGCAGGTTGCAGATCTGAAAGACATTAGGGTTATCCCATCCTTCGCGTAGAGCGGAGTGGCTGAAGATAAAACGTAAAGGCTCTTCTGTAGTCAGAAGTTTTTCTTTGTCTTTCATAATGAGGTTGTAGACTTCATCGTCAGCCTGGGTATCGCCGCGCGTGTCTTTGAGGATCCCTTTTTTATCCTGGGCGAAATAACCGTTGTGGAGTTTTTCGATGGGAAGTTTCAACCATTCGAGCGAGGCGAAGCGTTCTTCTTTTGCCAGTTCTGTCAGAGTCTCTTCGAAGGCTTTGGCAAATTTACCCGAAATTGGTTTGCCCGCTTCATCGTAATCCCGATAATTGGCGACACGGTCAATGAAGAACAGGCTCAAGACCTTGATGCCACGCCTTTGAGTCTGTAATTCCTTTTCCAGATGGCGTTTGACGGTGTGTTTGATCTGCGCACGCCAAATATCATCTCTCATTCCGCCGACCTCTTCGCCCAAACGCATGACACGTCCATTGGCAAAGCGGATGAATTCATTCTCTGGTTCGGCGTTGATCTCTGCAATCTCGTAGCCTTCTTTGTAGGCAGCACGTTCATTCGACAGAGTATACAGGTCTGCGCCATTCTTGACAGTGACAGTCTTTTCACGCGGACCTGCGTCCGTCTGTTCCTGAATACGCAGTTTGGCTTTGATGCCGTTCTTGTAATCTATCTTATCCACACGGACATAGGCTTCATTGGCGCCACCTTCCACTGCGGCAGAGGCGACCACGATCTGCTTGACGAGGCGCAGTTCAAAGGCGCGGACGGGGTCGAGTTGGTAGATCAGGTTATAAGGGTTGGTATGAGTCGCTGAATATCGCAATGTGCAAAGCGGATTGAGCGCTTTGATGGCTTCCTGCGCCTTGTCGGTGTTATCTACACTTTGCGGTTCGTCAATAATGACAATAGGGCGCGCGGCTTGCACGAACTCAATAGGCTGGCGACCAGAGAGTTTATCGCTTTCCTTATAGATGACGTTGCTTTTCTTTTCTTCTTCGGTGCCTGTGAAGTTCTTGCGGAAGGCGTCAATGTTGATGACAAGGATTTGCAGAGTGTTGCTTGTAGCAAACTGGCGCAGGCGGTTGATTTTTTTTGCGTCGTAAACGAAGTATTCAGGGGTGATGTTGTACAGGGTCTTGAAATGCTCTTCAGTGATCTCCAGATTCTTGAGGACACCTTCGCGAATGGCAACGCTCGGCACGACGATGATGAATTTTTGGAAGCCGTATTTTTGCGATAACTCAAAGATGGTGCGCAGATAGACATAGGTCTTGCCTGTGCCTGTTTCCATTTCCACGGAGAAGTGAGGAACACGTCTGGCGCGGTCGGCAGGCATGTCGAAGTGTTCCCAAGCCTCCAACGGAGCGTTTGGATCAGCGATCTCGATGTCGTTTTGGTGTTGGGCGGTACGCGTGTTCTCATCCAACCGATCTTCATCCAACAGCAACTGATTGCCGACACCCAGTTCGGTTTGCGCCTGCCCAGCAAAGATTTCGCCATAATCCACCACATGGACAGGCGTCATGGTTGGCACAGACTGTGGCTGACCTTCAAAGAGGTCGGTCACGGCGGCAACAGCGTCTAGTTGGAATTGTTGGTTGGCGTCAAAATGGATTTTCATATAGGTGTCAGATGACAAGTATCAAGTTTCAAACACTTAAATCAAAATATATGAAACCGAAACATACAAATGCTTAATTTGCATTATGAACGAGTCGATTTTTCAAAGAGTTGAACTGCCAATAATTTTGACGGTTGGGCACTATAACCAGCCCTGTTGTTTTAGGCGTTCCCATGCGGTTTTTATATGTTCAGGTTTAAAGTGTTCCCGTTTACGTTGGTTCCATGTTTCAAAACCATGCACAGCAGCTTTGTAATCATTTTTTACGCTGGGGTCTTCCTGCGCAAGCCAATGAACGGTGGCGAGTAATTCCATACCATAGGGAGTTTCAAAACCATCAATGAGATTGCTGACCTTCTCTAGATGTTCTTGCGTATCGGGATAATCCCTTAAATATTGTTCAGCTTCTTCTTTGGCATTTGGAAGCAGGTAAATATTCGAAGCGTTACTTCGATCTCCATAACCTGAAAGATAATGCCCGTTTAATCGCTGAATGACAAAATGTAGTTTCTCTGCATAAGGTCCAAACTGATTTCTAGCGTAATCCAATCGAAGCGGCTCCCCGGCTGCTTGTAAAAAGTATGCCAATTTTTGGATCTCAATTTGTGTCAGACGATAGCCTGGCAGGGCATATTTTTCGATTAGCTCGATCAATGCAGCTCTTCCAAGAGTAAGCCCAGGACGGCTGGTTCCCACCGCCATTTTCTCCGCTTCTGGTGCACCTTCAGGCGCATACAGCCAGGCGTCCACATCAGGGACTTGCTCTAACGCTGTCAGAATGATTGGGCGGACTTCGTTCCAGTCCAAGCCACCAAAGCCACAGCCAAGGGGTGGAATGGCTATTGAGCGAATTTGTTTTTCGCGAACGACACGAATTAAGTCTTGAAGACCTGCTTGTATATCTTCGATGCGGGCTTTACCCCTCCAATGCCGTTTGGTGGGGAAGTTGATAATATAACGTGGGTTGGTAAATTGACCCGTTTCAAAGACGTACATTTTCCCAGGAATAATTTCTTCGCGTTTGGCGGCCTTTTCATAGGCAGCAAAATTGGCTGGAAATGCCTGTTTGAATTGCAAAGCAATCCCTTTTCCCATGACCCCCACTGTGTTGACCGTATTGACCATTGCCTCGACATTGGCGCGTAGCAGGTCACCGCTCATAAACTTGACCATGGTGCTCTCCATTTTTAATAATACCACGTGGGTTGAACTTCAATGAGGGGCTTTTCTTCAAGTTCCACCAGTAAAGCGGCGGTTTTCTTTGCCATGCTTGAATTGGCAACCCCAATTCTCTCGATAAGCGAGAACGGGAAGAATTCATGAACTAAAAACTCGGCTTGCCGCCTGCGTTTTCTATCATTATCATCCTGGGTGTCGTTCCAATACCTGCTTGACATGATGTTCCAATCCACTTTATCGAGGTCTTGCAATTCCTGATAAAAATGGCTGATGTTCATTTCTGCATGACCATCGGTAAAGACGAATGGAAGCCCGCTTTGCAAAACGGCTTCCGCTGAGGCTACCAGGTTAAAAACTTCAGATTGCCCACCCTGATATCCTTCCACATAACCGTGAGCAATGGAATAAAGCATTGGGGAACGCGGCGCAAAGTAAAACGGAACATAATCTGCCACCACTCCATGAGGTGAAATAGGGACATTCTTTTGAGCGCGCCGATCTTTGATGTGCTGGTGGGCAATGCTGACATGCGCCAGATTTCTCTGAGATACGACACGATCACACCACAATCCGCCATTATTCAGAATACCAGGCAAGTTTCGAATGTGAGTGATATGAAAGATGTCCGTCATGTTATACCGTCTTAAACACAACTTCTTTTGTCTTGAAAATCTGCACAGCATTTGCCTTGAGTTGATCGTTCCCAGCAAAGCCCAAATCGAGACAGATGACACGCTGGGGTTTCTTCTCTGCCATCGCGCGGATGACTTCTAGGGTGAGTTCTTTTTCCAAGCAGACCAACATTCCGCCGCCAGCCACACTGTAAACAGCCTTGCTTTCCAATTCGATCTTTTCGACAGGCATGGTGAGTGGGAAGCCGCTTTTGAGAAGGATTTCATAGAGAATATCTTCGCTCGTTCTTCCTTCACGGATATGGTCAATGTGCAGTTCCAATTGTTGAGCCAACGCATTTCCATCCTTCGGCGCGGACGCATCCCAACTCTTGAAGTTTGACTCTGCCAATTTGAAGACGCGAAAGCCCCGGTCTTGTTTTTTATTTAATGGTAACTGACCTACTTCTTCATCGTTATATTTCTTGATAACACGCCGTACACGTTCAATAGTGATATCTGCAATGCTGGAATATCCATTAACTTCAATCGGTTCAGGAAGTTGGACAAGGATGTATTTTCGATTTCCACCATCCTGCCGATTAAGTTCTATGATTGCTTGTGCTAACGTCCCTGATCCGGCAAAAAAATCAAGAACAATTTCATTGTTATCTGACTGAGTGCTTATTGAGAGCATTTTTTGAATTAATCTAGGCGGTTTAGGATTAGTAAACTCCACTCCAGCACCATCAAATAAAGTCTTGAAAACTTGCGTTCCCTCTTGATTATGGCCACATTCACTATGCGGCCAAATCGTCTCTGGCACAACACCTGGCCTAACATCCTTCAAGAATCTCTTTCTTCTCGGTTTCCCATTTCCATCCGTACCGAACCAAATTTGATTATCTTCAATCAAGGATAGAATTTCATCTTCAGGATGGCGCCAGCTTGTTCCTAGTTCTGGTTTCCACTCTCGCCCGTTTGGAGCAGTGATTGTGTAAACACTGTTGTCACGATGTTCCATACGTAACAAGTCGCTGGATGCCCAAGGACCTCTAGGGTCATTATCCGGATTATCATACCGGTCATTCGATTTTTCGCTTCTTGGTAAAAGATTTCTATTCCAGGAATTTTTATCTCTTGCAAAGAGAAGAATGTGGTCGTGATTATCTGAGAAATATTTTGCATCATTTTGCGGAGCGAATTTCTTTTGCCATATAATATTTGCAACAAAGTTGTCTTCTCCGAAAACGTCGTCACACAATTTTCGCAAATTTGCAACTTCATTGTCATCAATACTAATAAAGATAACCCCATCTTCTCGCAACAAATTCCTTGCCAAATACAAACGCGGATACATCATGTTCATCCAACGCGAATGGAAACGGCCATCTGTATCACTGTTTGTGCCAAATTTCTTGCCTTCGGCATCCACTTGACCCGTGTATTCCAAATAGGTTTGCAGGCTCTCGGCGTAATTATCGGGATAGATAAAGTCATTGCCTGTGTTGTAGGGTGGGTCAATGTAGATCATCTTGACCTTACCCAAATACGCCTTTTGCAGAAGTTTCAGCACTTCAAGGTTATCGCCTTCTATGATCAGGTTCTCGGTAGTATCGAAGTCTACACTTTCTTCTGGCGTGGGTAGAAGAGTCCCAGTGCTGGGGGCTTGGATGGTCTTGAAACAGTCTGCTTTGCCAGGCCAAGTCATGCCGTAGCGTTCCTTGCCCACATCCACAGACTGGCCCAGAACGAGTTTGAGCTTGTCGAAGTCGATTTTGTACCCTTCGGTGCGAATTTCGGGGAATAGACGCAGGAGCTCGACGGTTTTGTCCGCGGGGAGGTTGTGGGAGGTGATGTCGAGTTTTTCTGGTTGGTCGGTCATGAGAACTCCGATAAGGATTGATATGATGACAATTTATTCTTCCGTGACCCAAAAAGGTCCGACAAAATAATGACCTGATTTTGTTTCCAGCTGGAAGAAAATATCACTGTTTTTAGGTCTAGATTGGAAAATGCTTGGAAGTTGATCGCGATACACCAATGAAAACTTTATTACCTGCTTTTGAATATTTCCATTAGTCTGCAATTGAATATCATTATAGATGATTTTCTTTTGATTCGTTTCCCTGCGAGTTTCTATATCATCTGGAAATTCTATAACGCTATCCGCCAAATTCTTGAGTAGCACTGAAGCGAAATGTCGCCATTTTTCCTGATCTTCAAATATATTGGTTGGTAAGCCTTGTGACGCAAATAGACTCATGATTTCTCTTTTTAGCTCTGAAATTCCCAGAGATTTGTTGACTTCAGAAGATAGAGCTTCATCCGCGTTCCAAACCAGTCCTCCATTTCCATCTTCCTTCCACTTATTGAGAAAAGGCAACTTGACCAGAATGGTGGTTGATTTTTGCAAAATTCTAAGGCAATCTTGGGTGCGGTCAAGTGAGTTGTGTACAGTCCAATCACAATAAAGATTTAAGAGTGGAAAAGTTTCTTTTAGTAATTTTTCTTCCAACAACTTCCGAACCAGCACTATAGTACTTCTTACTGTACTTGCATCAAAATGACCATTTTCCAAAATAGACTGTAGTTCTTTTATGTTGTTGCTCAAGAGATTACCCATTTAATCACAAATAGAGGATCATGAATTGTAGACTGTTCAAGACGTTTACTAACCTCGTCCAACAAACTATCTTTCTGTTTCTCCAATTCCTTACTGGCGGCATCATAATTCCGCCAAGCTTCATCACGCCTAGACTCAAGTTTCCGTAAAGCCTGTTGTTTTGCCAATTTTTCAGGCAGGTTGGGTGCAAGGCGGGCGGCTTTGCGGGTTTCCTTGATCGTCTCATCGAGTTCATCTAATTCGACTTGTAAAGATTTTCGGCGATCCTCCGCCCAGCGGTCAAGCTTGTCAATTTCAACCTCAAACCAGTTGGCGTTTCGTTGAGTCAACTCTTCGAGCAAAGTGTTCTGCTTCATCGTCTCTAGTTCAACCAGCTTGGACTCGACTTCAGCAGAAACAACGACCTGGTCATCCGAAATACAAGGCAGGTCAAAGAAACGCTGGAGCTGCTTTTCGTCCAATGTTTCGCCGTTATCGGTGAATCCAGACAACACCAAATAATCTTCCGATTCCAAAGCGCTCACCGAATAGAGACTGCACATCAACCAGCCCGATTTATCGTTCAACGAATCCAAAATGGCAATGCGCTTCCCGCTGTTCGAATAATCGAACGTCAATTCACGCGGCGGTGTCGGCAGATTTTTAGCCTGTTCCAGCAGGCGCTGCGCCAGCGGATGCCCGACCCGATAGGTGTTTACTTCTTCCACTTGTTTCCCCATACGATACGGACCCGGGTAGATCGTCTGGCCAGGGAATGGGTTTGTGTGGAGAGTGAAGCTATATCCATGTTCGTTGAAGTGAGCGTAATCTTTCAGAAGTGAATGGGTCAACAGCCAGAGTTGTTGATTGAAACGATCCAAGTAATCGTTGCTCTGAATGCGGACTTTCTCGACGACTTCCTGATCGAAATTGTTGAGCAATTTCTCACAGGCATCCTTTTGTCCTTCGGCAATCTCCGTCTCCAACTCGCTTTGAAGTTGGTCAAACTCAAATTGAATTTGCTCCACGCTACGGCATTTCTGGTAGATCTCTGCAATGCGTTTCTCGAAGTCCACGCCCGACTCTACCGCGCCAAGGATTTCATCACTGGAACCAAAGACGCCGTCAAACAAGCGAAATTTCTCATTGAGCAGCTCATACACGCGCTGGTCCGCCGCGTTGCTCTTGTTCAGGAAATTCACCACCACCACATCGAACTTTTGACCATAACGATGGCAGCGTCCGATTCGTTGTTCGATGCGCTGTGGATTCCAAGGCATATCATAGTTCACCACCAGGTTGCAGAATTGGAGGTTGATGCCTTCTGCCGCCGCTTCGGTGGCGATCATGATGGCTGCTTCATCGCGGAAACATTCCACCAGTGCGGCACGCATATCCGCTGTGGGGGAGCCGCTGACACGATCCGTGCCTTGATACTTTTCCACCCATTTTCGGTAAATTTCTTTGGAACGAGCATCGGTATTTGTGCCATTGAACATCATGACCTTGCCTGCAAATTCGGTATTCTCTAACACATTGAACAGATACTCTTGTGTTCGGCGTGACTCGGTGAAAATCACAGCCTTTTGTTGCAACACAGCCGCCCCTTGATTTTGTTGTGCTTTGCTCGCTTCAGCAAAGCCTTTACGAAGGGCGGTCAGTAATACCTCACCTTTTGAGTTCCTGACAATAGATACAGCTAATCGGTGAAATTCTCGTAATTCTTCGATCTCCTGCTTGAGTTCGGCGATCTGCTGTGGAGTTAATCGTACTTTTTCCTTTTGCTCCCCTTCTTCATCCTCATCCCATTCATCTGCCAATTCATCGAAGTCTTCCCAATTCTCTGGCAGGTCAGCGGGTGGAACATCTACGGTCTCTGCTTCTGTAGCGGCAGTTTCGAGCCGTTTTGCCAAGCTGTCCAATGTTCCTGAAATGGCATACGTGGAAGACGCCAGCAATTTTCGCAAGATCAGAGTGACCAATGCGCGCTGGCTGGCTGGCAGCGCATATAACTTATCCTTTTGCAAGTAAGCAGAAACCAAATCATACAGGCGTTGTTCATCATCGGACGGCACAAATTCCTGAACCACGGCATGGCGATTGGTGTACTTGACATACTCAAGCACCTGCTTGCGCAGTGTCCTTTTACAGATGGGCTTTAATCGTTCACGCAAAGCTTCAAAATTCACATCATTGCCCAAGCGAGCGAATTGAGCCTTATAACTTGCAAAATCTCCAAAGGCGTATTCATCAATAATGCTGACCAGTCCATAGAGCTCCAATAAAGAATTCTGGAGAGGTGTAGCGGTCAAAAGGACTTTGGGGAATGGGTTGATTGCCTGTTTGATCGCATTGGCGATTTTATTCGATGCCTTGTAAACATTTCGCAAGCGGTGAGCTTCATCGATCACTACCAGATCCCAATTTAACTGCCTGACATATGGTTCCTTGGTCCGCGCAAACTGGTAGGAGCACAGCACGATCTGGATTTGGTTGAACGGATTGAGATTTCCCTTCTTGATTAATTCGTTGAAGCTCTTGTTTTCCAGGATCACAGATGGCAGGAAGAACTTCTCTGCCAATTCCTGGCTCCATTGCTTACGCAAATTGGCAGGCACGATAACCAATAACTTTCGTTTCCGTTCCGCCCATTTTTGTGAGAGTAGTAGCCCTGCTTCAATAGTTTTCCCCAGTCCAACTTCGTCTGCAAGGATCGCGCCTTTTGAGAAAGGATTGCGAAATGCGAAAAGCGCCGCTTCCACTTGATGAGGATTCAAATCCACTTGCGCATCCGCCAGCACAGACGCAAGTTTCTCCACGCTGTCCGAAGAGTGACGGCGGGTCAATTCATGAGCGAAGTAACGGATGTGGTGAGAAGTTAGTTGCATTGGCTAATTAAGACATCATTGTCGGTATGAAGCTTAGATGCGGCTTTTTCAAAAGACGCTAGATGACCACCCACTTTCTGTGTGGTCATTCAATTTTGCCCAATATTCCGTTTCATCTTACTACAATAACATGTCGTTACATTAGCGAAAAATTTAAAAGGGAAATAATAAATAGTTATTCAAGAAGGCTTAAAAATTTTTGTATTGATAATTAAGGTTTAGGATGTTTAAATTTGATGTTGTCAGGTAAGGTGCCTCTCCATAAGTATTCAGAAACCTTTTCACCTAAGGAGACTTCATTAGAAATACTAATTGGGAGCTTTATGTGTAATGCGTGGTATAAGTCCCACCGCTGTGTATCAAACGCTGCTTCGACTAGATCAGCATAGGTTTTTGCTGCATCCAATATCATTCCATAGGCAATCCATGCCCATGCAAGGCCTATTGGAATTGCCCACCAAGACCAATAGCCCCATAACAAAAACGACACCCCAAAAGTCCAAAATTCCACGCTCTCATTTATAGATTTACGTGAATTACCAAGTTCTTTACGCAAAGGTTCAGAGAGCAAATGCCATAATCGCGGCCAGCAAATTACAGGGTCAAGACCATATTTATGCCTTGGTTGAGTTTCAGCCATTCTAAGAATATTCCCTAATGTGGTAGGCATATAATCATTTGGGGCGGATGGAACATAGTGTAAGTTACTTTCTAGCTCCTGAATTCTATTTGCTTCCTCAACTGATAGACCCGGACTTGAACGTTTTTGGGCGAGGCCCTGCCATTGCAATTCCCATCTACCGACAAGAGATTTTTGGCGCTTTATTAAAAGTCTTTTTAACCAAATAAAAGGTGAGTTCCAATAGCCTTCAAGCAAACGCAGGACATGATATGACATCCGTTGGAGAAAAGCATCTGATGCCATTAACAAAACCAATGAACCAATAAGTACGAGAACTTGTTGGGCAACCGCCAAACCTAATAACCAACTTGACCAAACCCCTATTTTTTCCCAACCGAATGCTAGAAACAAACCGCCTGCCCAAAAAACAAGAGAGGGGCCTAACAAAGTAAGCCATTTTTCTGACAAGCCTTCGCCAAGGCTTTCCCAAAACTTTGTAAGCATGCTAGCACCCTCCCGAGGTGAGTATAAGTGATACTCCGTGAACTGGGCAAGAAGGAACGGGGCGACCGATGCGGCGTAAACACCAATCAAAATTGCATCCCTCTTCAGGACAGACAAAATGCATTGCGCTGACTTGACCAGGATTGCCGGGAAGTGATTCATATCTGGAATCCCTTGTCTGTCCACGTGTGCTTTCATCCAATAACGCTGTTCGCAGCCACGATCGTATGCCTGGATCCTGCGTTAGTATTTCTAGAATTTGTTCATCAACATCTTCTCCACGATCTGCAAGCTGCAGTTGCTCATCAATTACTTTTTTGAGCGAGGAAGCGCGTCGTTCTCCGAGCATTTTATCTAACTGAGGCCTTAAGGCTCTTACAGCATCGTAAACATCTTGTGCATCAAACATGTTAGCTCCTTTATGTCTAAACTCCAGTGATAGTAAAGCCAGCCCAGTAATATGGATTGGAAAAAGTATCGTCTTCTCTAAGTCGGGCTCTTCCAAGGTGTGTAGGCAGGAACACTTCCACAAACTCGTCAATCTCTTGGGCGCTTAAGTCTCTCAACCATAATTGAGCTTGTCGCAAGGCCATTGATGGCCTCATAGGTTCAATGATTGAGTTCAAATTGCTATCGAGCAAATATTGATAAAACCGAATCATTAACATTGCAGTCGATAAATCATTCACCTTCCAAAGCGTACTCATTACAGCAGGCATACCGGCTTGTAAAAAACCAGCAGGCAACCCTATTGCCTCTTCAGGGATTCTAGTGAAGTCAATAATTGCAGTTTGGCACGATGACAGCACCGCTAACCTAGAGTTAGTGAAAACCGGTTTTCCGATCAAATCTACTATTCGCAAACGTTCTCCTTGACTTAGGATCATGCCAGAATTGAACGGTTTGTCCACATCAAAGGTTGCATGCCCGGCAAAGTGTAGAAACGATGCTACTGGTAAGTGTCTCATTATATTTTCGACTGAAGCATCTTTTCCTGAGAGGAGTAGAGACGAGCCTGAAAAGAAACCAGCAATTGCCTTGACCTCATCGGGTGCAAACTTTAGAACCGGTAATTCCTGAGGTAAAGGTAATGGGTTCGCGATTGCGAGCAGAGAGGGGGAATTGCTTTTTAATTTTAGTAGATTATCCAAATCGTGCTGCAAAAGGGTTAAAGATGGTGTATGCGTAATAACTGTATTTTGTAGCCAAATCTTGCTCTCATCTTTATCATAGTATTGCCCAGCACTCAGAGGCAGTAGTGCTAACGTACCTGTTGGAATGAGACATATCTTCGATGCAGACCTTCGTTCTAGGCAAGCCTGAATAGGCATCATGATTTTTTGTCCTAGCCAATGACAAACATCTTCAATAATACCTGACGAATATACATACCCGAGAATTGCTCCCAGGTAACCTCTTTCAGGATTGCTTGTATCGCCCAGCATAATGTGATCAAGTTCTCCTGAATTTACATCCAACCAGATAGGTTCAACCCCCGTTTTGTCAGTAATTAATGCTAGTCCACCTACAGACGTAATAACGATATGTACAATCGCGTCCAAATTACTTCGTACAAGAATAGCATTTATATCTAGACTTTCAGGATCTCGGAAGAAATCTTGAAAACCTGGAAGCATTTGGATTTCACTAATTACTCGGGACAACTCTAAGCGGGCTTCGCGCACTGCTGCTTCATTCTGAGGGATGCTAACCTCCCCTTGATCCAAGCGTGTTACTTGGTCAACTGCTTGAACGTATTTCTCAAAATAAACATTATATGCTCCTTTCCTCAGCGACTCCAATCTGGAGTCGTACAGATGTAACATTTCGGCTAGTAAGCGCGTGCGGCCTGTTTCAAGTGACATCAATGCTTCCATGAAATTCCCATTCTTCGCGTGTGCATAGGCCGCTATAGCTGGCAATACTTGTGCTTCACGGAGCCAACTTTCCCGATCACTGCGAAGTGATTGCCGTAAGAATAATTGCCTCGATGCTAACATTGCAAACCCCAAAGCCTCAGCGGCTTCTGCCCATTCACTCCGTTGAAGCGCCCATTCTCCCCAGTTATATCCTGCTAACAAAGTGACCTCAGTCTGCAAGTTCAAACCATTCTCACATGCCTTTCGATAGGCAGATTGTGCCTGTTCCTGGTCCTCCAATTTTCCAGAGCGCTTAAAGCGTTCCATTAAGGAACGTGCCAGGTTGTTCCATCTAGATGAAAGTTTTGGTGAACTTGCTGGGGTGATGTTAACCGCCTTTGTGCAGACTGCCACAGACCTATCCAAAGAAACCTCGTCCAGCGTTTTCAGGAAATACTCCACTAGGCTCGATCCTAAGCTGGTTAGAAAAGAGGCCTGAAGCGGCGATCCATCTACGAGTTTCTCCGCTTCAGATTGAACTTCAATAGCCTCCCTCAAGGAATCCAGGTGGCCCGTTTTCTGAAAAAAGGTAGATAAAGCGTTTCCTAAGTTATTAAGAAAGCCAGGCCGATATGGTGAATGTAAAGGTGTATCCATAATGGCTGTACGAAGCGTTTCAATTGCATTTTCCAAGTCGTTTTGATTCTTATTTCTACGGTAGAGGTCCAGTAGGCATCCGCCCAAATTGTTTAGATAGATAGGGCGATTCGGATTATCAGATGCGATTTTTTGGATCACTTCATGATATAGATCTACAGCCAGCGTAAGATCCCTCAATTCTCCTAAGCGGCTATAACGTTCTTGACGAAGTGCCGCAAGATTATTTAACCGATCGATTCGCCGTGGAGAGTTGCCTGATGTAAGAGTGATTGCTTGCTCAGTTGAGTCAATAGCAGTGTCGAGGTCAGTAATTTGTCCATAAGCACCATAACGTTCATAAAGAGCCGTTGCCCAATTACTTAGATAACTAGGCTTCTCAGGCAAGTCGGATGATATGAGTTGAGCAGCTTCTAATGCCGTTTCTACAGCATTCTGTATATCCTTAGTCTCTCCAGAATATGTATAACGTAACTGCAGCGCGCTACTAAGATTGCTTAAGACTGATGCGCGGCGACGTTGTGTGTTCGCGACAAAGACCAACGCCTGCTGGAAATACCTAATGGCATTGTCGATATCTTCCCGCGAACTATTGATTTGATAACGCGTGTAGTAGATCTGTCCCAACCCGTTGATGAATTGAGCTTTGATCGTCCCAGGTACACTTTGCCATTGATCATCTTGCATCAGCGTTAATCCTTGCTCTAGCACGCGATCAAAAAGATCAGTATTCGATGCAGGTGTAGAGATCGGACTGAGCTGTTCAAACTGATTTGCGGTCCGCTGAACTCGCTCTAAATAGCTCAAATTTGACGGTTCATTCACGATATTTTATGTCCCATGAAAAATAAACCCAGCCCAATAATAAGGATGGGCAAAGGGTCGCGCTTCCTTGTCTTCAAATAAGAGACGTTTTGATATCTTTTCGAGTTGCTTCACTGAAAGTTCTTCACTGTATTTCAGCAATTCAGATTTATTTGCATCCCGAAGCCATAATTGAGCTTGCCGCAATGCCTCTTCAGGAGACGTGCCCGACACATACATTTGATAAAAATAGATCATAAGAAATGCTGTAGAGATATCATCTACTGGCCAAAGAGAGCCTATTACTCCCGGTATACCAGATTGTAAGAAACCGCCGGGAAAACCAATAGCCTCCTCTGGTAACCTTTCAAAGTCCACAATTGATGTTTGACATGCCGATAAGACAGCGAGTCGAATATTTTTCAGCTCTCCAAGTGCAAGTAGATTGTTTAGCGTCAGCCTTTTCTGGTTACTCAGCAGTAGACCTGAATCAAGTGGCGAGTCTGATTCAAATATAGCGTGAGAAGCGAAGTGGACATGATTTGCATTATTTAGAGCATTTATAACAGCGCTATATGTTGCTCCCTCTTCAGATAAAACACTGACCTTCCCTTTAAACAACTTAGCAATCCCTTCGATTTCAAAACTAGAATACAAGAGTCCAGGTAGCTCTGTTGGCAAAGGCTGAGGATTACCAATGGCAAGGAGATGATGTTCTGCTGGGGAAAAGGCGCGGGCTCTTTCTAAACTGTGATATAACGCGCGGGCCGAAGGTGCATAGGACACCGTAAACTCATCTAGAAATACTCTTTCGATTTTGTCTCTTAAATAAACTGCTGAGTGGATTGGTAGTAGTGCAATCCGACCAACTGGAATTAACACTATCTCTGAAATATTGGACGCTCTCAGGACCTTTGCAAGTGGTTCAGCTATTTTTTCCCCAATAGCTGGCAGAATTTCGTCAAGTGCTGGTTGAATTGGTGTTCTACCTAGTTGCGCAGCGAGATAACCTTCATTATCTGTTGATGTTCGACTCTCAATTAGGATGCTTTTTAAGTCTTTATCATTAATATTAATCCAAATTGCTCTGGCTTCACCTGAATGTACAGTGAGAATTAATCCACCAACTGGAGTAACGATTAAGTAAGCCAAAGTCTTCGCATCTACCGATGAGGCAATGTCAGCAAAAGACCAAGGACGAAAGAAATCAGCAAAATTGTCCACGTTTCTGATTTCCTCAATGACCTCTTTGAGTTCATGTTCTGCAGACAGATGCTCAGAATCATCGGGCGTAAAAAGATAACTAATTTGATTTGAGTCTGATAGGTGGTATTGACTCTCTTCCACAGCTAGGCGGGCAGATGCACTACGATAACGATCGTACAAGTCCTGACGACCTATTTTGTTTAAGTTTTCCAAATCCTGGCGACTCTTCTCCAAGGCTTCAATAAGAATACGAGTACGTCCAGCCTCGAGGTAAGCTACAGCACCTGTAAGATCACCTGTCTTTGCGAGGCAATATGCCCCTCTAGATGGAACAGTTTGAGCTTCTCTCAACCAAGCTTCTTTATGTTGGCGAATTAGTTGTCGTTCAATCAGTTGAGTGATAGCTTCAGATGCATATTCAAACGCCTGCACTCCTTCATTCCATGCCTGACGTTCCATTGCCCAACTTCCCCAGTTCTTAGCGCTTTTCAAGGCCTCTTCTGGTGCCTTTTCCAGTCCTTTCTGGCAAGCTTCTATCAGTGCAGAAATTCCCTCATTCAGCGCTTCAACATCATTAGTGCGCTTATATTTCTCCCACCAGAGACTGCCCATCGTATTCATTTTTGCCGCGCGGTTTGGCGAGTCGACATTTGTATGGAGAACAACAGTTTTCCAGCTATTAATTAATAAATCCAATTCATGTAAATCCTGCGTAATCTCATACCTGCTGTAAAGTGTGACTAAAACATTGCTGAGATACAACAACCAATCGGCTGTGCCAACTGTTGACAAGTGTAAGGCTTTTTTTTGTTGGCGAATCGCATTGTTGAGCTTCTTTACATTATGATCCTTCTTGTAACTTGCATGTAAGTAATTGCCTAAGTTATTATGTAACTTTGCGCGTTGGGTCGGATTAGGTGAAGAAAGTCGAATGGCTTTGCGTACATGCTTTATCGCTTTGATCATGTCGTTCGTATCACCTAGCCGTTTGTATCGGTTGTAGAAACCAGACGCAAGATTGCCAAGATAGCTTGGAAGCACCTGAGATTTTGCTGAGGTCAAATTTACGGCTCTCTGCCAACAATTTATCGCAAAGTCTAGTAAACGTATATCGCCAGATAGTTGATACTTGGCGGAATAAATATTTCCCAGCGTAATTAGCTGACTGGGTAATTCCATTGCAGTAGATGGGAGCAATTCAAGGGCTTTTTGTGTTGCGTCAAAAGCATTGTCCAAATCTGCAAGATTTCCAGTGATCACGTAATGTCTCCATAGCCCACTTCCTAGATTAGCCAAGTAGCCGGGGAGTTGAATTGTTCCATGAGGGGCTAATTCAATCGCTTTATGGTGGTATTGGATACTAGCTTGTAAGTCGTCAAGATCGCCGCGGGACTCAAACCTGTTGCTTAACCCAGTTGCCAAATTACTCAAATACATGGCGCGATCTGAAGCTGGAGACTGAGAGTCAGTTGAGTCAATTGCAGTTTGCCAATACTTGATAGCCTGATCCAAGTCTTCTGCTGAACCGGTTAAATCATACCGATCCTGCCAAGCGGTAGCTAAATTATTGTAATGCATAGGCCTTTTTGAGGAATTTCCAGGGGCTAGTTTAAGTGCTAATTCATAGGCATGAATAGCATCTTCTAAATCGTGTTTGTTGCCTGTGATTGCGTAATGGTCCCGCAGTGCGTTTCCCAAATTGCCTGCATATGCATCTCGATTCCGTGATCTATAAGGAGAAACCTCCAATGCTTTTCTATAGTATTCCAGCGCTGTTTGTAGATCACTCAAATCGCCACTGCGTTCGTATCGTGTAGAAAGACCAGTCCCCAAATTGTTTAGAAGGTGATCTTGTCTACTAATCCCAACTTTGATTTGCTCTCTGGCATCTTGCCAAAGTTTGATTGATTCATCGAGATTATGTAGATTACTCGTTAGCCAATATCTGTTGAGGAACATTCCTGCAGTGTCATTCTGCAAGTTAATCTTGAAATTGACAAATTCCGGATTCTGGACTAGTTTGGCCAACAATTCTCTTGATAATTCAATACTTAGATCAAGGTCAGAGATTGACCGCGTTCGTTGAAACTGTTCATAAGGTACCCGTATCCTGTCCACTTCACTTTTCACTAGATCTGGGATTGCGACATGATCTGGATTATTAATCAAATTGTCAACTGCACGGTCGATGCCCAATCGACTGCACTCATGCAACAAGTCGAGACGGTCCGCATAAACCTCTGCCTTCACGAAATCAAGGTGCTTTTGATTCAAATCTATCAACTGGGATAACAAATGGTCGGCTTCTTCATCTAAAAGTTCAGGAGAATCCTTTAGTATTTGTCGAACATCTTCCCAGTTTTCAGCAGCTGTGTATTCAGCAATCTTGACTATGAGATCACTCATCTAAGATCCTGTAGTTCGTTGCTTAATAACTTTCAAATCCCATGAAAAGTATACCCGGCCCAATAATATGGATGCTTATATGGCCGTGAATCATCCTCTTCGAACATCAAGCGTTTGTAAACTTTTTGGATAGCAATGCTTGTACTCTCGGTCAAATATTCTAAGCGAAAACTTTTCACATAGTCTCTGAGATCGCTGGCTGTAGTATCCCGCAGCCAGAGTTGTGCTCGGCGAAGTGCATCTGATGGAGACAGTGGCTTACCTCCCATTTCCGGATGTCCCTTCAAGTGGTATTCGTAGAATTGTGCCATTAACAGGGTAGTCGAGAGATCGTCAACTGGCCATAATGTGCCTATCACACCAATTGTGCCGGCCTGCATAAAGCCAGCTGGCAATCCAATTGCTTCCTCTGGTAATTTCGAAAAGTCTATTAATGCGGTCTTACAGGCTGAAAGTACTACTAACCGAGTCGGTTGATGAAGCCTTAATTTCTCCAAAATATCATTTAAATTGAGTTGCTTACCATCACTTAATATCAAGCCGGAAGCTAATGGGTTAACAGGATTAAATTCACCATGACATGCGAAATGGAGATAGAAAGCCTCGTCTAAATTCTTCTCGACAAGCTCTCGCGTCGCTTCCGTTCCCTCCAAAAGGATGACTTGTCTAAATAATCTTTGTGAGATTGTTTCTACTTCTAATTGAGCAAATTCTAGGGGCTTATAGCTCTCAGGGAGCGGCAATGGATTACCGACGGCCAGTATACTTAATTCGGGGGTTCCAAGTAAAGCTAAGCTCTCTTGGGAACTTCTCAGACTAGAGGCAGACGGCGCATAGGAAACCTCAAACTCATCCAGTAGAGTAGTAGAGATTTTGCGATCCAAATCAAATGGAGCAGCATGGAAAGGAAACAGACCTAACAACCCGGTAGCGATCAGGACAACGGCCTTTGTTCCAGTTCTTCGCAATTCGACGGCCAAGGGGTGGCATAATGTTTCACCCAACAACACTAGCAATTCATCAAGCTCGGGTTTTATTGGAGCATTACCGAGCAGAGCGGATAGATAGCCTCCGGTGGGGTTGGTATTTGCTTGATGAGTAAGCCGCTCATTAATTATGTCCGTGGTCAATGTATCCACTTGAATTGTTTTAACTGACCTCTTTGTTATTATTATTGCTAGACAGCCATGTCGAGTGTCTACCAAGTAGATCAGGGGTACCGATGTGGCAGTAAATTGAATTTCGGCAAATGACATGGACTTCATAAAACGACTATATTGCGAATGTTCGGTTCCTACGCGCTCACGGATTGCTCGAATGGCTGTATTGAGTTGATCACGGGCCTCCTCTAAACGGTCAATTCGTTCTGATGCAGATATCGTTTGTTCTGACGAATTAACAAGATCCAGATAACTAACCCGTGCTCTAATATAGGCATCATATTCGGCTTCAAACCCTAATTCTGGAAGACGCGCTAAGTCTTTGCGTTGATTCTCAAGCGCTTCCCGTAGTAGTTGGGTTCGTCCGTTTTCCAGAATTTGTACTGCTAATTCTGGATTCCCTGTTTTGCAGTAAGAATAGGCTGCCAATGTGGGCAAGAACTGTGCTTCTTGCAGCCAGGATTCTTTTCCACCTCGTGTAAATTGTGTCTTATACAGTTCTTCTGACAATAAAGATACTGTTTCGTAAGTTCTTGTAACCTCAGTCCAGTTCTTTAGTCGAAAATATAGTCTTTCTAATGCTCCAGATGCGCGAAATGGGTATATAGGCATTAGTGAAAACTGTTTCGACAAATCTATGATCGATTTGTAGTGCTCCTCTGCTAAAGATGCATAGGCTTCATTTCCAGAATACTTATACCAGTCTTGAAATAAAGTACCCAACGCCTGCTGAATTACAGCCCACTTACTTGGATCCGATTCGCGGTTGTAGGTAGTTAACGCGTTCCTGAAATGTTCTTCGGATATTCTTGCATGATGTTCACTTCTGGTGTGACCATAACGGCGAAGGAAGAGGTTTCCCAGCGATTGTTGAACCATCGCCCAATGAGCGGGATTGCTATCCCGCCTATATTGAACCAGTGCAGCGCGGTAGAAATTTTCAGCCGTTTCGGAATCCGTATATATGCCACTAAGCTCATATCGCATTAAGAAGACAGTCCCCAGTGCAATCTGTACGGATGCCCACAAGGCTGGCGCTTTGTCAAAGGTATATTCCTGCAATGCGTTCTGATAATGTTCTTCTGCTAACTTACCCTGATTCTCTTCTTTAGTACGCTCATAAAGTCTGAAGTAAAGTGTAGCTAGAGCATGTTGACTCATGGCCCATTGTGATGGAGACGTGTCCTGACGGCGAACTTTCAGTGCATTCTGGTAATAAATTTCGGCAGCTTCTGCATAGGTCTCTTCGTGGTTATGTTCATAGAGGCTTAAGTAGATATTGCCTAGCGAATGTTGTGTGATAGCCCATTGCACCGCTGATGTGTCCGGCGTGTGTACTTCCAAAACATGATGATAGTACCTTAAAACCGCTCTGGCTTGGTTGTCATCTCCAGTTCGTTCGTAACGCCGGTAATATAATACCCCTAATGCGTGTTGCGTTTTGCCCCACTGCGCGGGCATAGTGTCCCGGCGACGGACCTGCAATGCGTATTTGTAGTATCTTTCGGCGGCATGCGCTTGACTGTCAACTCCCTCTCGCAGATATCTTAGGGAAAACATTTCACCCAAATCATGTTGAGTCATTGCCCATTGTGCGGGGAATTTTTTGCGTTTGTATATTTTGAGAGCCTTCCTGTAATGGTCTGCGGCTCTATTTGCTCCTTTGCCCCTCCGTTCATAACGCCGGTAAAACAATGTCCCAAGTGCGTGTTCTACAGAGGCCCATTCGAGAGGAAAATTATCCGGACTAAATTCCTGCAGTGCAGACTGATAAAACTCTTCAGCAGCGTTGGCAAAGTCCTCGTTTCCATGACGTTCATATTGGCGATAAAACAGAGTCCCCTGTGAATATTGCATTGTTGCCCAGGCTCCTGGGCTGGAGGAACGATCAAAAGCATCTCTTAGCTTCTGAAACATGGTTTCTGCTTTCTTCGCCCACTTATCTTCACCCCTAATCTCATACAGTGTCAAGTAAACGGTAGCCACCATTGCTCCTGCCGTGGTCTGGAGAATTTGATCATGAGCGTGTTCTGCTTGGTAGATCAAATTTTCCCAACCCTGAGCTACTTCCACCCAGAGTGCTGGCTGGTTCCCAGCACTTTCATGTAGTTGAACTAGGCGGTCAAATTCCTGCTTTAAGAGAGTTGGATCGGTCATACAATATGGCTAATAATTCGAGCGGAGAATAAGGGATTTCGTACGAATACTCAATCGATATATCATCATAGATTAAGAATCGAAACTTTTATGTTGTCCTCTTTTTATCCGTTTTCAGTTCAGCTATTCCTATCTGTTCTTCTTATTTAATTGTCTGGGACAAACTAATCGGACTTGTGAACTGATGAACCTCAATTGGAATCATGTTGATAATGAACTCAAGCTCAAATCTGATTTAAATGGATTTTACTTGAATAAGGCGATTAATTCTGGGCATCCCATACACTCATTAAGTTTCTACTAGCACTTCGGCATTTATTTGTAATAATGACGACTGACTATTCTCACTTGTTTTCAGGATATTCTGAGTCAAAGTGCTGAAATGCAAAGCGGTAATTAGGTGTTTGATTAGTTCAGATGTCGGAATATCCTGCTTATGTTCACCATACGTTTTACCAATCAGATGGTAAACCCTGAAGCCTCTCTTGATTTTTCGATCGAGCCCTTTGCCTGCAGGTACATAATATTGGATAAAGCTCGAGTTTTTGAAATTCAGGCAAACCATATTGTTGATTCGATTCAAAGGCTTCATATTCGAGCTTCGATTTTTCCATTATTCTTGATCCATGCTTCTTGTTTTTACATTTCATCAGGAACCAATCCAAGACACTGATCAATAATAACTGTAAACATCAAAGCAATCTAGTCTCTCACTTGGACTGCATTCGTTGAATCGCGATTAAAGTAATAACGCCATCAAGCAGACTTTTAACGAGGAAACAAGTGCGAATTATTAATTTTATCGTCTACTGTGGATAATTATCCTCAGTTCCTCTGGCATCTCGCCCACATATGTAATCACCAATCGCTGCCCGGCCCGAGTCGCAGCCATATACAACTTCCTGGTATTATCCCGGATCAGGGTTTCCCGTTCGCTATCCGACAACCTGAGTGATTGCTCTTCCTCCAACATGTCCCGGAGTCCAGCCAGAAACACAATCGGGCTTTCCAACCCTGTGCCGGCATTGTAAGTCGTCACGCGCACATAATCACCAGGATACGTTTCTTTTGGATCCATGGCCGCCC
>Ga0075275_1000004_pt1 | contig 25393 bp, 23 predicted proteins | sample SF_Rice_5C_80N_3_FD_69769 | JGI IMG/M metagenome (GOLD analysis project Ga0075275, IMG submission 69769) | Rice paddy soil microbial communities from Twitchell Island, California, USA - SF_Rice_5C_80N_305 | ecosystem: Environmental > Terrestrial > Soil > Paddy field/soil | place: USA: Twitchell... | reverse complement strand
GCTTCAGCAACATCAAGAAGCTGGTCAAACGCGTAAAAGAGATGAACATGCCCGCTGTCGCCATTACCGACCACGGCACGATGTTCGGCGTGATCGATTTCTACAAAGCGGCCAAGGCAGCGGAAGTCAAGCCCATTATCGGTCTCGAAGCGTACATGGCCGCGCGCGGCATGACCGACCGCGACTCAAAGCTAGACAAAAAATCGTATCACCTGCTCTTGCTGGCGGAAAACGAAACCGGATACAAGAACCTTTTGCAGATCGCGTCCGCCGCGCAGCTTGAGGGCTTCTATTATTATCCGCGCATCGACCGGGACTTTTTAGCGGCCCACTCCGAAGGGCTGATCTGCACCACTGGATGCATGTCCGCTGAAATTCCGCGCGCGCTGCTCGACGATAATCCTGAAGAAGCCGTGCGCCGCATGAACTGGTATTACGATGTCTTCGGCCCGGACAGATTCTTCGTTGAACTGCAACAACATAATATTCCCGAAATCGTTGACCTGAATAAACGCCTGCTTGAAATGGGCGTGCGTTATTCCGCAAAATATATCGCGACGAATGATGTGCATTACATCAATCAGGAAGACGCGAAACTTCAAGATATTCTGCTCGCCATCCAGACCAACTCTTTGTTGAGCGACAAAGAGCGCATGAGGATGACGGACGAATCTTATTATCTGCGCAGCCCCGAAGAGATGAGTCGACTCTTCGCCGAGGTTCCCGAATCTTTGAGCAATACGTTGCTCATCGCCGAACGCTGTAACGTCGACCTTGGATTCAAAGGCTATCACCTGCCCGATTTTCCAGTCCCGGCTGGCTACACGGCTGAAACTTATTTGCGCCACCTCTGCGAAGAAGGAGCGAAGAAAAGATACGGGGAACAGGCTGGCAGTCAACAGGTCCACGAGAGACTCGATTACGAATTAAGCGTCGTCCACAAGATGGGATTCGATGCCTACTTCCTGATCGTGTGGGATTTGTGCCGTCACGCCCGCGAAAATAATATCTGGTACAACGCGCGCGGATCCGCCGCCGGTTCGATCATCGCGTACACGCTCAACATCACAATTGTTGACCCGCTTCATCACGACTTGATCTTCGAACGCTTCCTGAACCCGGGACGCGTCTCGATGCCGGATATCGATCTCGATTTCCGTGACGACCGCCGCAGTGAGATGCTTGCATATTGCGCCGAAAAATATGGCAACGACAAAGTGGCGCAGATCATCACCTTCGGCACGATGGGAACGAAAGCCGCACTGCGCGACGTGGCGCGCGTCAAAGCGATTCCGCTGCCCGAAGTGGACAAGGTTGCAAAACTCGTGCCGTTCGTTTCTGGCCGTGCTACCACGATGGCCGACGCGATGGAGATCACCGAGTTCAAAAAGATTTATGACACGTCAGCAGAAATGCATGAACTGATCGACATCGCCGCAAAGATGGAAGGCACTGTCCGCAATGCGGGCACACACGCGGCAGGCGTAGTCATTTCAGATAAACCGATCCTTGAATATTTGCCGCTGCATCGACCGACCTCCGGCTCGGAGGAAACGCCGATCAAATCGGTGACACAATTTGAAATGGGTATTCTCGATTCGCTGGGAATGCTCAAAGTGGATTTCCTCGGACTCATCACTTTGTCCGTGATGGCGCGTTGCTGCGACATGATAGAAAAACGTCACGGCATCAAACTTGATTTGAACAACATTCCGCTCGATGATCCGAAATCATTTGAGTTGTTGAGTTCTGGTCAAACCGCGGGCGTCTTTCAGGTTGAAGGCGGCGGCATGACGCGCTACATCGTCCAAATGAAGCCAACCAAATTGGATCACGTTATCGCCATGGTCGCGGCATATCGTCCCGGCCCGATGCAGTTCATCCCCGATTACATCGCGCGCATGCACGGCGAAGCGGAAGTCGAATATCGTCATCCGGCGATGAAACCCATTTTTGAATCCACGTTCGGCATTCCGCTATACCAGGAACAATTGATGCGCGCCGCCGTTGAGTTGGCCGGATACACTCCGTCAGAATCGGATGAACTGCGCAAAGCAATTTCCAAAAAGAAAAAAGAAGACATCGAAAAACATCGCGCCAAGTTTGTCAAAGGCGCGGTGGAAAAAGGCATGGTGAAAGATATCGCCGAAGCCATTTATGCGGACTGGGAAGAGTTCGCGCGTTACGGTTTCAATAAATCTCACGCCGCAGATTACGGCGTGATCGCGGTGCAGACCGCGTATCTCAAGACTCATTTCACCGCCGAATACATGACCGCGCTGCTTTCAGCATCCGCGAGCCAGACTGAAAAAGTTGCGTTCTATGTTGCCGACTCGCGCGCGATGGGCGTACCCGTTTTGCCGCCAGATATTAATTCGTCGGGTTGGGATTTTGAGATCGAAGACCCTTACTCTTCGAGTACGATGTCGACTGACGCTCAGGGCGAGAATAACAAACCATCCATCCGCTTCGGACTCGGCGCGATTAAAAATGTCGGTCAAGGCGCGGTGGAATTAATTGTCGAGGCACGCAAAGAGGGAAAGTTTAGCGACCTCAACGATTTCGCACGACGCGTTAATTTGCAAAAGGTCGGCAAGCGCTCACTCGAATTTTTAATTAAAGTTGGCGCGATGGATGCGCTCGGCAATCGTGCCGCATTGCTCGCCTCGCTCGACCGCATCGTCGCCATCAGCAGTAACCATTTCCGCGCCGCCGAAGCCGGACAAATGTCTTTGTTCGGCACGACCACCGGCGTCATCGAAGAGATCACATTGCCCGATGTGAAAAATGTAGACCGGCGCGAAATGCTCAACTGGGAACGCGAACTCATCGGGCTTTATATTTCAGATCATCCGCTCACGCCCATTCAACCGCAACTCGCGCAGATCGTTACTTATTTTTCCGGTCAGCTTGGCGAGGCGCAACACGAAGAAAAAGTTCGCGTGGCGGGTCTCGTCACCAGCGTGCGTCCGTATCAAACCAAGGCGGGCAAGCCGATGGGCTTTGTCACGCTCGAAGATATTCAAGGCAACATGGACCTCGTGCTTTTCCCGCGCACGTGGAAAGATTATCAAGCTGTCTTGAACGTTGGCAACATCGTCATCATCGAGGGCAAAGTGGACGCGCAGTCCACGCCGCCAAAAATTTTAGTGGACGCGGTGCGGACTGAATTAAAGATGTTGGTGTCTGTCGATCAACCCGCACCGACAACGGCTCCCGTTTCAAAAGCCATGCCGCGTCCCGAAGTGAAACCCGTTATCAAACCCACGCCGATGACTCCTGCGCGACAAGTTGCCGAAGCGCCCGCGACTTATGCGGCCAGGCCCGCACCCGCTGACGATTGGACTGACAATTCCATGCCGCCTCCGCCAGATAATTTCCCCGATGATTGGCAGCCATCTTTCGAGGAAGAAATTATTGCGTCGAGGCCTGAGCCCTTCGATGAACTCAGGACGGCGCCAAAAGTTGATAACAAACCTGTCGCGCCGCGCGATTTAACGGAAAAAGCAAAAGCTGAATCAGAAGTCGAAGAACGGGAGCCGGTTGAAGCCAGCACTGAGCCGAGTCGAAGTGTCCAAAGCGAGGCGGTAGGACAAGATAGCATCTTGTCCCACATCGAACAACCGCATCCAATCATCCCGCCGTCGTTGTATGTCCCGCTGGCGAAAGAAGAAAAAGATCAGGAACATCCGCCGAAGCAGATCACGGTGATGCTGAGATCGACCGGTGACCACGAGCGCGACAAGCGCCGCATCAAAACCATTTACGGCACGTTGATTTCATTTCATGGCCGCGATAAATTTTCGTTCCAGATATTCGAGAACGGCAAGGGTTACCTGATGGACTTCCCCGGCGAGTCGACGCGCGTCTGCCCCGAGATGCTGGCGCGCCTGCAAAAGTTGATGGGCGAGGAAAGCTGGAGAGTCGAAGAGATTACGTTCCAATAATCAAGGAAAATAATATGGCTCATCCGCTTGTTGACCAATTCCGTTTTACCCGCAGTGAATGGTTGCACGGGCTGGAAGACGTTTCCGAAGAAGACGCCAAACAACATTTTGGCCCGATGAATTGCATCAGTTGGGTGGTGGGACATTTAGCATGGCAGGAACAAAGATATTTTCTCGACCGTGCACAAGGCAAAGTTCTTTATCCAAAATTAAATGAGATGTTCGCGGGCGGCGCTCCGATGAGCACACCGTCATTGAAGGAAATGATCGAGACATGGCAAGCCATTACAAAAGCTGTTGACCCGTTCCTTGACTCGCTAACGACCGAAGGTTTGCTGGCAGACTTGCTGCGCGAAGGCAAGTCCATCGGTCAATCCGTTGGTTCTGCCATGCGGCGTACAACCTACCATTACTGGTATCACATCGGGGAGATTCAAGCCATTCGCCAGATGTTGGGACATACCGACCTGCCGGAGTATGTGGGCGAGATTGAACAACAAGCGCCGTATCGGCCAGAAAAGAGTTAATGGGCGAGGAAAGTTAGAAAGTAGGAGAGATTACGTTTCAATAGCAAGATAAAAGTATAATTGGCTCGAGAGAGACAAAGGAAGAAAACCTTTCTTTTAGCAATTGAATTTAAAATATATTTGGAAACACTCAAAACAAGCAATCAACAATATCCATACTGGAGGCAAACATGGATTCACTGGATGCAACAGGTGTCTTTCAAACAATCATGAATTTTATTAGAACATCAAAAAACCCAGCTCTATTTGCAGGAGCGGGGGTAGGTGCCTATGCAGGATTACCTGCTTGGTCACAGTTGATGGAGCACCTAGCGAAAGTTGCAGAACAATACCAGGAAATAGAGACTGCGCAAGTAATACGCAAACGCTATATGAGCGGCCACTATTTAAACGCAGCCACGGTATTCAAAACATGTCCAACAATTCCGAGAGGGGAGATATTCAATCAAATTGCAGCAAATTTCTCGAATGTTCCTGAATATAAAAAACTAAATGCTTTGGTTTCACTTCCTTTTTGCGCAATATTTACAACAAATTACGATAGGTCTTTGCACGACGCCTATTCTGATATTGCAAGAAGGTCACCAAAGACGGTCGAGCTAAATGACACAACAATGCGAATTGCGCCATTCAACAAAGACTTTTACATTGCCAGACTACATGGTAGAGCAGAGGTTCCTGATACCATAATCTTAGATGAAAGTGATTACAAACAACTACTAGCCAACAGGGATTATTTGGATCTCCTTTCGCACGCCTTCAGTAATTACGAATTTCTTTTTATCGGCTTTTCTTTTTTAGATCCGGCAATAGCCTTTGTGCTTGACATTGTCGAACAAAGAGTATCTCCCAACTTTCCTAAGATGCACATCGCACTTTTGCCCATGGATGCAAACAAGGAATTAATAACCAGGCTTGCACAAAAAAATATCAAGACTTTATATTACGACCCAAGCTATAATTATTTCGCACTATGGGAAGGAATAAAACTTGCGTCCAGAGAAATACCAAATGAAACAAAGAGAAACAAACCAGTAGCAGAATTTCCACTGAAGCCCATACAACGTTTTTTGGCGACATCATATGCTAGACTTAAAATCTCAAAAACTATTCAACCGTTAAGAGAGGTGGTCATCGATGGAATGCTAATTACAATGCTACGAGAGACCGACTCTAAAACCGTTCTAATGAAAGATATTTTAAGCAGCGTACAAGATTTCTTAAATATTCCAATTCACGACTGCGAGACATTGTTGGCAGAAAGGATTAATTACCTCACAATCGAGGGTACTATCCAACAAGATAATGATTTAATATCACTCGTTTCACAAAATTTTCACGACCTAACTGACGACCTGAAGATTTTAATACAAGGCATTGAAAACAGAATACTGGTCAGACATGGCGGAAAAGATATATATCCGGAATTGATTGATGCAGCAAAAAACTCAATTGAAAGAATTTTGCTAGCTCGAGGATGGGATTTAGGAGCAAACTATGTGGGAGCAATTGAAGAAAACCAACTAGATATTACATCAACAATAAGAAGTATTATTGATAAATTCTCTGCAAAACTACCAGAAGCTGATAAAGAAAGATTGTTTTTCTCATGTGTTGATTTATTTCAAAATCCCGATACAACTGAAAGTCAAATTCTTGCATCTCTTGGGAGAGTTTCATTTGCTTTACAAATTATCATGAATAAACCAAGCGAAGTAGTGACGCACAAAGCGCTTTTGCCTGAATTAATTTACCTTGACTCTAACGTATTAATGCCCGCAATTGTAGTAGGTCACCCCTTTCAACAGGTTTACAGCGATGCGCTTAAGAGATTAGTGGATGCCTGTAAAAACGCAGGTGTTTCATTAAATATCGCAATCGCTGAACCTTTCCTTGAAGAAATCTTACATCACAAAGAAATCGCCATTTCCGAAGTTGAAGAAATGGAATTAGACAACCCAGATCGCCTTTACGAACACATCCAACTCCATAGCAGCGGAGTAAATGTCTATGTAATTGCATTTAGCAGCATAAAAAAAATGGATCCTCAAATATCTTTTCAAGCGTTCTTAAAAAAATATGCTCCATACAATGACATTGGTAGTTTGAAAGAATTCATAAAAACATGGAATGTAAATTTCTTGTCGCTCAATTTCGACAGAAATGAAATGCCAGATTATATTCGATATTTTAACGAGTTAAAAGGTCAGTTCAACACTGCACCAGAATATCAAAGAAAGAAGGATATATTAATTGAACACGAAGCTCGCCAGCTCTTAAGGGTAAAACTAGATCTTGATAAGAATTTTCGAGTTTTGTTTGTAACCATGGACAATAAGCTCAGAAAATTTTCAAGAGGGCCGATTCTAGGTTATCCTGGTTCTGCGTTAATCACGCATACCGGTTTGGTTCAATTAATTGACATGCTGATCGGATTTGAAACTGATGCAGGATCAATGGCAAGGCTACTCTGGGGAAGTTACATATCTGACGAAAAGCTCGTCATTATTAATTACTTTACCAACTTGGCGCTGAGAGATTATGACGCCGCAATGGCAATGTCCTTGCCCGAAGTATTGGATGTTATCGTGCCTATGGTCTCTCAAGCTGCTCGAAAAGAGGGTATATCCCTTGCGCCTGGAGCAAATACCAATCACAAAATCGAAATAACAAAATTTATGGATCGTTTCGAAGATAGGTTTTATGAAAACATGGCTGAAGCTATCAGAAAGCGAGAAAAGGATGTTGAGGAGTAATTTTCCAATATCCACCTAGAAAATAAAAACGGTCACGGGATTCCATCCGCGACTGTTTTTATTATGCTACAATCCCGAAACCACTTTACAAGTATTCAGGAGATTTCCAATGTTCAAATCCAAACGCAGATCGATCGTCACACCGCAATCGGAGCATTTAAAATTAGTCGGCACGCTGGCAATGTTATGGGGAAACGCCGAATTCGATAACCCGCCAATCGAAAAGAATTCCATGATCGCCGGAATGGGTCAGCACGACCGCGGCTACGGTTATCTCGACGATCATCCCATCGGCGGCATGAGCGACGATGAATGGCTTCCCATTGCACGGCGGACTTTCTCCATGGAATGTTCGGATATTGTCGCAGATACCATCGTCAAATATCATTTTCGGCGGCTGGCTTCTTCTGACACATCAGCTCCGCGCAAATCCCTTGCGAACGAGTTCACGCAATTACTTGACGAGCAACTAAAGAAACATAATCTTTCCAAAAAATTATTTGACCGTCTGGATCGCATCACGAATCTCTGCGACATGATCTCATTCAGCCTTTGCTTCGACGTACCGGCATCAGGAAAAATATCCATCTTTCCGCGCAACGGCGACGATAGCGAAGTGGATGTCAATTACCATGTGGAAGATGGCGTCATCGCTGTTTCGCCGTGGCCATTCTCGGTCAAAGCACATCAGGGATATTTGGTCGCTTATCATGCCGAGGGCTATCCTGAAAAGCTCGACCCTTTCATTCTTCCCTATTTATTGAAAGAGAATTAAACGAACAGACAGCAACGCGCAAAACGCGAGTTTACAAATTCTTTTACACTTTCGAGATTCGGTGTTAAATTAATTCACTATGTTTCAACTATCCGACACATGGAAAGCAACCTATCCCACCGCTCATGTGGGCGTGCTCGTTATGCACGGCGTAAAAAATCCGCCGCACCATGCCGGGTTGAAAGAACTTAAAACGACGCTTGAGACGGAACTGCATACGCGCTATGCAAATCAGTACCGCGCCATAATGTTGAAACACCCGATCCTGCAGGCTTACGACACCTATTATCGGAAGTTTGACAAGACATACCACGTCCAGCTTCAACTCGAGTCGATCCTGTTCAAGGGCAAGTCCATTCCCAACGTTGCGGCCCTGGTTGAAGCCATGTTCATGGCCGAAGTGGACAATCTGCTGCTGACGGCGGGTCACGATCTGAATGAGATTCATCCGCCCCTCACGCTGGATGTGGCCAAAGGGACCGAAAGCTATGTCTTGCTGCACGACAAACCGCAGACACCCAAAGCTGGCGACATGATGATTCGTGACGGCAGGGGCATCATCTCGAGCATCATCTACGGGCCGGACGACCGCACGCAGATCTCTGCCCGTACAAAGAACGTGGTCTTCACGGTCTACGCGCCGGAGGGAGTCAGCACAGAGGCGGTCACACATCATTTGGAAGAAATCCAAAAGTATGTGCAGGTCATCGCTCCAGATGCAAAAACTGAATTGATAAAAGTCTTTGGTGTGGAATAAAAGCCCCACCCTACCCAAATTCTTTCGGAATTTGGGGAGGGACTCAGAGATGGGCAAACTCAGAAAACCATGTTGAAAACCAGCACCTACAACTCTGTCACTCGCTTTGATTTGGCACGCACAATCGCCGGCCGCGGCCGCTATTGGACGACCGCTTATCTGGTGGATGGAACAATGATCGACACCGGCTGCGCGCATACAGCCCGCGAACTGGTCAAGGCATTGGATGAGACGCGACTAATTCGTATCATCAACACGCACACGCATGAAGATCACATTGGGGCAAATGGAATCTTACAGCGTCAGCACGCGGACCTTGAAATTTTTGCCCATCCACTGGCCATTCCTGTGCTGGAAGATCCACGCGGTAAACAACCGCTACATCCTTATCGCAAACTTTTCTGGGGCTGGCCTGAACCGTCTCACGGCCATCCGCTCGCAGATGAAGAGTGGATCGAAACTGACCACTTCCGTTTTCAGGTGCTTTACACACCCGGTCACAGCCCGGATCATATCTGCCTCTATGAACCTGAACAAGGCTGGCTGTTCACCGGCGATTTATTCGTCGGCGGTTGGGATCGTGCTTTGCGTGAAGGTTACAACATCTGGCAGATCATCGCTTCATTGAAACGAGTTGCCGCTCTTCCTGCCACTGTCATGTTTCCCGGCAGTGCACGCGTCCGTGAAAACCCAAAGAATGATCTCGATGCAAAAATCGCTTATCTCGAAGAGTTCGGGGATAAGGTGTTAAATCTTCATCACAAAGGCTGGGATGTGAATGCCATTGTCCGCGCCTTATGTGGGAAGCCAATGTTCATAGAACTTATCACACTGGGAAATTTTACGCGTCAGCACTTGGTGCTGTCCTATTTAAGAAACGCTGACGGGAGAGACAGCTTTATCCGCCCAGGTAGATGAATGAAAACAGTCCCGGATAAAATACCCGGGACTGTTTTGTTTAATTCACACGCGTTAAAACAATAACTGGGATCACGCGCGTCGTCTTTTTGCGGTAATCGTCAAAGCCCGGCATCATCGCCACCATCGCATTATACAAACGTGTCCGCTCCGGTTCTTGTGCAACCTTCGCTCGGACCTGGAACTTTTCCGTGCCTACTTCAACGCTCACAAGCGGATTCGCCATGACGTTGTAATACCAATCGGGGTGGGTTGGCGCTCCACCTTTGGATGCGATCACCACCAGGCGGTCGCCATCCTTCACACATGCCACCGGGTTGATGCGTTCCTGTTTACTCTTTGCTCCTTGAGTATGCAAAAGAAGCAGCATCTTGCCTTCGAATGGTCCGCCAACCTTGCCGCCGTTTGCACGAAACTCATCGATGATCTTCTGATTCCGGTCGTTCATCTCGCTCATATTGATCTCCTTATAAAAATAAAAATCATTTGGTTACCGAAGTATAAGTTATCAACATAAAACGACGATTAGCGCCGGTACGTCAATATTTGACTTGACATTTCCTCTACACCAAATATAATTGCATTTTGAAACTATTCTCAAAGGAAACCAAATCGTGACATCTCCCAGTCAAACCGCCGCGCTGGTCATGGACAATATCCCATTGCTGATGCGCCTGCTACGGGCAAAGTACCGCGAAAAACGCGTCGGCGATTTGTCGATGGCGCAGTTCCGCACATTGGCTTTCGTGGACGCAAATCAGGGAGCATCGCTGTCAGAGGTGGCCGGGCACATCGGGCTGGGACTCCCCTCGATGTCCAAGCTGGTGGACGCGCTGGTTAAACGTAAATTACTCACGCGCGAACTGCATGGAACAGATCGCCGCCGCATCTGCCTTGCTCTGACATCCAAAGGCAAGCGCGAGCTGGACGAGGCCTATCAGCACACGCAATCATTCTTTGCCGAAAAATTTGCAGAGCTTTCGAACGACGAGCGCACACAGATCGGCGAAGCGATGAATGTGATGAGAAAATTGTTTGCGCTCGAGCAAAAGGTGTCCACACCCGAACCGCCTGAAGAATAGCTGTCTCAATTTACCAATAAATTTCCCAAAGGAGTCACACAAGAAATGGAAAAGCAGTATTCCTTATTTGGAAGAAAAGTCGAATATAAGTGGATCGTACTTAGCGTGACGACCATCGGCGCGCTGATGGCCGCCATCGACAGCACTATCGTTATCCTTGGCCTGCCGGATATGATGGTCAAGTTGCATGCGGACTTGGTCGAAATGATCTGGGTCATCATGGGCTACATTCTGGTCAGCACGGTCTTTCTTCTGACCTTTGGCCGGGTCGCCGATATGTTGGGCCGGGTGCGCATGTACAACCTTGGCTTTGTTATCTTCACCATAGGCTCAGCCTTATGCGGCGTCTCTGGCAATGCCACCCAGTTGATTATCTTCCGATTGGTGCAAGGCAGCGGCGCAGCCATGATGGTGGTCAACAGCGTGGCGCTCATCACCGAAGTCTTTCCGCCCAACGAACGCGGCAAAGCACTTGGCATTAATGCCATTACCTTCTCCTTCGGCGGTGTGGCAGGACCAGTTCTGGGTGGCTTGATTCTGACTTTGGCTGATTGGCGTTGGATTTTCTTCATCAATGTTCCAGTTGGGTTGTTCGGCGCAATATGGGGATATAGTGTGTTGCGTGAGATGTCGGCCCGCAAACCAGGCGAACGCTTCGACGGAATCGGTGCGCTCAGCTTCAGCATCGGGCTAACCGCCCTGTTGATTGCCTTGACAATGGGAATTCAGTTCAGCTTTACGTCGACTCCCATTGTTGTACTCTTTATCGTATTCTTAATCGGAGTGGCATTTTTCCTGTGGTGGGAACGCCGCGCTACGAATCCCGTTCTTGACTTGTCTCTGTTCAACAATCGCGTCTACAACTTCTCGGTACTCTCTGCGATGCTGCAATCACTCGCCCTCTTCGCAGTGAACTTTCTGATCGTGTTCTATTTGCAGGGTGTGCTCGGTTACGATCCATTGAAGGCTGCGCTTTTGCTCATTCCTTTGCCAGTTATGACATCCATCGTAGCTCCATGGGGCGGCAACGTTGCAGATCGTATCGGTGCGCGCATTCCGGCCACGATCGGATTGCTGATTCAAGGAGTGGCCCTCGTCTGGTTCACGCGCATCACACCGGCCATGCCTTATTGGCAGATCGCTCTCGGCTTGGGTTTGATGGGCTTCGGCGGCGGTTTGTTCTATCCGCCGAATACCAGCGCCGCCATGAATGCTTCACCGAAGGATCGGCTTGGCATCGCATCTGGCACACTGGCAACTTTGCGTCAGGCAGGCATGGTGACCAGCTTTGCATTGTCCCTGGCGGTTGCTGCCAGCAGTTTGCCGCGTGAGGTGATGATGCAGCTCTTTGTCGGCAACAATGTCACACTTGGCTCGGCTCCGATGCTGGCCTTTGTGACTGGGATGCACAGTGCATTTTGGGTTTCAACGGTGCTGGTTGTCTTCGCCGCCGGCATTTCATTTGTCCGCGGCAAGGAAGATCGCGATGTTCTTACTGAAGAACATGCCAAGGCTGCCGGAACTTTCATCGAATAAAATCCCGCAAATTATTTTTGAATCAAAAGACGCTCCGGTCGAGAGCGTCTTTTCGTTTAAAGCGGGGTTTCAATAGTCAACCCACTTTGGAGAATCAAAATGAATGAAATTCTTGCCACCATCATTACCTTTGCCGTTGCCCTCGGCTTTTTGCGCCTGATGGATTTCTTTGCCCAGCGCGGCTGGATCGATTCGCGCTTGAGTCGCAAACTGATCCACATCGGGACAGGTCCGATTTTTGTTTTATGCTGGCTGTTATTCCCAAACACACCCGAAGCCCGCTGGCTGGCTGCGCTTGTGCCATTTATGATCGTTGTTCAATTCGCATTGGTCGGTCTGGGCATAATGAAAGATGATGCCGCCGTACAAGCCATGTCGCGCAACGGTGACCGGCGTGAAATATTGCGCGGCCCGCTTTATTATGGAATTGCTTTTGTTATTTTGACTCTCGTCTTCTGGAAGAATTCCCCGATCGGGATGACGGCCCTTATGCTGATGTGTGGCGGCGATGGCCTGGCCGACATCGTCGGGCGCCGCATCGCTTCACCCAAGCTGGCGTGGAGCGCAGAAAAATCCATTGCCGGTTCTGCCAGCGTTTTCATCGGCGGCTGGTTGATGACCGCGTTGATTCTTTTCGTTTATGTTTCGGTTGGGGTTTTCACAAAATCATTTGCTAGTTATCTTTTGCCGATCACCATCGTCACACTGATTGGCACGGTTGTTGAGTCCCTGCCGCATAAAGATGTGGACAATATCACGGTCACGCTGGCAGCGGTCATCGTTGGATTATTTGTGTTTTAGGATTATCCCAACACTGCTTCTCGAACTGCCATACATCTTTCACAATCATCCCGCTGACAAAGCAAAGCCAGCGGGTCTTTTTTTATTTTTTGAATAACAACCGAAAATAAAATTTTCAATGAGATGGCCTGCACAAGAGCATCTCCCACTTGAATTCGTCGGACCTCATTTTCTATGTCTGGTGCAATGGCATCGAAGCCAGACGAATCTCCAGGAAAGCCGGGACATTCAATAATACTGGTTGGTGTTAATGCCCAACGTGTAAATTGTTTACGGCCTGCCAATTTCTCAGCGAAATGAATGCTGGTGTTGACAGTGTGATCCACACCTAACAATAAAACCCAACCATTCGCTTCAGCCAATGCACCAATCGCCCCAAGCGGATTTTGCAAAGTCTGCGCAGCGAGAAATTTATCAGCACGGATTCCCGCAAAAGATTGGATGGGGTGGTTGGTCCGCTTTGCAGACGGAAGCCGTCTCAACGTCTCAGGCACGATGCCCATCATTTTGTCGCACGGCATATTCAGCGTGAATGGTTCCGCCATGAAATTCAAATTCTGATCGCCGCCGTACGTGAGTCCGTTGTTCGGCGGGCCGACCTCAGGTGTGATCATCGTTTTATATGTAAAGGTCGGCATGACCAGCACGCCGACAGAATCAAGAACGGCGCGCAATAAAGTCTGCGCGCCGCCGTCGACATTGCCAAACGAGTTCAAGGATGCATGAGCAATGACTGGACTATTTTTCAAATCCAATTCATCCAGACCCAAGCGAAGATCACCATAACTCAGCATCGTTTGGGAATTATTTTCCCTTCCACTCAGGTTTTCGTTTTTCGATAAAGGCCTTCATGCCTTCCTTTTGATCCTCGGTTGCGAACAAATTATAAAATTCCTGACGCTCAGCATGGATGGCATCTTTCAAAGCTAGTTCATAAGCCTGGTTGATCATCTTCTTCGCAGCGCGGACCGCAAGCGGCGCGCGTGATGCAATTTCATCTGCGAGTTTTATCGCTTCGTCGAGATAACTTTCTTTCGGGACGATACGGTTGACGAGACCAAACTGATAGGCTTCCTGCGCCGACAATGTACGGTTGTTCAGGATCATTTCCATGGCAAGCGTCTTGCCCACCGCGCGCGTCAGGCGTTGAGTTCCGCCCGCACCCGGGATAACTCCAATCGTAATTTCAGGCTGGCCGAATTTCGCGGACTCAGACGCGACGATCATGTCACACGACATGGCGACTTCACATCCACCGCCCAACGCATATCCCGACACGGCCGCGATGACCGGCTTGCGAATGGACAGAATTTTGCTGAAGACGGCGATGGAATTCCCATCCATCATTTGTTGCATGGATTTATCGGCCATCTCTTTGATGTCTGCGCCTGCCGCAAAAGCCTTCTCGCTGCCGGTAAGCACCATCGCACCGATGTTGTCATCATTGTCGAAAGTTTCGAGCGTAGTCATCAACTCGCTCACCAATTGGTTATTGAGCGCGTTCAACGCCTGCGGACGATTGAGCGTGATCAACCCAACTCGTCCGCGTGTTTCGGTCAGGATCATTTCATATGGCATGGTCTCTCCTTGATTTGAACCGCGAAGCTCGCGAGGTACGCAAAGATTTTTCTTTTTTTAGTGAACTTGGCGGCCTTGGCGTTCTTTGCGGTTCGTTTTTTGGGACTCACAATATCAGATGGAACGATTCTACACGAGAAATAAAATTGTGCTACCATTCCCGCAAAAATTCTATACATCAAGGAGAAAAATTATGGACATCCTTCTCATGATCCACTCGCTGGTTCGCTGGGTCATTGTGGTCGTGGCGGTCGTTGCCATTATCAAATTCGCGATCGGCTGGGCGGGCAACCTGGCCTTCAAAGGCATGGACCGCGGTCTCGCCTCCGGCTTCAGCGGCATGATGGATTTACAGGTTCTGCTGGGTCTGATCTATTTCATCTGGAATGGCATTGCCGTGACAGGCTTTCCGCTATATCGTATCGAGCACATGATCACGATGCTCATCGCAACCGGTCTATCCCATGTCTCTGCGCGCCTCAAGAATTTAAACGACAAACTCCGCTTCCAGTATTCGTTATTCGTAATTATGGGCACACTGGTATTGGTCTTCATCGGTATTTCATTCCTGCCTGCAAGCGCAAGATAACCCCACACATCAAGAATTATCATGACGACAACTGAAACAACTGCCCCAGCCGATAAACTCGACTTCAAACGCGTCTTGCCCATCATCGTCATCGTGCTCGTTGACCTGATCGGCCTCTCGATCATCATTCCGCTTCTGCCGCTCTTCGCCGCGCGCTTCGGCGCAACGCCATTTACCATCGGCGTCTTACAAGCCACCTACCCGATGATGCAATTCATCGGCGCGCCCGTGCTCGGGCGTCTCTCCGATCGCTTCGGACGCAAACCCATCCTCATCATCAGTCAGTTTGGAACATTTGCCGGATTTATTTTGCTTGGATTTTCCAACACGCTCTGGCTCTTGTTCATCTCGCGCATCATCGACGGCTTGTCGGGCGCGAACTTATCCACCGCACAGAGCGCCATCACTGACAGCACCACTGAGAAGACTCGTACGCAGGGACTCGGTCTCATTGGCGCAGCCTTCGGTGTCGGATTTATCCTCGGGCCGATCATCGCTTATATCGTGCTGGCCGCTTCGGGCGGGGACTATCGAACAGTCGCGTTCACCGCAGCCTTTTTCTCGCTGATGTCCATCCTGCTGACAACCTTCTGGTTCCATGAAACTCATCACGATGATGAGCCTGTCACCGCCTCGCGCAAATCGCCGTTCAGTTTTCAAGCCATGCGTGATGCGCTCGGACGTCCGGCCATCGGCTTTCTTTTGCTGGTGATGTTCTTCTATCAAATCGCCTTTGGCGGTTACGAACAACTCTTTTCATTATTCACGCTGACCCGCCTCGGCATGGATGCCACCGACACGGCAGGTTTGTTCGCCCTGGCCGGTATTTTTATTGTGATCGTTCAAGGCGGCCTCATCGGCCGTTGGTCCCGGAAGAAAGGTGATCGTTGGCTCGTCATCCTGGGTGTGTCTGCATTAGCCATCGGCTTGATTGGAACATCGCTTACGCCGAGTATCCCGGTCCCATGGTATAGCCAGTCAAAAGTTATAGAGAGCCTGGCCGGACAAAGCTCGATGCAGATTTCAACACAGACAATCAAAGTGGCGTTGCCGAATGAAGCCGCGAAAGGCTGGTTTGGAATCATCTGGTTATTGGTGGCAAGTTTCCCAGCTGCGTTGGGAGGCGGTGTTCTGCATCCAGCCATCAATAGTTTGATCACAAAGTCATCCACTAAAAACGAGGTGGGTGGGATGCTGGGCATTTCGACTGCGTTCTATAGCGCGGCCAATGCCATCGCGCCTTTGTTTTACGGTTCACTCTTTCAATGGTTCGGCGCACCCGTGCCATTCTTTATCGGCGGCTTGATCCTGGCTGTGTTATGGATGATCGCACCGCGCTCGATACCCAAGGCTGCAACAGCCTGATCACCGTCATTGCGAGTGATGGTCGAGTAGGTGGCGCTTTTCCACCGTATCGAGACCGCGCGTGGCAATCCCAAACTTTATAGAAGATTGCCGCACCGCCAGGAACATGACTAGCAATGACATAATCATTTTATGATTTGTTTCATATTTTCATCAATGAATGGTCTTAGCGTTATTGGAGATGAACGATGAATTCAAAAACAATTATATTTATTCACGGCATGTTCATGAATTCCCTGTGCTGGGAAGGTTGGACAAAATATTTCGTAGGCAAAGGTTATAGGGTTCTCGCCCCAGATTGGCCCGCACATGAAGGCACGCCTGATATGCTCCGCAAGAAACATCCTGACTCGGAGCTTGGCAGACTCACGCTGACGAAAGTCGTCGATCACTTCACCAACATCATCAACAAGCTTGAAGAAAAGCCGATCATCATCGGACATTCGATGGGCGCGCTGGTTACGCAAATCCTTATCAACCGCGAACTGGGTGCGGCAGGCATCGCCATCGACTCTGCGCCTCCGGCAGGCGTCTTCACAACAGCCTGGTCATTTCTCAAAGCCAACTTCCCGATGATCACGCCCTTTGCGTCCAGAACCCTGCCACACCTGATGACCTTCGAGCAATTCCAGTATGCCTTTGTCAACACACTCCCACTGAATGTTCAACAGGACGCGTATGAAAAATACGTTGTGCCTGAGTCACGACAAGTTCCACAGGAATCATTGGGCAAAGCTGGCAAAGTTGACTTCACTAAAGATCACGCACCTTTACTTTTAACTGCAGGTTCAATTGACCACATCATCCCAGCCTCGCTTAATAAATCCAATTACGAAAAATATATGGCTTCAGAATCTGTCACAGACTTCAAGGAATTTCCCGGGCAGACTCACTTCCTGATCGGACAAAAAGGCTGGGAAGAGATCGCCGATTATGTCGCTGCATGGCTGGAACAAAAAGGAGTCTAAATGAATGTCATTGCGAATATCGTCATTGCCATCATTGTCATCCTACACATCGGCTTTCTCATCCTTGAGATGTTCCTGTGGACGAAGCCGTTTGGCTTGAAAACTTTCAACATGACCAAAGAGGTGGCCAAGTCGTCCGCCACGCTGGCCGCCAATCAGGGGCTATACAACGGTTTTCTGGCTGCAGGTTTGTTCTGGGGAATCTTTTCCGACATGGTGTCGGTCAAGATTTTCTTTCTGATCTGTGTATTGATCGCAGGTATCTACGGCGGTCTGACCGCCAAGCGCTCCATCCTTTATATGCAGGCGCTTCCGGCGTTGATCGGGCTGATATTGGTTTTTCTTTCGAGGTAGTTTTAGAAATCAAACAAAGGCGGAGTCTTACAATCTCGTAAGACTCCGTTTGCATTTAATTGTTGGCCTCGACAATGGTTTCTTGTGTAGTAGAATGAATTTCAACTCTCCACTGAAAGGATTACAACTCATTCATGATGACCCTCACTGGTTTTATTCTGGCCGGATTGGCGGCCCTTGCAGCCGGTGCAATCAATGCACTGGCTGGTGGAGGCACGCTGATTACTTTTCCGGCTCTCGTCGCACTTGGACTTCCAGCGGTCGCCGCCAACGTTACCAACACCATCGCCCTTTCTCCCGGCTACATCGGCGGGACATTGGCGCAACTCGATGACCTAAAAGGGCAGGAGAAAAGATTATGGCTGCTCATCCCAGCCGGAGTTATCGGCGGAATCATCGGCGGCTATCTTTTGCTCAACACTGGCGAAAAACTCTTCAGCGCCCTCGTCCCTTATCTGATCCTACTGGCTTCGGGTCTGCTCGCGGTTCAAGATCCGGTCAAGGCCTGGTTGGTACGTCATGCCGAGCAAAATAAAGATCATACTCCTTCCGAAAAATGGGCGATGTTTCCTGTTGGATTGGCTGCCATCTATGGCGGATATTTCGGCGCAGGCTTGAGCGTGATCGTGCTCGCCGTTTTAGGACTTGTAGTCGAAGACACGCTGACGCGCTTGAATGCCATCAAACAAGCCATCGGATTCGCCGTCAACTTTGCCGCGGCGATCTTCTTCCTGTTTTCAGGGAAAGTGGTCTGGCCGGTGGCAATTGTCATGGCAGTCGGTGCTTTGACCGGCGGAGCCTTGGGCGGACGACTGGCTGGCCGCATCAAACCGTCAACTTTGCGTTGGATCGTGGTAACGATCGGCGTGGTCGTCTCGATCATTTATTTCATCAAGGGATAGCTTCAAATAAAAACTAGGCCGCGAATATTCGCGGCCTAGTTTTTATTCAACAGAATATCGGCCAGCTCGGGTGTGTTATTCAATATCATATTTGCCCCCATTCTTTTTAACTCCGGCTCTTCACCAAAACCGCATAACACACCAACGGTCTGCGTCCCCGCCATTTTCCCGGCACGAATATCCACGGTGGTATCGCCGACCATAAGGCAGACGTCAGGTGCAACATTCATTCGTTTGGCGGCCAGCAGGATCGGGTCCGGATAAGGTTTCGTATGAGGCGCCGAAAGTCCCGTAATAATGGCATCGAAATATTTTGCCAAGTCAAATTGATCGAGAAAAGCCATCGTACCATCTTCATCGCGCGCGCTGACGATTGCCATCGGGAAATGTCCGTGCAAACGTGCCAGCATTTCGTCCACGCCGGGGATGAGTAAAAACTTTTTGGGTCGCGGTCTGCGGCGGCGATTGAACCAATGAACGATCGCAACAATCTCATCATCGAGTCCAATGGTATCCGTGAACCCCAACAATGTATTACCCGGAGCTTCCGCCCACATCACAAATCGACGTGCAACGTGGTTCGGATCGCGAAATAAAAAGCGCGGCAGAAAACGCTGCACTTTTTGTGTGTACAGGTCATCGGTATCGCTCAATGTACCATCCACATCAAAGCACAATGCGCGAATGCGGGAAGTTTCAAGAGACATATTTCAATTGTACCCGAACGTTATGCTATACTTTGCATAAGAATAACGCACTGTTCCACGGGAATATTTCATCATGGCAAAAAGTCGTAATCAATCATTGCTCGAACTCCTTATCCAGGTCAACCGAGAAGTTGCCGCGGCGCTCGATCTTCGCACCGTATTGCAGCGCCTTCTTTTCGCGGCCATTCAAAACGTTGGAGGCGAGCGTGGCAGTATTGTTGTGCTCGACGATAACAGCAAACCCGTGGACGCCACCATTGTTTACGGTCAGAGTTTCCACGAACACACTACAAAGCAATTACGCGAGACAGTGGATCGCGGTCTGGCCGGATGGGTTGTCAAAAACCGCGAAGCCGCATTGATTCCCGACACAAGCAAGGATGAACGCTGGCTCCAGCGCCCGGATGATGCACGCGACAAGAGCGGACCCAAATCTGCGATCTGTGTGCCGCTTCTGGCGCGGGACCGATTGGTCGGCGTACTGACCCTCGTCCATTCCACGCCGAATGCTTTTACCACCAAACATCTTGAACTTATGCAAGCCATCGCAGACCAGGCCAGCATCGCAGTGCTGAACGCTCAACTCTTCGGTCAGTCGCAAAAGGCTCATCAACGTTACCGCGAACTTTTTGCAGAAAGCATCGACCCGATCTTTATCACCGACCTGGAAGGCAAGATCATCGAGGCCAACCGCGAAGCAGTCAAGATCAGTGGTTTCCAAAACAATGATCTGCATAAAATGAGCATTGACCAGTTGCACGAAGTCAATTGGAACAAGACCGGCATGGAGTTTGAGAATCTAGCCGGTGAAAATGAATGCACTTATGAATCGGTTTTGCATGGATCTGATTCGAGAAAAACGCCCATCGAAGTTTACGCACGACGCGTGGACTTCGAAGATGCAGAGTCCATTCAATGGACTCTGCGCAACATTACCGAACGCAAGGAACTGGATTCTCTGCGCGAGGACCTGATGGCCATGATCTATCATGACCTGCGTTCGCCGCTGGGCAATATCGTCTCAAGCCTAGACGTTTTGGATGGCATGATCGGCACGGATGAAGCCATACGCTCCATCCTTAATATTGCGGTCAATTCCACAGATCGCATCCAGCGGCTAGTTAATTCATTGCTCGATATCAACCGGTTCGAATCGGGGCAAACCGTCGCCACACAAAAGGCAATCAATCCACAAGGCCTGATCACGAACGCTGTCAAAGATGTGATGCCGTCCGCAACGGGACGCCACCAAACCATCGAGACCCAGATCGTTGAACCGCTGCCGGATATCTGGGTGGACGAGGATATGTTGCGCCGCGTCCTGATCAATCTGCTGGAGAATGCCATCAAGTTCTCGAAGACAGAGACTAAAATCATTATCAGCGCACAGAGAGATCATGAGTCGGTACGCTTCTCGGTGCAGGATAATGGATTGGGCATTCCTTCTTCAGAGCACAAACGAATCTTTGACAAATTCGCCCGCATCAAAGGTAAGGATAAACCCAGCGGTTTGGGCATCGGTCTGGCCTTCTGTCGTCTTGCCGTGCAGGCACACGGCGGGAAGATCTGGGTTGAAAGCGAAGAAGGCAAAGGCTCCAAGTTCATCTTCACTTTGCCCGTGATAAGCAAATAAAGTTTGAGAGTAAAATAGGTTTAGCTTTCACTTTCGGGTGGATGCTTAGGAGATTACATGCAACCCATTGCTGACAATATTTATATCGAAGACCATTATCTGGGCGTGACGTTGGGCGTCATCCAGCAACCGCGCGGATTGATCCAGGTCGATGCACCACCTTCGCCGGAAGACAGCCGCTCGTGGCGGGCAGCCCTGATGAGCCTGAGCGGCGGGCCGGAACGTTTGCTCGTCAATCTCGATGCGCACCCTGACCGCACCCTTGGCGCACGCGCCATGGATTGTACCGTGCTGGCGCAGGAAAAAACCGCGGCAGTCTTCCGCTCGCGGCCAACTACTTTTAAAGCACAAGGCGCTGAAACCGGTTCGGATTGGGAAACCATTCCCGGTCTCGGTACGGTGCGCTGGGCTCCGCCGGAAATTTCTTTTGGTGATCAAATGAGTTTATTTTGGGGCGAATCGCCGGTAATCTTCGAACATCATCCCGGCCCGGCATCAGGCGCCATGTGGGTAATCATCCCTGATGAAAAAGTCGCGTTCATTGGCGATCTCGTTCCAAAGAACCAGCCTCCCTTTTTGGCGCACGCCGATCTGCCAGCATGGATGGAATCGCTCGATACTCTTTTAAGCTCAGACTATCGCGGCTTCACCTTCGTCAGCGGGCGCGGCGGAACAGTCTCCACTGCCGCCATCAAAGCGCAAGCCGAATTCATCAAACTCATCCACGATAAACTCGAAAAGATGGCAGCCAAGGGACAACATCCTGAAGCAACCGAAAAATTGATCGAGAACTTTTTGACTCATTTCAAATCGTCAGCGGCGCGGCACAAACAATATGTCCAACGTATGCGCTATGGTCTGCGTCACTATTATGCTCGTCACTATCATTTGGGTAGTTCCGCCGAGGAATAGATGGAAGAAAGATTCTTGCCGATCTTTGAGCTCACGCGTGGCCGCATCGTCGAATCGATTCACTACGGCGCGGTCGCGATTGTGGACTCCAACAAAAAACTTTTGTACTCTTATGGCGACCCTCAGACGGTCGCTTTTTTACGCTCATCTGCAAAACCATTTCAGGCGTTGCCGTTTGTCGAGCGCGGCGGGGTCGGGACCTTTGGCCTGACTCCGCGCGAACTGGCATTAGTCTGCGCCTCACACGAAGGCTCGGACGAACACGTGCGCGTGGCTGAAAGCATTCAATCAAAAGTTGGAATCAAAGAAAGCGATCTGCAATGCGGCGTTCACATGCCGGGTGATACGCAGGCTTATAAATCTTTGATCGCCCACAATGAAAAGCCGACCACCAACCGCAACAACTGTTCGGGCAAACACAGCGGCATGTTGGCGCACGCAAAAATGCGCGGACTTCCGCTCAATAATTATCTTGATATCGATCATCCCATCCAGCAGGATATTTTGACTGGCTTCGCTGAGATGTGCGATTATCCGCGTGAAAAAGTTGAGCTGGGTGTGGATGGTTGCTCCGCACCAAATTTTGCTGTTCCGCTTTATAACGCCGCACTTGGATTTGCACGCGTTTGTGACCCACACGAATTTTCAGATGCACGCATCAAAGCCTGCAACGAAATTACATCTGCCATGACAAGTTATCCTGAAATGGTCAGTGGACAAAATGAGTTTGATTGCCGCCTCATGCAAGTTGGCAAAGGAAAAATTATTTGCAAACGCGGCGCGGAAGGTTATCAGGCCATCGGCCTTTTGCCCGGCGCGCTCGGCGCAGGTTCACCAGGAATTGGAATCACATTTAAAGTTTCCGATGGCGATATTGGTTTTCGCACCGTCAACATTGATCCGCTTAATCGTGTCCGCCCGGCAGTGACGTTGGAGATTCTGCGTCAGATCGGCGCACTGAATGATTCACAAATGAAAGAGTTGTCCGAGTTCGGGCCGACGTTACCCATCAAGAATCATCGTGGGCTTGTGGTCGGAGAGTCGAGGGCGACGTTCAAGCTTCAAAAAGAAAATTAATCGACCATGAATAAATATAATTGAACAAGAAATCAGAATCTTTGTTTATCCGTGTTCATTTGTGGTGAATTTTATGAATAATCTTTCCAAGCGCGCGCTCAAAGTCCACGAAAAACTTTTAGAAGCCTTCGGCGAACCGATCTGGCGCAATCCAATGCCGCCAATCGATGAATTGGTTTCCACGATCCTTTCCCAAAACACGAACGACATTAATCGTGACCGCGCCTTCAATGCTTTGCGCGCAAAATTTCTAACATGGGAATCCGTGCGCGATGCGAAGATAAAAGATGTGATCGATGCGATTCGTCCGGCAGGGCTGGCAAATCAAAAAGGTCCGCGCATACAAAACGTTTTAAGGGAAATTACAAAAGAACGCGACAACCTTGATCTATTGTTTCTCAAAGATCTGCCGCTCGAAGAAGCGCGCGCCTGGCTGACAAAGTTCAACGGTGTCGGCCCGAAGACCGCCGCAATCGTTTTATGTTTTTCGCTCGGACGTCCGGCTTTTCCAGTTGACACGCACATTTATCGCGTCAGCGGACGGATTGGATTAAGGCCGGAAAAGATGACCGTCGAGCAGGCGCACCCGCATTTAGAAAAATTATTTCCTCCTGAAACCTATTATGCTGCACATTTAAATATCATTCGTCTCGGCCGCGAAGTTTGCCACGCACGCAAACCTGATTGTCCGAATTGTCCGATCATTAAGTTGTGCGATTACGAGCCGAAGACAAAATAAGGAATGTCGTTGCGAAGGCGTTTTTTCCCGAAGCAATCTCCTCATAAATCAAAGATTGCTTCGTCACTTCGTTCCTCGCAATGACGTGAAATTTTCTATGAACCAGACTCCTCCCGTTAGCATCGCCTTGGAAAAACTTGGAATTCCGCACCGTGTCTTTCGACACGAGAATCCGGTCACATCGCTGGAGCAGGCTGCGTCCGATCGCGGACAAAAGCCGGGACAAGTTGTGCGCAGCATTCTTTTTCGCATTGGCGAAAACGAATTTCTCATGGCGCTGGTCGCTGGCCCTGCGCAAATTTCATGGAAAGTTTTACGCAAGCATCTTGGCCAGTCACGCTTGACGATGGCAACCGAGGATGAAGTTTTGGAAGTCACGGGTTACCGCGTCGGGACGGTGGGGCCGTTCGGATTGCCGCACCCGCTCAAAGTCTTGATTGATGCGAGCGTTTTGAAAGAGGAAGAAGTATCCATCGGCTCTGGGATGCGCAATACCGCTGTTATTTTGAAGAGCGCGGATCTGCATCGCGCACTCGAGAATTCAGAAATAGTCACGCTCACGGAAAATAGTTGACAAAATTCAGTCGCTGAATTATAATTGTACTATAAAGACTATTGCAATAATAGACTTTATAAAAAAGCAGACATGCGACTATCCAAACGCGGTGAATACGGCTTACGGGCAATGATCATTCTGGCGGAACCCTCCGGCCCGGACGCTCCCCTGCCAGTGGTGCAAATCAAAGAAATTTCGCAGCGCGAGAAAATCTCGGCCAAGTTCCTTGAGCAAATTTTGTTAACTCTCAAGAATGCAGGTATGCTCCACAGCAAAATGGGCGTCGGCGGTGGGTATTACCTGGCTAGGCCAGCCAGTGAGATCACCCTCGGCCAAATCTTTCGCGTGCTGGACGGTCCGGTTGCCCCCATCCGGTGCGTCAGTCAAATGGCCTATGAACCATGCGGATGTCCCGATGAGCAAACTTGCGGCCTACGATTGGTGATGGGTGATGTACGCAATGCCATCGCCAATATTCTCGATAATACCAGCCTTGCAGATGTGACCAAGCGGCAGAATTCTGTCCGTGAGCAGCTTGGACTAAAAAGTTACTAATTTATCGAGACACCTTCCAAAAGGTCGTTTTTTGTTGACCTAAAAGTCCATTAGTATTATAGACTTTATGATATACAAGCCAAATTGGAGATGAAATATGCACAAATTTACTCTGGCCCTGTTTTCCATACTCGTTGCGGCCTCTATTATGTTGACAGCGTGCGGCTCATCCACCCCCGCAGCGGATACCGTTTCAACAAACGGCGCCGCAACTGATAACTTGAATGGCAACATCACCATTTCAGGCGCGTTCGCCCTTTATCCGATGATGACTCTGTGGGCCGATGAGTTCCAGAAACTGCATCCCAAAGTCACCTTCGACATTTCAGCTGGCGGCGCAGGCAAAGGCATGACCGATG
>Ga0075275_1000003_pt1 | contig 29319 bp, 41 predicted proteins | sample SF_Rice_5C_80N_3_FD_69769 | JGI IMG/M metagenome (GOLD analysis project Ga0075275, IMG submission 69769) | Rice paddy soil microbial communities from Twitchell Island, California, USA - SF_Rice_5C_80N_305 | ecosystem: Environmental > Terrestrial > Soil > Paddy field/soil | place: USA: Twitchell... | reverse complement strand
CTTTTTTAAGTTGCAATTCTAATTGAGATAAAGGTTCGGCATATTTTAAACGATGTGTATTTAATTTATTTTGTAATTGTTGAGATAAAATTGCTTCTGCTGTTTTTTGTGGAGCATATTGTGCTTCTGTTCCTAATATATCAGCTTGTGAACCTAAGACATTTGATTGTAATCCTTTTTGTATAGCGGCCTGTAAATCGGGGACACCAAATGATTGGGCATTTAAGTTAAATGGTACACTAGGTAATTGCAATGGCATCGTAATTCCTAAAATTTATTAGCTAAATTGAAAGGGTGCGGAACCCACTTTATTAGCAGCATTTGATCCAGCATTTGTATTTCTTGAATTAAATAAATAAGGTGCAGCCTGACTTAAACCACCAACTAAGTTTGCCCAATTTTGTGCTTTTGATTGCTGCTCGCCTGCTTTTCCTGTATATCCATATCCGGCTTGAGTTCCTAATAAACTTCCTAAATTTTCAGCCAATCTAGAACCTGATTCATAACCTCTATTTACTATTCTTTCTTCACCGGTCAAACCACCGCCATATAAACCTAACAAATGATTTAAATAGTTTTCAAAATCTTCACCAGCTATTCTTTCACCAATTCTTGCAGCTGTTTCTTGATGCAATGGTGTACCTAAGGTTCCTCCTGCTGCTGATGCATTTTCAGCAGATTTTAATGCTTCTTGCAATCTAAGTTTATATCCTGGAGACGCTTGATAACCTTGTGATAATCTTGAATAAGTAGCGGCTGGATCGGTAATAAGTTCGGTAAATGTATTACCTAGTGATGGTAGGTATTGCTGACCTTGTTCAATGTAAGGTCTAAAATAAGGCGTTATAGTTCCTGGTATTTGATTTAAATATTGTTGGGCGGCATAGGATGGATTATCTCTTGGCTTTTGTTTATTTAATACACCAGATGCTCCGCCAATAGCCGTTCCAATACCGCCAATTAAATTTCCAAGTCCACCTAATGAACCTAAACCTGATAATAGCGAACTAAAAATATTAGCCATTGTTCTCTCACATTAAGTTAATGTCACTGTTTTAAAAACAGGAGCATTTAATCCATTATTTATAGCTATCATTATACTATTAACCGTTGAATTATAAACTATTGTTCCATATTGACAGGTAAATTGACCATTTAGTAAAACATTATTTTGAATGGTTGTAATTTGTGATGCAGTTAAAGTTGGAACAACAAATCCCTCCGTGCCAATATTTTGTTGTAATTGAGTAATTAATTGCTGCATAAATATTTGTTCAACAGGAGTTCTATTACCACTTTCATCTACAATGGGAGAAAAAGCAGGTAAATTAGGAATCATCATTGGTATATCTCCATGACGCCATCAAAAACCACAAAACGACTAAATCCCCAAAATTGCAACATCACAGAACAATCATTAAACTGTCCAAGTCGTTGATAAATAAATCTTGATTTTCTAACCCCTGGAGGATTCATATTAAGACGATATTGATTGCCAAAATTTTCTCCGCCATCCCTTGATATGGACAAATCAACAGCTTGAGAAGCAACTTGTACAATGGGATATGATAGTTGAAATTTTTGTTCCAAACCTATAGGAATGAAATTTTCGGTACTGATAAAATTGATATTTTCTGTTCCTAGTATAATTGGATCACCACTAAAGAAATAAAAATTTTGTATATTATTTGGTTGGCCATTTTCTATGGTAAATGACAACGATTTAATAATACCGTAAAGCTGAGAAGGAAAACGTGTAGGCGGACATATTCTGATTCTTGGTATAGTTTCAATTTTTGTAGGACTATATTGATAGTCTGTAAATTGAGTTCCTATTTGATATAAATTTCCGTCATTGAAGCTTACAAAGTAATATTGATTATTAAAGAATATTACTTTTCGTGCGACATGATAGTTTAAATTTTCATCAGTTGCTGTAAAAAATTCGCCAGTATTTAGATCATATAGATAAGTTAAATTATCTGTTTTAAATGTAAATTGATAAATTAAATGACCATCTAATTTAATCAAAAAACCAATACAATCTGTTGGTTGAGTTAGTTCTGAAAACTTAAAATCGATACCATCAGTTGAAATTTCTTTAATACTATTACCATCAGAAATCATAATAACAGGACCTGATTGCTCATTTGCACCAAGCCAAATTACGATATTACCTAATTCTGCAATAGATGATGGGTTTAAGCATCCATAATCTATGTTATAAGAAGCTTGTTTTTGATAAGGAAATAATGCCGCACCAACATCTACCCATGGTTCTACAACATTTTCACCAAAAATAAATAATAAATTTCCACGTCCAGGAAATGGAACGGCGGCCTGAATTCTATCTGGTTTGGTTTGTAGCGAACCAATACTACTTGCTAGATTTTGAAATACCACAGAGTTTGCATTTGATAACAACCATGTTGTTGTTCCATTGCAAGTTAAAATAAATCGTCCATTTTGAAATGAAATATACCCTGGATTTACAGTAAATCCAAATGTAGCGCTTAGCGAAATTCCTGTTGTGATAGAAAATAGCATCGTACTATAATTCCATACATAGAGATTAACTCCATCTGTGAAAGCAATCTGTGATGCATTATTTTCTGCAATGTATACGGAACCAGACGATGTTGCTAGATTTCCAATAAATGTAACATTAAATCCTAAGTCAATAGTATAAGCACCACTACCAACTACAGCTAGAATAATTTCTCCTCTATTTGAGGAATAAATCGATCGTCCAGTTTGATTGGGGTTAAGGTTTTTTATATTTTTGTAACCTGCATACTCAACTAATGCACCATCACTAATTATCATATTAAATGTTTGCTCAACACTTATCTTAGGATAGCGACCAAAGTGATTTCCACCTACAATCTTTAAAGGTACTTCTTGTATAGATTCTTGACGGTATGGAGCAGGCATTTAAAAATCCTTTTAAGGCCTCTTAAAAATTTATCATATATATTATTTCCCTTAAAATGGGAACCATCCGTAGCTTAAGTTAACTGTCTGCCAATCTATTGGTGGAGCGCTGGTAAAATAGTTTAATTTTCTTATCGCCAAATCAGCAGGACTTACATCGATTAATTTTTTTCGTCTTTCTTGAAACTCTCTATCGGCTTGTTCTGGTAAAGTTGCCCCCCATTCAGCGCATATGAATCTTGCCAATTCATACCTTAAATATTCAATATAAAATTTATCAAAAATTAAACTTAAATCTGTATTTAAAGCTACATTAACTAAAGAGAATTTACCTGTTAATTTTATGGGATAAACACCACCAGGCAAAAAATAAATATAAATATTCATGCCACCTAGCGTTCTTTCTGCTCTAAAACTAAAAGGAAGGTTCGCGATATTATCTACTCGAGGCGTTCCAAAATAATCAAATCGAGACATTTGCGTCATTGAATATCTAACAACGCCGATATTAAAGGTCATTGAGTCGATAAAAAGTAAGTTGGGTATAAAATATAATTCTTGATTAGCGACTGGATTAAATTCGTAATAAGTAAAATAAGGAATCAATCGAATATCGGTACTTTTATAATCCAATAAGCCATTTAATAGAAATAAACCATCATCAATTTGGCTTGCTGTAGGGGTTTGTAAATCACGGCTTACAATTTGCGACAAATAATAGGAACGTGTTATTAATTGAAGCGCTGAATAAGCCATGATTGATTTCCATTTTTCAATTACAAAAAGAATTGATAACCTGCAACATCAATTGCAACAGAGCCACCAGATGTCAGTTTATAGTTAATTGTTGGCGACAAAACAGTTGATATCACAACAGGTTGTGCCATTAACAAACTAGTTGATGTAATAACAACACTTGTGACTTGGCTAGTAATTGATATAGCATCACCTGTCGCATTACCTGGCTGCAAATTTAAAACTTCACTTGCCGCTGATGGCGTATATGAAGAATAAATCCATACTGGAACATTTGCTGGCGATGCAATTAAAGGAACAAGACCTGTTAAATCGACATTAGCATAGGTAGTAGATGTGCCAGCGGTTATTGCGGTTGCTTGGGGAGCATCATACATAAATAGTCTTGATGAACTATTATCATCTGTCCAATAGCCTTTCAAGAAATTTTTGCTTGAGTCAGTAGCTACATAACCTATTCGTTTGTAGGCACTATAACCAAATGGCAAAACTGGAAATGTTGATACGCCATTTGCTAAGGATATTAAAGCTCCAGAAGGATGAGAATCAACCGGGTCTGAAATCAAAAAAACAGTATAAAGTTTACTAGCAGCAATTGCACCCGTATCGATTCCATTAAGACCAACTACAGAAGAATTAATAACCGCAGGAGTAAGCAAATCCATTTGATACGTTTCGCTGGAATCAAGTGTAGTTCCTATAGCGATATCTAGCAATGTGTTAGGTGTAGTTGCATCATTGCTAATTTGTAGTCCATTGGTATAGAAGAAGGGGACTTGACCATATTGTTTATAAGTCATTGGTATATTAATTGGCATTTTAAAAATCCTTTTTAATTTAACCATTCCGAGGGTATCCTCGGAATAGTAATTAGATTAATTTACAATTACATAGGAAATACTAGTCTGAATGAGTTTTCGGAAACCAAGGAAGAACCCCAGATAGAATCCCGAACGTAAGCTCTATTATTTAATCCAAATTGGCTACCAAAATAATGACGTATTGCAGCGCCTGAATCAGGATCGCGAGTGTTTTGAGTTACGAAAGGTGACTCATCAGGCAATGTTGGCATAGCTAGATAGTATTGGTCACCAGACATTAAGCAGCCTGCACGATGAGATGGAAGTGGCGTAACTGTCATTCCTGCTTGAATTGTATTATTAATGTTTTGATTTTGATTTTGAGCCCAAACCAACCCAACCCCATTAATGGTTTGAATCTGTACTGTCACAGTTCCGGCAACAGTTCCTGCGTTAGCAATGGCTCTAAATTGAACGGGTTGTTGTGTTGGAACATGGCCAATAAAACTTAAAAACCTCATATTGGGTAGACCAGTTACTCCATCATTAAACTGGAATAAATCACCAGCCTTAATTGCATTTGGATCGGTTCCACCTGTGGGCTCAGTAAAGGTAATCGCTGTGACATTTTGTCCTGTTGGATCATTCGTACTAACCACAGTCATTACGTTATTAGGAGCAGCAGTATTACCAATAGTTCCTGCTACATGAATTGGCAATAAGTTTGAAGTATACCATTCAGTATTTGCAAATCGTCCAAGTTCCCATGAATAAGCATCATCGTTGTTTCGATTTATTGCAAATTGGTTTAAACCTGAACCAATTATAGCAGGAATATTTGCAACAGGTAAGATTGCTTCCATGTTATGTTTTGCAGCGCCAAAATCCTCAAAGTTTGCAACTGATTGTGCTAGTTGGGTATAACTATTGATTGGATTTACACCATTTCCGTAAAAACGAAAAGGACCACTATTAACTTGTAATGTATTAAAGGCAGGATCTTGCGGGTTATTTATTACTACACCAGAAATAAAGTTCAAAAGAATATCAGCTTCAATAATTGAACCCAATTCTTGCATTGCAGCCATTCCAAACCTATCCATATATTCTCGAACGTTAAATATGAATTGTTGATCCGTATAGGCAGCAGATACGTTGGCAGCTTGAGAACAGACTAATGATTGAACTCTTTGTACCGATGGTTGTTCAGTAATCACCAAACCTGTATAAGAAATATACCTAGGACTCAAGTCAAATGTTACTGTGTCGCCTAAATTCGCGACCAGCTCATCGAAATTACGGAATTTTTTGTTTGTGATATTTATTGCAACAAATTCGTTAAGCAACCATGCTAGCTCTGCTTTTTGGTACGTTTGTACGGTTTGCAGAATATTATTTGGTGTAGATCCAGCCATTCTTAATCTCCAAAATCCATTTATTGGAGATGATAATCAACTGAGCGTTATCTTTTCTTTAACATACGTTGAAAATCTTTAACACTCATCTGACCATCATCTGATGTAATAGTTGATGAGGATTTGAGTTGACGCAACGGATCTCGTGCTTGAATTTCTTGATCTTTAGCTGTTTGGTTTTGCTTAATTGAATCACTTAGAGCCATCATTTGCTTTTGAGCAATGTAGGGCTGATCTCTTATATCTGCTAATATAGAAGTTAATTTATGCGGATAATCGGTAATTTCTTTCATAATATCACCAGCATTATCGTATGAATTAACTAACTCTATTAATGCATGCATTCTAGGATCATTATAATTAAGCTTATTTAACTCGGCTTCTAATCCAGGGTATTTTTCTTCAGCAGCTTGCATTTTTGATACAAATGTATTCACTAAGTGATCTTGCTTAAGTTGCTGAAACTGAGCCTCAAGAGCCTGTGGTGCTTGTTCTGCAATCATTCTTTGCACGTCTTCCGAGGTCAGTTGTGGCATTCCACCCAATCCGGTCGATGGTGCTTGTTGTTGAGCAATAGTATTTTCTTGCTGTAATTGCATTAACGCTTCCTTTTTCCCTTTTTCGTAAGCTCGTTCTCTTTCCCTTTTAATAACATCAGAAACCTGTCTTTGATTAAATTTAGGCTGCTGATCTTCTTCGATGAGAAAAGTTTCTGAGTTGTTACTATCTTGAGGCACTAATTCCCCTGAATTAGCATCAAAATTTTCAACGTTCATCTCAAATCCCTTTGTTGACTATGAATTCGCGTCACCGTGATACATTCTTTAACGTTAGAACGAAACGATTATTTATTTCGGATAATTCCGTGAATCCTTAAATTATTTCATAGATTTATTATTTGTCAATATAGTTAAAATTATACTTATATTTGTTTAAAATAAATTACCCGAATCAAACGCAATAATTCGGGCATCTATTTTATTTTAAACAATTTTTTTTCACCATTTTTTTAATTAATTGTTTGTCTTCTTTCTCATCAACATGTTTTTTAGCTAATTCCATATGATCCTTAGCCTTTTTATGGTGATGCACGGCTTTACCACTATGTTGAGCTGCATTTTTCATATGCTCATGTGCCTTTTTTAAATGGTCACGTGAATTATTCATTTTTTTTCCTTTATTAAAAACCAGTTGGCTTATATTTCTTATTAAATGCTTTTGGTTTTTTCATTTCAGGAGCAGGCTTAACATATCCTTTACATGCTTCCTTATATTCTTTTTCTGTAGCAGTTCTCATGCCCATTTTGCTTACCTTGTCACCAAACATGATTTCATTCCTTATGATGTGAAATTTTTCGTAATGTTTCAGCCAAAACTGCCCGTCTTCTCATCGTTGGATTTTTACTATGAGCGGCTTTTATTAATTTTTTTTCGGGTATTTTTTCCCCTTCTTTAACATGCAACGATTTTCTTAAAGCTCCTGGATGTTGAATAGCTCCTTGAATCCATTTTTTAGGTTCTTTTGGCATTTTAAATCCTTTTAAAATAAATTAGGCCTTACCTAAATAGAAAGGCCATAAGATCATAGAATTTAAATCAGCACTTTTTAGAACCTTTCATATGTTGCTTCATCATTTTTTCATGGTGCTTAACTTCTTTCATATGGTGCTTATGCATTTCTTTATGATGACCATGCATTTCTTTATGGTCTTTATGCATATCATGCATTCCTGATTCTTTTTTCATTTTATTTTCCTTATTTTTGTTGTTGTTTAAACCTGACTTTCTAGCTTCATTTAGACTAGCAGCAATAGCTTGATTTATAGGATGCCCTGCCGCAATCATCTCTTTTATATTTGATGAGATTACATTCTGACTGGTACCTTTGGACAATGGCATCTTTATTTCCTTGTTTCTATATTCCTTTATTTCGATTTTGCCCTGTCATAAAGATTTGACATTATCTTCCGACGATAAGTATCGGATGCGCCATCAGTTAATCTAAAAAGATGCTTATGAATTTGCTCGTTACTAAATCCATCTTTTTCAAGTTTTGCACAACCACCAGGCTGTTCAAAATCACGTAATGAAGGTTTATATTTTGTACTCATAGTAATGTCCTTATTAAAATAATTACTCAGTTTTTTTACCTAACTCATGATGAAGCTTTGCAGAATCTTGTATGCTTTTGTGATGATCCATTTCACGCGCATGTTCTCTGTCTTTTATTTCTGCTAATTTACTAGCTGTTTCCAAGGCATGATTTAATTCCGAGGTTTGCGATTCTTCAAGTCTTACAACACTGTTTATTTGTTCTTGTGTCACTCTAGAGCGAGCTGCTAAAATTTCAGCATCTGCTTTTTCTTTTTCTATTGCCAATTGTGCTATATCTAATTGATTATCTATACTTGATTGTTCGATTTGGTGCGCTAGTTTTGCTTCTTCTACTCGCGCTTTTATCATTTGTGGTTGACTCTGTGACAATTCTTGAGCCATTTGTAATTGTTGCTGTTGCTGCTGCTGTTGTAAGCTCAACCATTGCGGTATTGCTTCTTGTAATTCGTCTGATCCGTGAATGGTTAAATTTTTAATAAGTATTGGCAATCCTTGAGCTGAGTTCATAAATGCATTAAATTCTTGGGAAACCCCCATTAATGCAATGATTTGACTTAATGCCTGATTTTTTTGAACTTGAAAATTAACACCTGGTTCAATATTTACATGAATTGAATTTTCATCATAGTCTATGTAGGGTGAACCTTCTTGATTTACATCAATATACTCTTTATCTCCGTGTATATTAACAATTGGTATTGAACGCTTGCCTACCAAATATTTAGGCATAAGATCAACAATAATATTGGCGACATGAGCCAAAGAGTTAAGATAGCCAACCACATAAGGCATTGCGGCAGCGTTTCCAACTGAAGCGCTTTCAATAATAGCCTTTCCAGATAAATCATTATCATTTTTTCCTAAATTAGATGCGTACGATCCTAAAATTGTTTGGGTTGTTGCCTCGGTCATTTGAAAAGCGTTAACAATTTCTGGAGGTGCTGGAGGATTAATCACTTCTCTTATTGGATCAGGAATTGCCTTGTCTGGATTATTTTCACTATAGGCATTAACGACGACAGTAGATGCTTGTTGAATATTAGTTAATGCATTAACGTAATCTTCTTCTTGCGGTATGGCTTCTTTTTTAACTATAAATTTGTGTTGAATAATATTTTCAAGATAATTAGCCCATGATTGACCAGCAAAGTTTTTTAAATCTTGTGCTCCTTTAGCATTATATATATAAGGCTTAGTCATTAAATAAGTGGTATTTGAATTATCCTGGGTTAATACAACCGAATTACCATCAAAAAATACATGAGGCAAATAAGTATAATCGGTTAAATTATATTCAATAATTTTAGATTCAATTAAGATGTAATGGCATACCGTCGTAATTTCAGTCCATCGAGGTTTTCCCATTATATTTGGGAATTGCTCTATCATTTGCTGCGCTTCCCATTCTTTTTTCAATAAATTATATTTTTTTTCTGTGACTACCCTGCCATTGGATAGCTTCATTATTTTGGTTCTTTTTTTTATTTTTTCGTAATAGTCTGCAACCAATACTATTTTTTGTTCTCTTGAATCTTTATAAGACCAACTAAATCCTTGAATATCTTTTGAATAGGTAATATTGCTTGCATCAACATCGGGATAAGCATTCATGAAATCATCAATAGTCATTGGGAATATTTCAAATGACCAGCTCCCATCATCCTTTGATGAATTTCTAGCCATTGGATCAAAACCACATAATGTTGGGTCAAATGTTTTTCTTAATTTAATGACCTGTTCCATTGAACGAGAATGCGCGTAATCTGTCCAAACTTTCGCCACTGAAAATCCACCGCTTAGAATATCTTTGTAAATTTCATATGAAAAGTTCGATTTATTTGCTTGATATAAAATATAACGTATATGTCCTTCTACGATATTTAATATCTCAGGACTAGATGGATATCCATCAGACGGAGTTACTTCTATAGATGGTTCATGTTTTGCAAACTCTCCGAGCAATCTAGAAACATAGCTTTCAAGAATATTAAATTCAACGACAGGTTTATGTTGCTTATGAAGTAGAGCTTTTTGTTGTTCATTAACGGTTGTTTTAAAACAATATTTCCTAAAATCATGAAAACGTTTTGAATTTTCTTTGAAATACAAATGTGATTTAGAAATATTATTTTTAATTCGTTCTAAATCAGTCTGATTATGTTCAAGGGCTATCGACATAATAAAGAAGTTCCTTTGCTCTTAGAAACTCATCCTGAGTTTTCATAATTTTAGCAGCAACATTAGTTGATTTGCTATCTAATTGTTGCAACTTTGGAGGATAGGCAAATGTTAAAGCAAGTGCATCTGCTTCATCACTTGAGCGCAACCCTCTTTTTTTCATTTCTTCTTTCTTTTCAAGAACTAATCTTGAATTAGAATCGAATTTATATTTTACTCCACATAAATCGGCATGCAAAGATTCAACGTCTGGTATTTGGCAAGGATCATCAATAAGCCATAACTTCATCTCGCCCCACATTTCAGTTCTTTTGTTGCTATATTTATTAGCATTTAATGGTTTACTTCCTGAATTAACAGGAGAAATTATATTTTTGTAGCCCAGTTCATTAAGCCTATCTACAATTCCAGCCCCTAATCCACCTACATCAATAAATACCTTATCTGGTTTTTCTTCTTGAATTATTTTATTAACTATACCTGTTATTTCCATGGTGTCTTTTTTGATATAAGACTCTAAACCATAAGCGACACGACCTTTTCTTCGAATAATTGATGTTCTATCATCTCCAAATCGGGCAGGGTCTACACCAATATAAAATAATCCGTAAGACTCGGAAGTTGTTTTTCTGGCCTTCATAATTAAATCCGATTCAATATAGCTGTCCTCACCGGTTAACTGAAAGGCTTCATTAGGGTTGAATGGGTATTCTTGTTTAAACGCCTTTTCACCATCTATTCCTGAAATACTTAATTCTGCTACCTTATTTCGTCTCCAGTTTATCTGCTCGTCATTTATGTGATAAATTTGTTTAAATTCAATTTCCTCTGGCGTTAAATCAAGTGGTTCAATTATTCTTTTTTTATATTTATCTTGCCAAAACCAAGGTACAAAGATAGCTATAAAATCAGATTGCTTAGCTTCAGCTCGTTGCCATTGCTGATGAAAATAATTACCAACTCCATTAGCGGTTGATTCAAGTATTATTTCTGTCCCATTTATCCCAGGAACAGCTTGCATTATCCCTTTTGCATGCTCTTCTGCATTAGCCCAAAAAGCAACTTCAGAGCCATGTAAGAGCTGGATAGTTGAGCTTCTACCAACTGCCTTGTTTTCAGCCGTTCCTAATTTATAACCAGAATCCAATAGACCAAATACAAGTTCTTTTGCGTTTGACGTCCTAACCTCTGGTTTAACTAATGATGGCGTATACTCATAAAACCTCTGCGCCATCTTATACAAGTTTTGCGTTGCATCTAATGAATGAGTCAATATAAATGCTTGCATCCCTTTCTTATGTGTGACTTGATGATAAAACCTTGCCCCAACATAAGTAGAACTTCCCTGTTGTCTCCCTTTTAACAGCACACATCGCACATACCCTATGCTTTCCTTTTGCTGCTCTAAACGTTGGTGTATAAATTTTTGAGCTTTATTTAAAGTAAACGAAATAATGCTTCCTGCTTCACTTCGTATTTTTAAACATTTTTCTGCATAATGAACAAAATCATCTTTTAGCTTTTGACGAATAATCTTTTCTTGTTGTGAAATCATAAATTTATAAATTTATTCCAATTCTTCAAGCGCTTCTTCATGATTAATGACTGTGACAACGGATTGAGCTTTATCGCCATATACTTTAGGAACTAGTTTTGAAGCAAGCCATTTTCTAGTATCAATTTTAGTTCGCAGTATTTTAGCATCAATGCGTCGCACACCATCTTCCATATAATAATGCGGTTCATTCATCATGACATTAATTTCATTTACTAAATATTCAACTTGCTTAATTTTAGCTATCGCGTATTGCTGACTAAACTCTTCATGTTTGTTAAGCCATCTAAAAACAGTTCTTTCACAAGGAAAGTGTTCATTATCATCACATAATTGTTGAATGCCCTTACCTGATTCAGCGATAGCGTCACAAATTTCCTCTGCCATCTTTTTGGTGTATGAAGTAGGCCTACCAACTTTATTCGTCATCTTTATAACCTTTATTTTTCTTAGTTTTCTTATCAAATACCTTTGGTTCTTTTTCAATAATTTCATTAAGTGATGAAAAATTATTATTGTTGTAATCCCAACAACAACAAGTAGAACATGGAATTGGCATTCCTCCAAATCCAAGCGTCCTTTTCCTACCTCCGCAATTATAACATTCGCCAGCCATAGCTTCTAAAAATTTGATTAATTTGTATTTATTTTAACTGAATTTTAAAAATTTTCTACCCTTATTAAATGCTTTACTATTATATTATATAATTTATTTATAATAAAATATTTTTAATTGTATATTGATTTTATCTATTATTAATATATCATAGTAAATGAATCAGGAACTAGGGTAATAAAAATGAACGATAACTATCAAAAAGGATTGATGGATGGATGGCATGGAGATGAGCATTTAAATGATAACGATGAAAAAGAAGAATATTTCGATGAATATTATGAGGATTATTTATAATGAATATTGCTGATTTATCCGATACAGATGTTATTTTTTCTTGCGATATAGCTGATGATAAATGCAAGTATTGGGATTATAATTTTTATGCGCGAGTTAATGATTATGAATACATGCGTTCAATGAGTAAAAATGAAGTAAAACAATTAAAAGATAATTGCATTAAAATATTAAAGTCGTTAGAAACGTTGTCATAAAATAAATGAATAAAAATTAGCATAGATAAAATAAAAAATTATTACAAAAGGATATAAATAATGGGAATAGATCATATATCAAGAACAGATTGTTTGGTATGTCCATATTGTGGACATGAGATTGATAGTTCTTGGGAATTTGATGAAAACGAATTATCTCTCATTGCCCGTTTGGGCTGGATATGCGGTAATACCAAAAACGGTACTTGTAAATGCGAGGTATGCGACAAAGAATTTAGTTTTTACAAAGAAATTACAATTTATTATTCAACTTCAAAACTTGATGAATAAATAAATTGTTCATTTATTATCCATAAAGTCTCTTAAAAACGAATTAGCTTTAAAACGAGCTATATTGTCTTTGGAGACCTTATCTTCAACAACCCTTAGGGTTGATATCCAAATACCAAAATAATTGCGTAAAATCGATTTATGCTCGTTTAAAGGGATAGTACGAAGGCAATCAAGAATAAAGTTTCTATCATCCCTAAGAAGATTAATATTTTTAGCCTTTGCGTAATTAATTAATTTAGCGCCTAGTAAACAATCCATGTTTACCTATCCTGAAGTGTTAATTTATATTTTCTGTCGTATCATGTGATTTATACCCATATGGGCTAAGAATCTTTTGGATTTCTTTTTTAGCGTCCTCATAATTTTTTATGTGAGGAATTTGGGAAGTAATAATTTTTCTTTTTTCTTCTTCATAATCTGATATTTCCAGCTGCTTAACATTATTTGAGACATAAATATCTTTTCCATTTAGCAAATCATTGAGGTTTTTTTCGTAAAAATATTTAAATAACTCAAAACTTTTTTGAGATGGTAGATGGGAAAGCTCATATAAACCACAATTTTTAGTGACTTGCTCAATGAATTTATGCGTCCATGATTTGGGCAAATGATAGGGAGATGAGTTTTTTATGGCTTCCTGATACGAATAATCAATATCAGGAATTCCAAATTCTTCTGCCCTAGGTTTACACCAAGATAAAAAATCTTTGATACGTGGAATACAAATTGGGCTTTCAATTCTGCAATATTTAATACCTCGTTCAATGCTCTCTATGGTATTTATTCCCGAATCAATAAAAGCTTTTGTCCATTGTAATTTGACGTAATTAAGCTTATCAGATGTATTTTCGGGAAATTGTTTTCGAAATCCTGGACAAGTGTATTCGAAAAAAATAAATAAACGATTAATTATTTTTGCGGAATCACTATGTGAATTTTTTTCTATCGATTGCATACTACACCGTAATCTCATGAAATGGTTTGTTAATATCATTAATCCATGATGTATCAAGATTACGATTATTTTTTTGAAATCTGTTCGTATCAAGCCATTCTGGTTTTAAAGAAATCCATCCTGAACTAACCATGGTTTCAAAAGCGGATAATGGATCGATATTTTTTTTATTTTTTATCTCACTCAAAACTCGGTTAATCATTGCCCAAGCGGTTTTGGTAATTGCTGCTCGCTTTACTTTCCTCACTTGAATCCAGTCAGTCAATAACGTCTCAGGAATTCCATGCGGATTATCCAGAATCATGTCACTTATGCCAAATTCCTCTTTTTTCTTTTTTAATTTTTCTTTTTTATTATTATTTATATTATTAATATTATATATATTATACATTAAAGAGTCGGAATTTTCGTCGAATGCATTCAACTTTTGGTGAATGGTTATATTTTTAGTGTAATTATTTGAATTTACGTCAATATTTTTTATTTCATCCATTTCCCATTTTTGGACTATGCATTCATGCATTTCACCATCAATGCATTTATCTTTTATGAGAAATGATTGTTTATCGTTATTTATAGCACTATTTAGTTCAGGATAATAAAGACGAGCACTTTCAGTAAGAGCATACCAACAAGTTCTATTGTATGAGTTTTTTGTTTGGTTTTCTTTCGCAATTAAACCATTGCTTATACATGAACTAATGATTGTTTCTATTTGCTTTTTTGACCAAAATGGGAATAACGATTGAAAGCTTTTTATAGATATTTGAAACCAATATAAATTGTTATTAAAGTTAGATTTTGTTAATAAATCGTCATAAGTTAAACACCTTAAATGTTCTATAAATAACGATTCATTGACGCCAAATTTTACCGCCAAATCATAATTAAAATTTGTTTTCATATACACCTCAAACTATTACATAATTATCATTATCACACCTCTTTTATTTACAATAAACTTAAAATTTAAATAAAAAACAAGAGACAATATAATGATTACAAAACTAATAAACATATTAATATTTGTATAAAAATTGACACAAAAAGTAATATATTTAAAATAGACAACCTTAAAGATATTTTTTTTATTTTTTTATAAAATTTATTTACATTTTTATCATTAAAATTTATATCAATAATATATCGATCTGATAAAATCATGTCATCAAACCAATTTATTTTATTTTCATTGTTAGTCGAATTTTTTTTCATAATTAACGTCCTTGTTCATAAATTATTATCCATTACACGCTATCAACATCAATAAATAACATTATTCATAATCATGATAACCACAGTTGATAAACCCGTAGAAACTAAAAAAACATCAAACATAGTAAATTTTTTTTTATTAATTGTCCTTATTATTAATAAGATAGAACAAATAAAACCTATTAAACAATTCATTTACATATATCCTTATAACTTATTTAAATTAATCAGAGTGTAATTTGTTTTTTAACTTTTCTATTTGCTTTATAAGATTTTTTTTATTTTTCTCTTGTTGTTTTTTCTCCTCCTCCTCATAATTTGCTTTTAATTCTCCGTTGGTTATTTTCTCTATTCTAACCTGTTGAGAATAAGGTATCGAATTATTTCTCTTCCAAACTGATGGGGTTGGCATGCTTATATTTAATGCTTTCGATAGCTTGTAGGCCGATCCAAAATAATTAATTACTTCATCTATTTTCATTTTATCACCCTTTATTAATTAGTAAAACAATTTTACTATAAAAATATTAAATAATAAATTGACTTTATCATTATTTTATTTATAATACAAAATAATTAAATGGAATTATCTATAATAAAATATGAAAACATTAACTTATATCTATAACGCAGCGTATTTTATACGAATAGATATTTTTATATCGGGGAGAAGTAAATGATTGAAGATGAATCATGTCTTTTAGACTTATCAATAGAAGATTACCATGCAAGCAGTGCATTGTCTCGAAGTAAACTTTTAGAGCTAAGAAAATCGCCACTTCATTTTTGGCACAAGTTTATTAAAAATAATAATAGTTTTCAACAGCCCACTGATTCAATGGAGTTTGGTAGCGCCTTGCATTGTTATTTGCTAGAGCCTTATCATTTTAATTATAGATATTTTTTGTGTGATAAAATAGACAAAAGAACGACCGCCGGAAAAGAATATTTACAATCTATATTGCAGGAAGCGAATGGTAGAAAATTATTAGAAAAAACAAATTTTGACAAAATTAAATCAATATCAGATTGTTTGGAAAAAAACAGTATTTTTACTAAGTTTTTTCATGGCGGAAAAGTTGAAAAATCAATTTATTGGGCTGATAAATCAACGCAATTAAATTGTAAGGTAAGGCCTGATATTTTACATAATAATATGGTTGTTGATTTAAAAACTACAGCCGACGCATCTTTTAGAAGCTTTCAATCATCAACGTTTAAATATGGATATCACATTCAAGCGGCCATGATAAAAGAGGCGATAAAAAATGTATTAAATATTGATATAAATGATTTTATATTTATAGCAATTGAAAAAGAAGAGCCTTTTGCGCATTGCGTATATATTTTGGATGATAAGGCCTTGCAGCAAGGACTAATGGAGTTTAGAGAGTTACTCAGCAGATACAAAGAATGTTTTTATAAAAATGAGTGGCCAGGATATGAAACAACATTTTTAACACTACCTAATTATGCACAATATGAGATATTACCATGATGAACACATTACGAACATTGAGAACAAATAATACATCCATTTGGGATAATGCGGATGATATAAGGCAAATAAGAGATATATTTGCTCCAACGCTATCTACTGCTGAGTTTAAATATTTTATTAAATTAGGTAAATCCACTGGATTAAATCCATTTTTAAGAGAAATATGGTGCATTAAATACACATCTAATTTGCCAGCACAAATATTTATAGGGCGAGATGGATATAGAAAAGCTGCTGTTCTTCATAATCTATATGATTATCATATTGTTGAATCTGTTTATAGTAACGATGATTTTAGTGTTGCAAACGGAGAAATAAATCATAAATTTTCAATATCAAATAGAGGAAATTTGCTTGGTGCTTATTGCATTGTAAAAACAAAAAACTCAACAAAGCCAACTTATGTATTGGTTGATGTTAATGAATATAATACAACAAAAAGTGTATGGAAGGACAAGCCATCAACTATGATAAAAAAAGTTGCCGAAGCACAGGGATTAAGGTTAGCATTTCCTGATATCCTTGGAGGAACATATAATGAATATGAGTCGTTTAAAAAGAATACGGACAATGATGCAAAAGAAAGAATAACCGTTTTGTTAAACAAAAGGGAATCTAATAATGAAATTAATGCAAGTCCTAAAGACCCTGAAAATGTACTTTATACATCGCAAATTAATGAGGTTGCGATTGAAGAAAGACAGGACGAAGGATATGAGTATGAAATTCGTGATTCAGATGAAGGAAATGAGGATAATGAGAAAATTGAAGGTGTTGTCGAAGACAAAATAAATATTGATCTATTAGATGAGATACTATTCATGATTGATGAGAAAAAGATAGGAAAAGACAGGGTAGACAAGGCTCTTTCTTATTTTAAAGTATCTTCTTTTGAGGATCTGACTATATCTAAATGTAAAAAATTTATCCTAATGTTAAATAAGATATAAATTTAATTATGGTTATATAGAGCTGAGTATTCAGCTCTTTTAATTATATTAGAATCAAAAAATTTCACGTCTGCCCTGATTATATATTTTTTTAAATTCAGGGGGAAATGACTTTATATCATCCATAAATATTTCAAGATTTAATAAAGCTTTTTCATATCCAGAAGTGAATCCCGCATTAAAAATATCATTGTCAATATCACAATCATGTGAAATATTTGATAGCTCAGAATCTATCCAATCGTTTAATATTCCCATTTAAATCCATTATTTTCAATAAACCATTAAATATGGTTGATAATATAATTTTATTTTTATAGAATGGCAAGCCCAAATGAATCTAAAATTTAATACCCTCGCTATGGATAAAAAATTGAAATCATTGTTCCTTGTAGCGTAAAGTCCAGCCATTATGGAAAAATCATTTTTGCAAAATATATTGAGCCAGAAAGACAGTATAGAGTAGTGGAGATGAAGGGAGGTTCAAAATGCCTTCCTGGCATATTAATTATAATTTTTTTTCAATTTTTATACAATAATTTTAATTGATTTATGGACGCTTATAGTTATGAAAACCAAGCGTCCAGGGGCTACATTAAGGAAGCTAAACAAGGAGTTACTGACGAATTGCCGTGATAAAAATAAGTATCACTCTATTTATAATATACTTTTAACTTATTTAATTCCATGTATTTTTCAAATTTCATTTTTTATAAAAAAAGTACTTAACCAGTCACTTGCTTTTAAATGTTCAATATGGGCGTCAATCCATGAATTAGATAGAACTTTATAAATTTCTTTTGTATTTTCATCAACGATTATAGTAGAGAATAAAAAAGGATTATATTTGTCGCTGGGATCAACATCCATGGAAATACCAAAAAAAATGGTATTTAGTTCAAAATTCTTATTTTTTTCACTGCCAATTACTTTATTATGTTTAATATCAACATTATGTTGATAGTCACACCACTCATTAAAATTGCATGGAATAGGATTTTTATGTTCATCTAATATAAAATAATTAATCACTACAAATCCCTCTGTTAAAGACAAATAAATTCGATAAATTGGCTAAATACGACAAATATGGTGAATTTAGTTATTTGTATTGTACGATTTTTTCATGCAACTAATATAAAAATTATTATTTTAATTCACTAAGTCTGATTATTAGCATAATCAGACATTACTACGTAACCGTGTATAACGTGTACACCGTCGATATTATGTCCTATATTGATGATGTTCCATGCACTCTATATATCTACAAACACAAATAATTCTCAGTATCTATTGATATAAATCAATGTTTCATGATTCAATTAAATATTTATTCAATGGAATCATGATATGATTATTTCAATATTAAATCAAAAGGGAGGTTCAGGAAAGACTACTTTAGCTGTTAATTTATCTAGAAAATACAATTTAATCGGTAAAAAAACATTATTAGTAGATTCAGATAATCAAGGATCGGCGCAAAGATGGCATGAGAGATCAGGAGGTGAATTAATAGATATGACCTGTTTACCTATGACCACCTTGGATAAGGATATAATAAAATTCACAGATAGATATGAAAGAATAATTATAGATGGTGTTCCTAGAATTTCTCCCGTAACAATATGTGCAATAAAAGCGGCAAATTTAATTTTAATACCCGTTCAACCTTCTCCTTATGATATTTGGGCTACAGAAGATTTAATACGCAATATAAAAGATAGAATAGAGATGACAGATGGAAAAACAAAAGCAGCATTTATTGTTAGCAGAAAAATTAAAGGAACAAATATAGGAAAAGAAATTTATTCTGAACTCAGTAATCTAGGATTACCCATTCTTAAATTTGGAACACATCAAAGAATAGACTATGTAACAAGTGCTGACTTAGGAACTACTGTAGTAGATAAAGAATATAAAAATACGGAAGCTGCTAAAGAAATTGGAGCGATTATTAATGAGATAGAGGATTTTTATTATGGCTTTTATTGATTCAGGTAAACATTTTGATAAAGAAGAAAATTATGAAAAGATGAAAAAAAGAATGGAAAATATAGATATTGTGCAGTACTCATTGCGCATACCTTCTTGTTTACATCAACAAATTCGAATGAAATTAGCAAAAGAAAATAAAAAATTAAGAGGTATTTTAATAGAAATGCTTGAGGATTATGTCAAGAAATAAAGATTTCAATATTTTTATGTTTCATACTACTTATGATGTTGTATTTTTTTTTTTTTAATAATAAAATGTGCCAAATTTATGGTTTTAGTATATTTTATGTAAGCAGGTTGTAACGGATTACTCTGCTTTTCTTGACTTTAAGATAGTGGAGATAATAATGAATGATATTGTGGATCATTTGATCGTTGATAAAAAAATAATGGAATTTATAGACTTTAAAGTATCAGAAACAATGAAAAGAGTAGGGGAACTGGAAGATATAATTCTTTCTATGTTAAATAAATGCAATAACAATTTTAGTCTAATAGCAAAAGATATAGCTTATTTGCAAATTAATAATGCATGAATATAAAAAAATACTTTTCATTATTAAAAGTATTGCTATAATCCGGTTCGACCTAGATTATGCGTATCGAAAAGTCGATGTACTTCTCCCTAGTTTCCTGATTCACGAAATACATCGACCTGGTCTATATATAGACCATTAAAACACAGCGTATCCGATTAAAATAGTTCCATCCAGAGCTGTGGCAGCAGTATTATTATATATAGTTAATGTGCTTGTTCCAGAGCCTGACGTTGCTTTTAAAGTAATATTTTCAGTTGTATTTGTTCCGCCCATAATTGTCAACAAAATTACAGATGTGGATGTGATTAATGTATTAGTCCAGGTAATTGCATAACTAGAACCGCCTGCCGTAGTCAAAGAAGATGTAGTAATAACGCCAGCATTTCCACTTGCAGTAACCGCATTACCTGATTCAGCTGCACTTGCTTTAACAAGAATTATTTGTCCAGATCCGGTTAATGTATTCACAGCATTGTTTAACATAACAGCACTTGCAGCAATTCCTGCATCAACTATTAATCCCACCGTTCCACTTGCTTTAATAAGATTATTATTTACTAATGCAGCGGGTGCTAAAACAAAATCAGCAGTTGCTCCAGCTGGATCGGGAATGCTTATTGTGGAAGCTTGACCCATCGCGGCATTTGAAATAACCGTCACGGTGTTTCCAGTATTAGCAACAGCAGTTAATCTTAAACTTCCTCTAGATGCAGTTGCAGGAAAACTCGCTAAATATCCGGCAGTTCCAGACAATCCAGCCTGTATATTTCCCCCACTTATAGCTGTAGCTGGGTCTTCAGATAAACCACCTTCTGTATTTATATAGGTTGCAATATGATTTGCTATTGTAGGAATAACAATTGTAGAACTTGCTGCATTTAATGTAATTACTCCATTGACGATTGTTGGTAATAATTCAATATATGTACCTACCGTTGTATTCACATTATAATTATATATTGTGTCAAAAATATCTGTAGGATAAATAAAGCTTGGATTAATTCCCTGTTCTGTTAAATATCCTGCCTTGGTTATCGTTGCTAAATTATCCGTAGTGACTAATTGTACGCGTCTTGGTTGTACGCCATCTTGTCCCAACAACCCAAAGGTTGCATTAACTATGCCCATTTTTATATCCTTATAAAAATTATTATTTTAATCCATTTTTAGTTAAAAATTAACCAACTGCCTGGCTAATCAAATTAATATTTGATGATCCATCAACACTAACGACTAACCATACGGGAGTAGTTTGATCAGATGTCGTTACCAAAGCTACTTGGCCTGTAGTTAGAGGTGGCATCGGCGTTGTTAAAAAACCACAAGGCAAAATACTTTGACCATTTAAATATCCAGTTGATTTTACAGTGGCTAACGTATCATTCGTATCAATCAATAATATTGAAGGGATAACGCCTAAAGTAAGCTCACAAGAACCAATTATTGAAATAATAGACATAATTTTTCCTTATTGATAATACTCAAAAACAACAATTTTTCCAGCGGCACCAGCCCCACCCGCGGCTCCACCAACACCAGCAGATCCTGATGTGCCAGCAGCACCTACAGCATAAGAATAAGTCGCACTTGGTGAGGAAATAAAAGCAATTAACGAGCCTCCCGATGATCCTCCTGCTCCGGAAACAAAACTGCCTCCGCCACTACCGCCAGCTCCTCCAGATCCGGTATTTGCCGATCCAGCGGTTCCTGCATTTGTAGGAGAAAGTCCAACCCCTGCTCCACCAAAAATTGTTGATCCACCATTTCCTCCGTTTGAGTTAGCAACGCCCCAGGCGCCACCACCTACCCCACCAGTAAATGTTGTTCCAATCGCTGGCGCAGTTATCGATGCAGTTCCAGCAGCTCCATTTCCTCCTACACCACCATTTGCTGCCAATAAACTGGTTCCAAAAGTGGTATTTCCTCCAGTTCCACCAGTTCCTGCGCCACTTGATCCCGTTCCATTTCCACCACCGCCACCACCTACCATATATACTTGTAAATATAAAGGAGCTGGACTGGTAGGAGTCGTATACGTACCAGAACCAGATGTAAATTGTTGAACGGTAGGAGTCCCTATGGTTGCTAATAAGGTACCTGAGGTCGGGAAAGTTACTGATGTATTACCTGTTAATGTACCAGTAAAAGTATGTGCACCTGAAAATGTAACAGAACCACCTAAAGTTATGGTAGACGTTGAAGCATTACTTATTCCAGTTCCTCCATTTTGGGGTACTAATGGCGTACTAGTATTAGCATTAATGGCATTATTTACTGTTGACATTCATAATCCTTATACAAAGAAATAAAGGAATCATAATTTCTTTATTTCTTTAAACAATAGTAAAGTTACCGACAGAGCTAACAACAACCCAAGTTGAATTAGCTGTAATACAACGTAAACGAATACAATCATATTGTAATACGCTAGAAACAGAACCTCCTACACCGCTAGTCGATGCAATATTACCAAATCTAATCTGTTGTCCAATACCTTGAGAAATAGTATACAATCCGCTTCCTTTGCCATTTATTTCTACAAAATCACCAATTGCTGCTGTTGCTGGCAATGTAAAGGTAACTAAAGTAGCTCCATCATCAGAAGTATAACCAGTATTTACGGTCATATTTACAGTGCCAGTTGTTTGATCAACCCATCCCGCACTGCCAGATGATGATATGGTTATAGAGCCAGCACCATTCGTTATTGATATTCCAGCTCCTGCCGTTAATGTAGCAGCAACCGGGTTATTTCCTGCCGAACCAATAAATGTTTGACCATTTAACGTTAATTCTGGGGTATTGGTTGCGTTATTTGTAGCCATTTTTTGTTATCCTTAACAAATTATTAATTATGTATACAATAAATTTCCCGTAGAAGAATAGGCTATCCAAGTATTATTGGCAGCAATATTAACCATTGATATGCTACTATTTAAATCATTAGATGACCAAGATCCTGTAACGCCTATTGTAGAAGTTATATTTCCAACCCTGATATTTTGTCCCGTATTTTGTGCAATAGACCAAGATGTTGAAGTACCACTAACAATTTGTATTGTTTTTCCAACGGCAGAACTTACTGGAAGGTAGAATGTAACACCTAATCCCGTATTATTGGCAATATAGGAAGATCCTGGAACTAAATTTGCGGTTGAAGCTGTAATAGATATCCAATCAGGCAATGTTACTATCATCGATGTTAATATATTAAATTGAACAAACATAATTGCCGATGTGCCAATTACGAAAGGTGCTGCGGCCGTTTGTTGATAGGATCGTCCTGCTAATGTATTACCTTGTTGCACCAAAACAATTTGACCTTGTATAACTTGAGCAGGCGTATCATAATCAGTAGTTCTAGTTAATACCCATGGAATTAAACTAGTTCCCGTATTTGTCACAGAGTAAATACCATTTTGTGCTGAATTTGTTTGTTGCCAAACCAATACTCGTTGATTTAAAGCCAATTGCACACCATCAATAATTAAAACACCCATTGTTCCATTGTTAGTTAATGTGGCACCTAATCCACCAGTACCATTATTATAGATGGTTAACAATGGCGTTGTTGTGGCAACAAAAACTGCTTCAACTGTTTTTATCCCTACGGCTGAAAAATAAAAATCAAATTCATCACTTCGAAGATATTTTTTTGTTGTTCCTGTGGCGGCTTGCGTTTTATCTTGCGTATCCGTAGCTGGCGTTAAATCCGTTCCTTGGGGAAATCCAGATTGCAAAGTAGATATCGGATCAACTTGTTGAGCCATTTTTAATCCTTTAATATTCTTTGTTATAACATGGTGTTAGTATAAAGATTTGCTGCGTAAAATTTAACCGTTATAGTAGCACCACCGGTATCTCCTGTGATAAAACTTAATGTTTGGCCAGCGTTTACATATCTAGATAATCCGATAGAAGGAACTATTTCCGAAGTTGAGGCAGAAAATGATCCAGAGGGTACAACAGCTGTTGTTATACCATCAGCATAAATTGTTTTTCCATATTGAGGCGCTATGACCGCTATATAATTTCTATCCTTACTTGGAACGGTTATTGATTGAGCTGTATTTGCAGCCAACAATGCAGATTCTCCCGTTTCAGAAAAAGAAACATTGGCATTAGTACAATTTGTAATGCCAGATAAATCCCTATTAATTAAATATGGTGTGCTCATTATGTAATTCCTAATCTAAGATCAACAACCCAATGAAATTCGACGGTGAAGAAAAAATTCGTCAAACCTCCTGGTGCAGTATTTAAAAATGTACTATTTATTTGAGCAATATAACCCATTCGTTTAGTGTTTGATGCAATTAAAGTATAAGCACTAAAGGCTATATCTCCAGAGTTTATCAAAGATGAGTTTTGATAAAGCCTTCCAAATACATTACCAAAATCATTTAACATTTGTGCAGAAGCAACAGTAAGATTTGTAGCTATAGGAATAGTCCTTTTCACCGTTTTAAATTCAATATTAACAGAAGAAAGGATCCCATTTATTTGTGTCGTTCCTGTATTATATACAGCAAATTGATTGGTTATTAATACACCTGGAGCTAATAAAGTTCCTGGTAGCGTGGCCGCATCATATGATTTCTCATAATAATATTGACAATCATTTAATACATCATCATAACTTTGATAAGCAGGTCTTGTTGGAATATATCCTGGAACCAGTGATATTGAATTAAATATAATATTCGCTGCATTAGTTATCGCTCCGGTTCCAATTACAATTGCAAACGCTGTTGCATTGGCAGGAAGTGTGGTTGCTGGAACCCAGCCAAAAAATCCATTATCTATATAACTATTTGTTAAAATGAATTTAGCATTTCCAAGATTATTATTGCGAGTTAATTCTACCCACCCAGAAGCTACTCCTGACGGATGACCATTTGCATCAAGAGTTGTAACTATACTAGTTGGCAATAAAGGTAAAGTTCCACCTGTGGTATACCAAAGACTTACGGTACAAACCAAGCCTCCTGGATTAGATGATGAAGCTAATATATTAACTGATAAAGGATTTTGTAACATTGAAGTGATTTGAGGAACTGTTAAATATTGTATTAAAGCAATTTGATTAAGATTTGTAGCATCAGAGGACGCTAAAACTAATGATCCATCAAAATTTCTTGCGGCAGTTAAATTGCTAACTATACTTTGAAATGCAATTGTTTGATCCCATAAATAATAATTTGATGCCGAAGAATTTCCCACTGTTGAACCGAACTGAGCAGGATTTAAAGGGAAATCCCAACCCACAAGATAAGATTTAAGTGGTTTTATATCTAGTTGGCTACTATAGTAATTAAATAAATGATCTAATTCCCGTTGAACAGTTAATTCAGACCAATTTAAAGTGGTATTAACTGTAGGTACGCCAACTAATTGTATGCTAGTTATTTGGATATGTGAGGTCGGGGGCATTGTTATAATTATATCAACCCAGCCATTAGTCGGACTATCGGTGTTGATTATGCCATTTATATCTGCTGTTCCTGTATATTGATTAAATCCTGCAATTGGTGTTGTCGTATTAATTAATGTATAGCTTGTCGAAGCAACTGTATTTGTTGAAGGAACAAATGACATGATTAATTGATGCGCAGTATTATCAACTGATGCGGCTATAAATGAACCATTTACAAATTCCTGAGCAAATAATCTTGGGTCTCCATTTAATCTTTGCCTTAGCTGTAAACTTGTAATTCCCGCCGAAACAATATCTAGAATATAGGGAGCTGTAATAGAAATATTAGTAGAAGCAATTTGCGTAACAGTTACAGTACCCGTTCCACTTGTAATTATATCCCAGTCAGGTGCCAGTGAACTTACAACATTTGTGCCAGAAACCGTATAAACAAATCCAGCAGGATAGGTTATTGGATTAAAATTAACTATCGAAAATTGTGGGTTGGATAATAGGTTCTCAGTTGTCGCAACATTGGCTGCTATATTGCCTTGCGCAATAACATTAGGCCAAGCAAAACGTGTAAATTGAGGTATACCACCCGAATCAGTAACGGTTATAAAATATAAAGATAAAATACCTTGCGATGTCGTTGGTGTTCCATCGTAGGGAAAAAAATAAGGAACGATATCATTACCATTTTCGTCAATGAATGTTCCAACCGATGACAGTTGTAATGGATTTGCCAGTTGAGTATATAGGTATGTATTGTTTGGTGTTATAGTTAATTGATATACAGGTTTAAGTATTGTATGGTCATTATCATAAAAAAAAGTTACAATACCACCCGAGAGTGGAGTCCCTGTATCTTTATTAACAAAATAGTCTTGTAAAGGTGGTATTTGTACAAATCTTGGATCTAATGTAGGCATTATCTTCCTAATTACGATCTAATTATTATATATTTTACAATAAATCATTGTTATTTAATATGAATTAAAAATAAAGTACAAATTTCTCATACCAATGTTAGCAATAATTATAGTATTAGTGAATCTATTTAATTCTATCTTAGAAGATATAAAAACAAATATGGAAAGCGTTTTGCCAAGCCTAGGTTCGCTACCGAATCGCGAGCACCTCACTCGCTTGGCTTGGCAACTTCTTATTGAGGTAGCCTGAGCGGCGGGTTAGCGAAAGATAATCTATGATAGATGATTTAATTAGTGCGATGAACACAATGATTCATGAAAATGTTTATTTATTAAGTGATAAAAATGATAGTTAATATATTTATAATAATAGGTTTGTTATGTTTTTTATCAGATTTAGATAAAAATGATGATAATTATTGATCATTGCTAAAACCTTTAATTCCTGAACCACCTAGCAATATTTTAGTTGCCAAACTTCCTATACCTAATGTTTTTCCTATGGATTTAATTTTTTGTTTATTTTGTTCTATAGATAAATGTTTTTGTAATTCTGGATGTTCATTTAATAATCTTCTCATTCTTACTGAATCTTCCTCTAAAGTAGAGAGTAAATTTTTAGGTATTAGTTTATTTCCTCCAACTAATTTTGATATAGTTGGATGAGTATGATAAGTTTCAAATAGATTTCTATATGAACCCATTGCCTGCCTCAATCTGATTGCTAGGTTATCATGATCTGATTTTGTAAAATAATTAGCGATTGAATCATTAATTTCATCTCTAAATTCATTTAATCTGTCACCGTGATCTTGTTCAGCTAATGAGTCAGAAGATTTTGCTTTGGTCGCTCTTTTTCTTAATTCAGTCTGAAGTCTTCTTAAATCTTTGTAATTACCATTTTCTGATTTTTCTATAAATTGATCGAATTTTTTTGATTTTGGTACTTCATTTTTAATTTCTTTAAATAATTTTTTATCGATAGGTATTTTATTAATACCTAATTTTTCAGCGTCACTTTCTATAGAATCAAATTCACCTGAAATTTTATTTAATTTATTTTCATAAGATTGTTGTAATAATTTTCCAGCATCTTTTGGTTTATATTTTGTAATTAAGGATTTTCCTAATTCTTTTAGTGGATTAATAGAACTTAAAGCAAGAGAGGTTCCACCAAATTCAGCACCTTTCTTCAATCTTTCGTTTAAATTTCCTGGCTCCAATATGGAACCCGCTACGCCCGATCCTAAAGCTTGTCCTAGATAATTAGGCAAAAGTGAAGAAGTAGCAGCCTCAGTTCCCAATGCAAAAGGAACAGACAAAGCACCATAAGTACCTAGTTCCCCAATGCCTCTGCCTAATGATCTAACCAAGGAATCCGACATTTCCTCATGGGGTAATTTTATTGCCTTCTTGCCAAATAATTCACCAATACCAGACAATGAAGAAATTAATGTTCTAGGAACTGATTCAGATGCTCCTAACGCTAATTGTTCTGGAAATAATTGTTGCGCCGGCTGTTTTGCAGATTGAGTTAAAAAATTCAGAGAGCTACCTATTAATCCTTGTTTTAATGCATCCTCTAATGAATCATCTTGAGATAAATTAAATTTTGATAAACCACCAATGGGTTGATTCTGTAACTGAAAATCATTTTCACTGGGTTGATAACTATCAAGATGTTCAAAATCTTTAAGCGTTGGTTGATAATTCATTATTTATTTCCCAAATAAATACGTTTTGCTTCGTTTATTTGTTCAGGTGTTAAGGTTGATAAATATTGTTTAAATTCTTGTGAATTTTTAAATGTTCTTTTTTTAAGAGTAGGTTTATTTGTACCTATCCTAACTGGAAATCCTTTGGCTTGATAATTTTCCTCTGCTTCTTTGATTTTTTTTATAGCTTCATTTGTTTCGCTATTAGCTTTTTGCAATAATTCTTTAGGATAATTATCAATTATTCTAGATAATTGAAGAGGCCAGCCTGCTTGGTTAATTTCTTTTTGATGCTCTAACGATGTAACAGTCGGTCTTATACGTTGTGAAGTTAACTGAAGTCCTGATAACTCAGGAATTGTCTTATAAGCTACAACCGCTTGAATTAACCTATTTTCTGCTTCTGATTTTGTCTTTGGATCAGAAGATTTTGATACATATGATTTTAAATCATTACCTAATTGAAATGTAGCTCCCAATCCCACGTATGGCATGCCATAATTTTCACCAATAAATTCTCTACCGATATTGGCAATACCGGCTTGTTGTTGACTTGTCGAGGTAGGCGTAGTAGCTGGTGATACACTTATCGCATTGCCATTTTCATCATAAATGATTTGTGAAGAAGGTTTTGCACCGCCTTTTCCACCCTGAGAAAAGGTAATTTCCCCATTTTGTCCTACTGATAATTGAGTTCCTTGAGATGTTGCAACTGCATTTTGAATTGCCTGATCTGCTAGTTTTCTATCTTCTGATCCTTCGGGTAATGAATTACGTAAAGCAAATAAGTTAGCTAAATTTCCTGTTGGTTTAGATGGTTGTAATGCTTTTTGAATTTGTGCTTTTTTAAGTTGCAATTCTAATTGAGATAAAGGTTCGGCATATTTTAAACGATGTGTATTTAATTTATTTTGTAATTGTTGAGATAAAATTGCTTCTGC
>Ga0075275_1000002_pt1 | contig 31555 bp, 49 predicted proteins | sample SF_Rice_5C_80N_3_FD_69769 | JGI IMG/M metagenome (GOLD analysis project Ga0075275, IMG submission 69769) | Rice paddy soil microbial communities from Twitchell Island, California, USA - SF_Rice_5C_80N_305 | ecosystem: Environmental > Terrestrial > Soil > Paddy field/soil | place: USA: Twitchell... | reverse complement strand
TGCGGCTGTCAAACCATTGGCTAATGTGATAATGGCTTGCAAAGCTGCATTGATCAGCATCGGCAGGTTTTGAATCAACATACTAACGAGCATCAAAAGGATCTGCACTGCCGCATTGGTCAAGGTCGGCAGGTTTTGAACAATGAAACTGATCAAGCTCTTGATAATTTCCATGCCTGCCGGAAGCATCACAGGAAGCGCAGCAATCAAGGCATTGATGATGGATTTCAAAATCCCAAGGCCCGCTTGCATGAGCTGGGGCGCCTGGCCTGCAATATCCGTGATGATCTTCTGCACCAAGCCGCCAATGCCGGTGGCCATCTGGCCGAAGTCACCATTCGAATTTTGAATGATGCCAGCGAACTCTTGAAGATATCCGCCTGCCTGACCGAATAGACTCTTGAATCCCGGCACGAACGCCGCTGCCAATGTAGCGAGTGTTCCCGTTAAGCCGTCTTTCAATCCATCCAGCATGTCATTGAGACTAGCCAAGGCCTGCACGTTCTCGCCGCTGACCACAGCGCCCATTTTGTGCGCTTCATCGCTTAGGTGTGCCAGCTCGCCCGCGCCCGCATTGATGAGCGGGTTGAGTTCCTGCGCTGATTTGCCGAAGAGATCCATCGCCAACACATCGCGCTCAGTCGGGTCCTGGATATTCTTTAGTGCAATCAGAGCATCTTGAAATACAACTTCTGAATCGCGCAGGCTGCCATTGGCATCTCGAACAGGAACGCCCAATTTTTGAAATGCTTCCGCCTGGCTTCCTAGCTGTCCATCGAATGCCTGCCCCTTGGCTTGGGCGTCGGACTGCTTTTTGTTGTAATCGTCATATTGCCCGGCTGCCGCGCCTATGTTGCGCGTGAGCTTTGCCAACGAACCAGCAATCGTATCCTGCGATACGCCGATCTGGTCGCCCGCATATTTCAACTCCTGCAGTCGTGTAGTGCTGATGCCTGTCTGTTGCGACAACACATCTAATTCATCTGCGGCAGATGCGGCATTCAGCACCAGGCCGGTAATAGCTCCACTCACCGCTCCGACCGCGACGGCCAATCCGACCACGAGCGTTATCGCGCCTTTGATAATTGTCCCAACCCCCGAAAGGATATCTTTGAACGAGATCAGCTTCTTGCCGGTGTCGTCAGTCTTTTTGCCGAGATCCTGAACTTTATTTCCAGCATCGTTCGAGCCATTCTTGAGATCATCCAATCCGCTCTTGGTATCATTCAACTCAACGTTCATTTTATTGAGCGTCTCGACCGATTTGTTATATTTGATCTCAGCTTCCTTGGTTGCATTGGAATCCGCGCCTTTGGCAGCCGCCGTATCTTCATATGCCTTTTTCAGAAGCGCAACTTTTTGCTGTTGCAGGTCAATTGATTTGGTCAGCGTGGTGAGCCGCAGTTCCAGCCCATTAGCATCATTCTTCCAATCTCCCAATGCCGCGGCAGACGCCTTGAATTCCGAATCAAGAACGCGCAGGTCTTTGTTTAAACTGGTAATGCCAGCCTTGAAATCGCTGGTATCCAGCCCTACTTTTCCGCTGAGGTCATTGGGTTCTGTCATTGGTTATAACCAACTTACTTCATCGGCAAATGCCCTTTTATATGGCTTTGCGTGACCGCCGCCAGTTTGTGATGCCAGATGGAAAACAAACGGCAGCAAAGATTCGATGTCAGTCTCATCGTTATTATGAATATGCCAGCCGAAGCGTTCGGCCAAGACGCGGTCTATTTCCAGCGTCCAATCCTGGTCATCGTTTGCAAGGTCGATCCCCCCAGGCGAATCTAATCCGCCTGGGGTGGAGAGTTTGGGACCAGACCCCGCGCACGCGAAACAATGGACATCAAGACTGTCATCATTTCTGGAACATCGGCATATTTGTCGAGCTGTTCAAGTGTGACCTTTTCCGCGCCGAAGATCTCGATGACAAGATTAGCAATTGCATCGATATCAGCCTCGGTTGGCTCGTTCAGCCGGTCGCCGATATCCTTCTGCAGACGGACGGCTTTCTTGAGCAGGCCCCACGGAATGATGAGCCGTTTCAATTCTGCGATAGGCTCGTCGTTCTCATCGTAGAGCGTCAATACGATCGGGGTATTATTTTTGTTTGGCATGTTACGCCGTGGTGAAGCTGATCGTCATATCGGTCAGCGATTGGCCATAGATATCCATCACATCATGGACTACTACCAGAATATCGCTGGCAGCAGACAAATCAGAATAAGGATCGAGCGTGACGACCGTGCGGTCAGCATTGATCGTACGGGCCAACGTAACCAGCAATCCGTTATCCACCAATGCGATGCCTTTCTCTGCGCCGTCCTGCAACGGGTTCGTGAATGTCAGCACCACATTGGTAGAGACGCTCACACCCGAAGCGCCATCCACTGGTGATGATGTCAACAACGGGGAGGCAATGGGCGTGCCAGCGACGGGGATCTGGACTGCGTTGAACCAATTGGCCTCGTCGAAATTGGTGGTATCGGCATCGCCATATACGCGCTTGACACCATCCATTTTGCTTGCATCGCCAAGCAAGTCAAAAGGATGAACGGTTTTCAACGCGCTGACCTTCAGTGTTACCGTCTTGGGACTTGGCTTATCCGACTCTGTGGCCGCCTCATCAGCTGGTTCCTGGCATCGGCATTTCAAATACCAATAGTAGCGGAATGAACCGTTGCTCTTTTTGGAACGAAAACCGATGGCCACGAATGGCGCATCCGCAGGGTTGGCATTATCCAGCACCCGGCCCGAAACCGCGTCGAAGATTTTTCCGGTAATCTCAGCACGCACCGAGGACGGCAGATTGGAAAGCTCCATCTCCAAATCGGACTTCCCTTCCGTAGTAATCTCGTCGAAGGGAATATTGTCCATATATTGCGTTTCACTGGAAACGGCAGGCGTGACCTTGACGGTGGCGGTAGGCGCCATATATTTCGGCGTGCCCACTTCATAGCCATTCGCATCATCCTGCGTGACCAGGGCGTAGTAGAGTTTGTCCAGACCGACCGTGCTTTTATATTCGTTTGAATTGACAGTCATGATGTTCTCCTTTTTATAGATCGAGATGATAGAAATAATCGATTGCAATGCCATAGTGCTGCGTATCCGCGCTATATGGCAGTTTCAGCCGTTGCCCTTTTTGAAATCCAGCAGCAAGCATGGCCGTATCCACATCCGGAAGCGAGACCAGGCCGCCGCGGCTGTAAATCGAAATCTGGATGTGATGCGAGCGGTTGGTCTCTGCATTGTCGGCATGCAGCTCGGGATTGTCCGTCACCAAAAAATAAACGATATAAGTTTCTGGCAGGCTTCCGATGAAAACATCCATCCCAAAGGGCACAGCAGGATTCAGCGTAGCGAGCGCGGCCGAGACTTTCTCGAAGATGGTCATTATTCGACCAATCCTTTGTCTTTCAATATTTCTCGCTCTGCGGCATGCACCTTGTTCCTATTGTTATCAAATCCAGGGCGAAAAAATGGCTGAGCGGCTGTGTCGGACGTGCCATACTCCACGAAGGTTTCATAAGGCAAGTCTTTCTTCTCATCCACGCCCACGACAACAAAGTGATAATCGCCATCGTGCTGGACTTCAGTGCGATATACATCCGATTTCAACTGGCCTTTGACTCTGCGCGGATCGTCTTTCTTCAGCACTGGCGCGTTGGCTTGTACATCCTCGAAGACGATCTCTGCACCTGCATCCACAGCTTCGCTGGCAGCCACATCTACATCGTTGCCTGCACGCTGAATGTTTTCGAGATATTGTTCAAGGCCATTTAGTTGAAAAATCCCATGTATCGGCATCCTATACCGTACCTGTCACACGCTCGACGCGAAACACGGTCCAGCGATTGCGATTTTGAACATTCTCAGGCGGTGAAATAATCTTCCATGCTGAGCCATCATTCTGAATAATCTGCCACGAGCTAAGCACATCGCCTCGATAACGAATTTTTACAGTGGCTCTCAGCACTGCCTGAGCCGCATCGCTTTGAATAAGCTCCTGACCGTGATCGTAGATCCATTCAGACCACACGGTTGGATGGGTGGCCACATTCGAAAAACCGGAAACCTGAGCGCCGCCAGCATCCTTATTGATGGTAGGAGATTGGAACGTGATGCGCGTCTGCAGATCACCAGCATTACCGATAAGGTCAGCCATTACACACTCACATCGTCGATTGGACTCTTGATCACAACCGCGTACAAATTTCTAGATAAATCGCTGACATTGGATTGTTGGATCTGGCTATCGATGCTAATGGCACTTTCGAAGTTCGAAGATTGATCTCCGTCAACACCATAAATCCCAACCAGCTTCACGATTTGATCGCCTTTGAGGGCTCCGGATAATTTGATCGGGCCTGCGCCATTCTTGCCTGTAAATTGGTACTTGCGATGCAGGATGGCCTCGGCCTCCAATTGAACCAATTGCGCTGTAACCGTCTCTGGCGCAACGCCAATCAGACCAGGATTGTCATACCAAAACGTGAGCAACATTCCCGCCGCCATGATTGCCGTATTATGAATCGGATCATCACCGGTCCAGTCATGGCCGGTCGCATTTTCAAGATATTGATCGATCAACGGCAGCAACTGCAACATCACAGCATCGTCTTCTGCCGATCGCAGGAAATTTGCAGCTTGTGCGGATGTCAAAATGTTAGTCATGGTCATGGCTTCCTGTAGCCTCCGCCGCCGGAAGGGGAGCGGCGGAGGCAGGATTCACGGCGTCAATAAATGCCGAAAATCTTATGAATTCGGCAACAGTATCACCAAATAATTCTTGGTGCTTAGATCAGTCGCCAAAGTTTGCTGGATCTGGTCGGCGACTGTGATCGTGGTCTCGAATGCAGCATAAGCCATTCCCATGTCGCTTAATCCAGTCACGCCGATCACCTTATCGCCAACAGCCGCTTCATTCAAATCGCACGGGCCTACACCATTCACCCCGGTAAACGAACCTATTTTGCAATTGACCAGCACAGCATGCAGTGTATCTGGTGCGATATTTTTATCGGTAACAGAACCCGCCTTGGCTTCCGCGCTCGATGCGAATGTTGCGGCACCGTCCAATCCTGTGACTGTGGCGCCTGCTTGGACTTCCAGCGTGCCGCCGCTCTCAATGACCAGCTTATTGCCGCCATCTTCTTCATGAATCAGCGTAACATATGGATATGTCATGATGCACCTCCTACGGCAGGGTGACCTTCAAAACAGCCATCGCACCGGTGTCCATCTCAGCGCTGTCAAGGCGGGCAATGCCGCGCACTTCGGTGCTGTTCGAGCGCCAGGCCTTGCCGCCGATATTTGTGGATGAGAACTCATATCCGGCGCGGCGGAAGATGGTCATGTACGATCTGCCGTCGCCAATGGCGATGCGTGTGCGCGTGGTGCTGGTCATGTTCGGCCAATGCGCATCACTCAATACCACAACCGGTCGGCCTTTCGCACGGAATGCTGTCGGGCTGGATGGATCCGGCTGAAGTAACGGCCGACCATCGCCATCTTTCAATTGATCGAGCACTTCCAGCCCGCTCTGATTGGTGAGAATGCTGGCGGTGGCTGAGAAGATCGGGTCGAGCGTTTTATTCAACGCAGTCTTGATCGCATCCAGCGTCTTGGTGGCATCGGTCACAGCGGTTCCAGTAATGGCATTGAGTAAAGCCAACACCAGGGAATTGTTAGTCAGGATCAATTTCTTCCCAAACCAGCCAGCCAGATAGTTCATAATGTTGATCGGCGTATCCGCCATGAACGTATTACTCACCGGCAGAAAATCGCGGTACTCTTCAAGCGCAAAATCGATCTTGTTGAACAACGGAGATTCGCCTTCATCAGTGCGTTCTTCCATTTCAACGGTACTTTTGGTGAGTGGAAGAGCTGCGGCAAATTGTTCGATCACACGCCAGCCAGTTAGCGTGGTAGTTTCTTCCACGTTGACATAATTGGCCAAATCGACATATTGGCGCATCAATTCGATGATCTTGCCATCGAAATCCACCGGATTGAGAAAGCCGCCCTCAGAACCGGCAGGACTGCCGCCCGTCTCGGTCAGCGCATTGAGCAAACGACCAAAGCGTTCCGAGCCGCCGTTCTGACTGACGTTCTTCGGCGTGACACCATTGCGGAAGGCGTTGAACCACTCATCACGGTATTCCGGCGTGGCGCGCAAGTTTTCGGCTTGCGGCTGTTGCTGGCTTTGAGAGCCGCCCAGCGGCGTAAAGCGCTGGGCAGGATCTGCGCCGCCGTTGTTGGTGGCAGCCAGGGTGGACAAATAGAGCTTGTTGGCGCCTTCGTACTCGGCAACTGCCTTGTCCAGCGATTCTTGCAGTTTGAGCGCCTCATCGAATTTATCTTCATCATTCAGGCGCACGATCTCCGATGCAATCCGGTTGCGCTCGGCGTTGGCCTTCATGACTCTGTCGTACATGGGTTTCAAATTTACGGTCATGTTTCTACTCCTTGGTTAAAAAGATTTTGGCTGTAGCGGCCAGGCGCTTCGCCTTGCGCGCTTTTTCTTCATCCACCACAGGCCGCTGATCATCGCTGGTTTGATTCAGCAGCGCGCGTGGGATGTTGACAAACTGGGACTTGAGTTGATTCGTGAACTGGGCAACGTTGGCGGCCTTGCTCGTTCCGCTGATGACTCCATCGGCAAAACCAAACGCCACGGCTTCGCTGGCGGTCATCCATGTCTCATCGTTCATCATCTTCGAGAGCTGTTCGGCATCCATTTTGGTTTTTGCCATATAGCCCTCGACGATGCCGTTCTTGAGCGATTTCAATTCGTCGATCAACCCCTTTAAATCGTCCACGCCGTAATAGCCCATGATGCCCACCATTGGATTGTGGATCATCATATAAGCGCTGGCGTTGACCATGCACCGGTCGCCCGCAATGGCCACCATCACCGCAGCCGAGGCCGCGATGCCATCCACCTTGACGGTGACTCTGCCCGGATAATCTTTCAACATGGCCGCCATCACGGAGGCCGCGATCAGGTCGCCGCCATACGAATTCAGGCGCACCGTCACCGGTCCATTTTTGCCGGATGCATACAGCTGGTCTTTGAACATTTTGGGCGTGATCTCATCGCCCCACCAGCTGAATTCCGAGATGGGACCGTACAGTTCCATCTCGACTTCGCCGCTTTCGGTATCGGCGGCATTATGGAACGTCCAGAACGGCTCGTGGGGCTTGCCGTTTCCATCGAAACAGCGAATCGGTTCGTTAGACTTTGGCATTGCGGGAGGCTCCCATTGGTTGAATATTGGATGGCATATACAGCAGGTCAGCCCCAGGATTGGAGCTCTTTGGGCGATCCTCGATCTGGATTGCCTGATTGGGTGTCATACGGCCATTCTGGATGGCGGCGTTCAAATAGTCGCCGCGGCTCTTGGCATCCGTTCGGAACAAGGAAGATCGTTCATAACGAAAATAGGTGGTGGACTGCTCTTGCATACTGAGCCAGCTCAGCTTTGCCGATTCTTCGATCTGCACCAGGTAGGGGTCCAGGGTGGAAGAGAGATAATCCAGGTTCTGCTGCTCGTTGCTGTTGTAGGCTTGCTTGCCGGTATTGAGTTTATAGGCGGGCACGCCATAAAAATTCATAATGGCGATATCGTTGTCGCGCAGCAATTCCAGGAATTGAATATCCTTCGGCTGCATGGTGACCGGCTCGAATTTCGATACCTTGTTATCAAGGACTGCAATGCGGTTCGAATTTTCATCGCCACTCATAACCTCCTCGTACATATCGCGCACTTTTTTGCGGGCATCTTTTTTACTTTCGCCGTTCAGCCATAAAATACCGGCCGCGGACAGGCCATTTTTGAATAAACTTCCCTGGGACGAATAGCCAGCCAATTGCCGTCCGATCGTTTCGCGCGCATACTGTATGATTCCGCGGCCAATAAAGCCGGTTGGATCGGGGTTGATCATCCAATGAGCCACTTCAACTGCCGGAATCGGGGTCAACCTGGTATCACCATAAAATTTGGTCATATACCATTCATTCCCATCCTGATCGAAAACTGGGTATGTCTGATTCGCTGGCAGAATAAAATGTTCACGCGGGAAAATGGGCGGCTGCCAGATGTAGTTGTTGCCCCAATTCAATAACCAAAGGGCGGAGACTTTCTTGAACCAGAAGGGAGTCCACCAGCGGTTCGGCTGCACTTCCAGCAAATAAGCAATATTATGAATCATGCCATCTGGCCGCATGCGCTCGATCTCGCCAGGCGCGCGGCTGATGAATGTCTGTAATGGCATCTTGGCAATATCATCGCTGATCAGGTTCGCACATCGGTACGCGGTCGCCACGTTCTTCGAGTTCTCCGGTGTGACAACCTGTCCCGATCTGGTCTGCAGTCCCATCCCGCCGATCAGTTCTGGAAGTGTTTGCGGCATGGTTTGCGAATTGACAACCGATATCGCCAAGCGTTTGTTGCGATGAGTCAAGCCTTTGGACAAGATCATTTCTGGTTACTCCATGCATATAAAGCGGCGTAAGCCAAAACCTGTATGCCAGCCACAAACCATGTGGCCACATGATTCACCTGATATGTACCAACCAGAATCAAAGCGCAACCCACAGCGATCAGCAGCTCCTCGAAATATTTCTTGATCCACGTTCGGAATTTTCTGCTCTTGGTATTTTTGATCATTTGAAAATAATCTCAATCGCGCCTGTCAATAAGGCGCCAGCAAACGCAAGGATCGAAATTCCAATTGCGCTTGCAAAATAGACTCCCACCTGGTAAAAGACCAACGCGGGGGTAAATTTTTCCAACTTTTCATAAATATCGATCACGGCAGAAAATAAAAGTCGATCACGTGTCTCGATATCCAAAGGCTTGCCTTCATCAATTATTTTTTTAATCTCACGAATGACTTCTGTATTTCCATTTGCCATGCCTATTTCCTCCATGTGGTGTAATATCTTCCACGCAAAAGCAAAGCCAGCCAATAACTATCTCTTGTGTGTCCCCAAACATTCCCATCCCGATCAGTACGGATCTCCGTCAGGTACACTTTCGAACCGACGAAGTAATTTCCGGTTGGGACATTGCTCATGGACGGGTCGGGTCGCATCGAGAGCCACGGCGACGCGATGATATAGACCACCACATCCGGCGTGGGTGTAATCACCGGCGTCAATGTGATGGATGGTGTGGATGTGAATGTTGGGGTGGGTGTAAATGTTGGAACTTCAAATGTCGATGTGGGCGTTATGGTTGCAGAAATATTCCACGGCACATTGACGGTACCAATCTTTTGAGCAAGTATTGAGACCGGCACCCAGATACCGCACTCGCCTTTGCTGATTACAAATCCCGAACAGGCATCCCATGTGACAATATCGTATAAATGCGGGAAGCCGCCATAATTTCCGTAAATATGCTGGATCACCCATCTCACATTGAAATATTTTTGATAATCGGTCCCCTTTGGCATTCCGACCAACTCAGCAAATCCATTGACGACCTGCGAGACACAGACATAATTGATCTTGTCTCCAAATTCAGGAAGCCCGCTCGCGGGAGCGATGCGATTCCAATCGACCGATGTATGGATGTCGATCCCATCGATGCTCTGGAATACCAGCCCATTGTGAGCGTCAGCAGCCCATTTCCAATCTTTCACGGAATTTATATTGAGGGTTAATGTTGCATCGATTTCCTTTTGCGTCAGCCGCACATAATTTGCGGACGTTCCACCACCCGAATTGATATTTGGCGCAGGATATGTGATGTGCTGCGAAAAACTTCCATCCCATTCAGATTTTATCCAGGCTGTGACAGAATATTCCGTGCATGTAAATGGCTGAGATTTGACAACATAAGACGATGTTGGTATCGCCATTTGTTTCTGAGCGGGAGTACAGGATGAAACGATGAATAAGATGACTGAAAAGATAATGATCTTCTTCAGCATTTCATCAAATATCCCATGTTGTGTTATTACCCAACGAGTTTGCAATCACACACCTTAAACAAAAAGCGCCCGATGACTCTCTTTTGAGAGTCATCGGGCGCATCATTTCCGACAAGCGTCCCGGTCTACACCAAGACTGCGTTTATTTAGTTAATCCAATTATAGCTTCGCAGACCGAAATGTCAACCCTATATTAAATGACAAACGCCGGGGTGAGGGGGGCACCCAAGCGTTTGTCATTTAATATTTTAGAACATGCTTTCTATTTTGTCAAGGGCTGATTTAGAAAGACCTCGCCTGTCATGATCGCTTCTTGAATAATAAAATTCACATGCCGCAGATATTCCACCTGCATCCATCCAACCTTTGAAAGCTCACTGGCACCTTCGCCCACTTTCTGCAGTTCTGAAAAACAACGCTGGAGCTTATGCAGCTCCAGCGTGTAAATTTCCTTTGGGTCGGTTGTATATTGCTTCATGATTATCCCCTAACATATTCGCCTGTGCCGTGCAGCCGGTCTTTGACATATGTCAGAGTCTCAGCAATGCTGCTCAAATCTCCAACGTGCCCCCAATGATGTCCGCCTTGCCCACTGGCATTGCGATCATGTTTCTCCAATCCTGCTTCGATTTGCTTCAGCAGCTTTTTGATCTCAGTCTGTCTTTTTTCGTATTCTTTAAGTGCTGTTTCCTGCGATTTATTGATCTGTGTGCGTTTCATTTTGTCTCCTTATAGCCATCAGTAGGCCGCTGAGTGCAAAGGAAGTCAAGGCAATTACATACCCCAATCATCGCTCAAAATATCATCAAGGTTAGTTACTTCATTGCGTAACGCCAGATCGATTGCCATGATCAAAGCGGAAATACCATCGATTTTTTCTTTGGATTTTTCCTTATCAGGCTTAATATTACCTGCCGGATCCATGCGCGCCACCACGTTATCCGCCATCCATGTGAGCACAGGATTGTTTCCGTGACGGATCTTCCCCGATAATACAAGCCGCTCCAATTCCTTCATCGGTGGAGACATCGATGCAAAACCTTGACCGAACTGAACCATCGTAATGCCCATGTTCTGCAATACTTGAACGACGCGGGCTGCGCCCCACCGGTCAAACGCAAGACGCGAAAGAGTATAGTCAGTGGCATCATTCTTGATCTGTTCGAAAATGAAGTCATAATCGATTACATTGCCATCGGTTTTTTCGATGTAGCCATCTCGTACCCACTCGGCATAATGTGTGCCTTCCTGCGTGCGCGGCTCGATTGCATCTTCCGGCAGCCAGAAGCGCGCTACCACATCAATGAATCCATCTTCCGCAGGAAAAGCCATCACAAATGCTGTCAGATCGGATGTGCCTGAAAGGTCAAGACCTCCAAATCCTGTCCGGCCTATTAAATGCTTTGGTAATTCCAACGCATGGATTTTTCCGCCGCACTTACGCCAAGCGTCCATGTCCATCCATTTGGACTCTCCCTGCACCCAGACATTCAACTCACGCCGCAGAAAGTTATTTTGTGCAGCTGGCATCTTCTCTGCACGCTTGGCCTTCATTCGCAGATCATCTATCTTTTTCGAGACACCGAGATTTGGATTTGCCTTTATCCAACATGCCTCGTCACGCCAATCATCACCATCATCAATGGTAAAGATAATCCCAAACCACGTGTCGTCAACAAACGATCCATCTTTAAATCCCTCCAGCACCTTGCGGGTATATTCATTCTTCTCAAAGCAGATGCTCTGACGGTCCATGCCCGCCGTGGTGATGGCCACCAGCAACGGTTGCCTGCGTGATCCCGTGGCAGTTTCGAGCACATCCCACATCTCGCGACTTTTCCAGGCATGGACCTCATCAGCCAGGACGCCATGAACGTTCAATCCATCGATGCTGTCTGAGTCAGCGCCCAACGGTTCATACTTACTGGCGCTGGCTTCCATGTGCAAGTTGTCTTTATAAATCTTGATATGCTTTCGGAGTGCGCGATTCTTTTTGACCATTCGGATCGCTTCGCCATGCACAATGCGTGCCTGGTCACGTTTGGTGGCCGCGCTGTAGACTTCCGCGCCTGGCTCGCCATCGAAAAATGCCAGATAAATTCCGGTCGTTGCCCCATGTGTTGACTTTCCGTTTTTACGAGCGACTTCCTCATACAAAGTTCTGAACCTACGCGTGCCATCTGCTCGCATCCATCCGAACACATTCCAATCGATAAACTGTTGCCACGGCTCCAGATGAAGAAATTCTCCGGCCCACTGTCCTTTGGAATGCTTCAGCAAACTAGCCATGTGTATCTTTCGCTCAGCTGCTTCGCGGTCAAAATACAGTCCCCGCTCATTTCCATGCTTTAAATCGTGAAAATATCGCTCGCAAGCAAGCCTTACCCATTTACAAGCGATGATTTTTCCGTCTACAACATCCAACGCATATTGTTCTGCGGGATGCAATGCCTCCTTCCTGGCATTTCCCATTTCACTAAGCTACCTTTACTTGTTTTCCAAACAGCATCTTTTCAAGTTCTTCTTCATCGCTTGGTGTTTCCAACTTGATACGTGACCGGCTCGAAGGCGTCATTCCGAACTCAGCATAAAACTTCTGCACTTGATCCATCGAGCGCTTCTTGATCGCAACCCACGGATTTTGATACATTCCACCTTTATCAGACATGATGACTTCACCTTCTTTTTCCAGCTTATTGCAGGCCTTCACATAATCTGCCCAAGCGGTGCAACATACAGCGAGCGCTGCGCGATCAATATTCGAAATGATCTTCAATGCATGAAGTTCTAAAGTAATCCGTTTCCATTCAGTGCGCGCAACTCCTTTGAGGTGTGGCGGACATTCGGGAATGACAGACTTCGGCTTCGGCTCTTTATTGTTCAAGGCTCGTTTGCCTGGGTTGCCCTCCAGCTTTTTCATTTCGGTCGGCAATGGTTTTCTGCCCCTCACAACTCCTCCAGTTCAGGCATCTGCCCCGTCATTTGAAAAAAGCGCTCTAGCGCCACAGACACATATCTGGGATCATTGTCCATCGTGCGGCAGATTCTTCCCAGCCGTTCACAGGCGGCCAGCGTTGTTCCGGATCCCGAAAATAAATCAAGTACAACCGCGCCAGGCTGACTTGAATTCTTGATCGAGCGCTCGACCAATTCAAGCGGTTTCATGGTTGGATGCTCTTCGCTTTTCTTTGGTCGGTCAATAAACCACACATCGGATTGTTTGCGGTCCGTAACTTCCACCAAGCGCGCGGCCTTCTCGTTCCAGCCATACCACATCGGCTCGAACTGGGTGTGATAATCCTTGCGGGATAAAACCAATTGATCTTTAACCCAAACGATTGTCGACGACCAATGAAAACCACGCTCACGCAGCCAATGATCAATGACCGGCCACTCCTGAGCGCTCATCACCAAATAGATGGGCGCGCCTGGTGCGCTGAAATCAAACAGCATGCCGGTAAATTTTTGAACAAACTCAGGAAAGTTTTTACCAAGATTGTCATTGTTCATCGTGCGAACTTTGTAGCCTTGAGCATTATCGGCACCGACTCCGCCACCATAGTTAACATTCCACGGCGGATCGCCCCAGATCATCTGCGCAAGAATTCCAGCCATCAACTTGGCAACATCGCTGTGCTGTGTTGAATCGCCGCACATGATCCGATGCTTTCCACAGCGCCACACCTGGCCAACTTTTACCTGCCACTTTTCTTGTAATTCATCGGCTCGATCCAGCTCCGCGCCCGGATCTTCCACGACCGGTTGCGTTTCTGCAGAAACACCAACGAGATCATCCAACTCTGCGGGCTCGAAGCCGGTAAAGAGGTCACCTACTGAGCTGGATAATTCGCGAAGCACATCTTCATCCCATCGGCTGAACTCAGCCACTCGATTATCTGCAATCCCAAATGCAGCAGCGGTCGCCGGATCATCATCAACATAAACAACGGCGATATGACTCCAGCCCAGCTGCTTCGCGGCTCGATACGTGCCGTTGCCCGCTTCCACTTTTCCATCCTGCAGGCGATTGGCTACGATCGGTTTGCGCTGGCCGTAGGCTTTCAGGGAAGCGGCAATACGCGCCACATCATGACCCACACGCGCATTGGCGGGATCTTCATGCAGGTTTTCGATTGGCACGATCAATGGCCACAGACTCTCAGCAATGTAGGAAGGATCGTTCATAGTTTCTCTGGCATCTGACCGGTCATCAAATAGTAGCGTTCCAACGTTGCGGCAATATAGCCAGGGTCAATATCTGCAGCTCGACATGTGCGGTTCAGGATTTCGCACGCGATCAATGTGGTGCCGGATCCATTGAATGAGTCAAAAACAATTTCATCTGGCTGTGTATAAAGCAAAATATGCCGCGCTGGGATTTCCAACGGGAAAGCCGCCACGTGGCTGTTGGCACCGGCTGTGCCTTTGATGTCGGTCCAATAAGAGCGTAGCGCCCATTTTTGTTTTGTCCGTTCCTGGCCGCGGCTCTTGCCTGCTCGGTTGTAATAAGTTTCCAATAGCTGCACATCTTTTTCATTGAGCACATCGCTGAAGTCAATCGGCTGACCTTCGTCACTTTCAAATGTTCCGATGAATTCAGAATGCTGATCAATTAAGTCCGTCTTTGGAGAGACTGAGGCCAGTTGGCCTTCTTTCAACCAGTGCCGGATATGTCGCAAATTCCAACCAAGCTTGAAGAATGCATTCATCCATTTATCGATCAATAAAAGCACCTGGCGTTTCTTGCGCTTATCGAATGATGTTGTAAATCCGGTGCCAGTATTGATCACAATGCGCGACTCATCCACGCGCACGACTGCTGCCATCACGGCCGCGGCACGCTCGATAAATTGATTGATCTCGGCTTCGCTCTTTTCGCGCTCGTAGTCTTTTCCAACCCAATAAGGTGGCGATGTGATCCCAAGTGCGGCAATGCCATGCCAACCCAACCCATTAACATCCAACTTCGTTGTATCGGCACAGACTAGAAGATGCTTGCCGAGTTTCCAGACCTGACTTTCAGCGGTCTGCCACTTCTCGCGCAGTTCCGTGAGCTTATCTTCTTTGCCATCTTGCGGCCCAGGGTCCACCAGCAATCCACCGCCACGTTCACCAAGCAAGTCACGGATTTCAGCATCAGTGAAACCCGTAAACAAATCTTCAATGGTCGGGACAAGCGCACCGAGCGCATCGAGATCCCATTCGCTTAATTCGCTCAGACGATTATCTGCGATGCCGTAAGCTGCAGCAGTAGCTGGATCATCTTCTACGAAGACAACAGCAATATGACTCCAACCCAATCGTTCTTTGGCTGCAAGCCATGTACCGTTGCCTGCCTCAATCTTGCCATCCTGCAGTTTGTTGGCAATGATCGGTTTGCGCTGGCCATAGGCCTTTAGAGACGCAGCAATCCGGTCCAATGCATGGTTCATGCGTGCATTGGCCGGATCAATGTGCAAGCTGTCAATTGGAACCGCGAGGCTTCGAAGCCCCTCGGCGATATAAGATAGATCATCCATTGGATACCGTCACTCTATTTCCAAAAAGCATTTGTTCAAGTTCATGTTCTGCATCAGGCGCTTCAACTTTCACTCGTGATCGACTCGATGGTGTCATACCAAACTCTGCGCCAAGTTTATTGAGTTGATCGAGCGCACGATTTGCGATCGACAAGTAAGGATTCTGAATAATGTTGCCTGCTGCCGTTTTGATGATCTCGCCTTTATCGCGTACCATCTTTTCGGCTTTCAGCCAGCGAACGTAAATCACGCAATACATGGCAAGTGCATCTTTATCGATTGTGGTAACCAATCCAAGTGGATGCAAATCGCGAACGATCGCTTTCCACTTTTCTTTTTCATCGTTACTCAAACTTTCCGGTGGCCGAGGCATAACGACTCTCGGCCGTGGTTCCGCATGGTTCAATGCGCGCTTGCCTGGATTGCCTGCCAGTTGCTTGAGTGCTGTTGGTTTTGGTTTTCTGCCTTGCATTCATATGCCTACCCCCCCTGCCTAATTTCGCGGGTGCGCGCACATGACTGCCCCGCCGGTCGTTTACCCCAGCGCAAAACATTTTTACCCCCCCACCCGTCTCGGCTTCGAGCCATCAACATAATGTTTTTTGTTGTCGCATCGCCGACATAGCCCCTCGAGATTGCTCCAATCATCAGAGCCTCCTTGTTTCCTTGGGATAATATGATCAACGACCTTCGCTAGCACACTCAGCTTATGCAGACCAAATGGATTCACACAATATGGATGCGCTTTGAGATATGGATCTCTAACATTCTTCTGCCAGTCATATCCATAGCCTCTATTTGTTGAGTTGGGTCTGTTATCAGGCAAACGAGGGAGACGATGCTGTTCACACCGACTCCCTTCATAGACCAGGTTCGGACATCTAAACACAGCGCATGGACGCGGCGCTCGTCTCGGCATTTATCCGCGCGAGTACGAATAACTCAATAACGGCACTTGTGACGCCTTCAATGCATCATATGCAGGCTTTGATTGTGTGATCTGTACGACAAAGCCAAGCATAAATAAGATTATGGTCGTTATCTGTGCGGCGTATCCGTTGAGAATATCAAACGAAATTTGTGGTTGAAACACGCCGAAATAGACCAATGCGATGAACGCCATTAGATTCAGCCCTGCCGCCCACTGCGATGCAGTGCTATCCTGTGCAACATGTATGATCTTCAGCAATTGCACCAGCACAGCCACCAAGTTAGATACACCAACCAATGATGCAAAGCCCAGCGCAATCTTTACAATGACGCCAAGCACATCAGGCGGCAATGTGATCTGAGCGCTGCCCAGGGCATGGACAGATATAGGCGCAAAAAGAAACGATATGACCAGCATGATGCTAATCAACCCGTAACCAAGAAAGATCCTTTTCATTTCGATTCTCCTTTAATTTGATTGACTAATGGAAACAAAAACACCCGACGCCATCAAGGCGCCGGGTGCATCATTTCCGACAACGTGTCCCGGTCTACACCAGGACTGCAAATAATATTCGATTGTGCTTCAACCTCCTTTCGTTTTTATTATACATCCACTAATGGAAAATGTTCCATCAAACGGACATATGCTTCACTTGGTTGTTCATTCCAATCAACCCACTTCCCACAAATCGTGCAGACAATTCCACTACATGCGCCAATGATCGCGCGTGCGCGCGCTGGGGGCAACTCCGACGGCGTGTCACCACGTTCAGTTGATTTCTCATAGAGATACAAGGCCGAGATTGTTCCAACGCCGTGCGTCACGCGTCGCACTTCACCCAACACATGTTCATGTATCTTTGGCGATGGCCAGAGCCTGCGATCATTCGCTGGCATATTATTCCTCTTCTTCTGGCGACGGCAGACCTCGCCGCAATGATTCAAGCTCCGCTTGATATTGCCTGATAATCTCATTGTGTTTTTCTCTTGAGATCAAAATGGGCACATATATACTGACTGGATTGACTTTACTTTGCTCCGCTGTCAATTTGGCTACTTCCTCGCTTACAAAGGTTACACAATAAATAGCGTCATCGCCATAGAATTGAGTAAATTTTGGATAAGCGCTTGTTTCAGGTACATCGACGCGAAGCATAGGTTTCCCTAGCATCTCGCTTTTAACGACCAGTCCAGCAACAACCTTGTGTCCCATAAGTTCAACAATTGCCCATTGGCCAGCATTATCGTTTGACATATTCAATTCTCCTGCACCAAACCGGTTATATCAACCAACCAAATATCACGTTGTTTAAGAGTTACCAAATTTACAACGCGGACCTGAGTTCTGCCAGGATTACCAATTACTTCAATCACACGTCCGAAGTAATCACGCCCGTTGGCCCTATATTGGATCTTCTGATCAGGCTTCAACATTGACTTCGCCACGTTGTGGATATTGTCATTCACGCGCTTACGCTCAGCCAGCAGCCGGCGCAGGACCTGCAGGGATGGGAGATTATTGATTGTCATGGGCACACCTTTGAACCGTCAAAGGTAGCCAATGACGCGCTGTCCACCCACGCGCGGACTGAGTCTATTCTAGCGACGCGGATGAACTTGATATTATCAGCATCAACGCATGGCTCATGCAGATATAGCACTTTTTGTTGGTCTAAAATGAAATCGCCAGAACCAACCAGGACAGATGCCAGGTTCGGAGAGGCGTACATTTTTGCGATGGCTACCGTGTAAAGCCAGTCATATCCATCCGACCATTGGTAAGGGCGCTCGATGCCGTTTGCCTGCCGGAACATGATGACGGGTCCAGGTGTCGACGGAAAGTCTGATCCTGAATAACTCTCGCTGTACGGATAGGTTGTCCCGGCCACGGTATAAGGGACGTCGGTCTGATAAACAGATGTCGCCGCAATCGAAACCGGAGCGCAGGCGGTCAAGAGTAGACCTACAATCAAGCATAATATTTTTTTCATAAGGAACCTTCCGTTTCCACAGCAACGTTGGCCACCACAAAATTGACGGCCACATGTGCATTCAAAATACCTACCATCATTCGCGCCACCGTACTGGCTAGCCTACTTTCCAGCCAATCGCGATTGTAAGTATTTCGACATCCCACATTCAAAGTGCCATTTGCAAAATGCACGGGGGCCGTATCTCGCACCCAGGTATCAAAGGATGCTTTTGGCATCTCCATTTCCAGCTGACCAAGCACAGATTGCCAAGCTTGATCGATCTTCGGTGTTACCGTTTCATCGGCCAAGCACCCATCAATATCTGCTACGATCTCATCTTGCTCAGTATCCGGATGTTGGTTACGAATATGCTTTCCAAATGCCGCCTCGTCGCTGCCGAATTCCTGCTCACAGATCTCACACTTGAAAGTCAACAGCCCAACAGCTGCCAAATAATTCTGCGGCAGGATGCTTGCATAATCGCGCAGGCATTCAGCGTTTGGGTTTTGCCAAGACCTCGTGCCAAAGGCCTGAAGACGCCGATACACAAATGCCGCAGGAGCCGTCAATCTTTTTTGGCGCATGGCATGAGCCAGATATCCCAGCACAATGGTCTCGGTCAAACGCTCGATCGGTAGCCCGCTGGCATTGACCGTCTGACCATTGAACAAAATTCCGGTCTGTTCGAGCAGAGTCAAAACTTTTGACTCTGGCGCTTCTGAAGAAGGAAGGAAAGAATCTAAATTTATTAAGTTAATATCTCTTTCTTTCTTAAGAGGCGAAGGTAAAAAATTTTGACTCTCGTCTTTTTCGGCTTCCAGTTCCAAAACATCAGGCTGGCCGGCTATTGCCGGGATTTGTTGTGGTGTTGCAAATCCCATTACAAGTTGCCTGCCTGCATTTGTAAGAACATATCCATCACGCAAACCCTGCCGGATTATCAATTCAAGCCGCGCCAGATCATCCAGATATTGCGCTGCAGTTGGCTTACTGATCGCTGTATGAGCCGCCAACAAATCGCGCCCCACAGGTTGCGGATCGTAGATCATGAGCACAATCAACACCCAGAACGAGCGTTGAAATCGATGGCTTTCGAGCAGACGTGCCAGGACTGGATCTATTGGTTTTGCTGGCATTATTTACGCTCCACCTTCTCAGCAGCTTTTAGATCGACTGGAATAGGTTTTGATTTGATCTCTTTGCGAACCAAACAAGTGCGTGTATGACCGCTATATTTGAACCGGTCAACGAACGTTTCACCACACTCACAGCGATATATTTTCGCTGGAGCGTCGCTGCTTGTCGCTCCCAGCGTCGCTGATTGTTTCGCTGAGCGACTTTTGAGCGTCGCTGCCTGTCGCTGAACGTCGCTCCCAGCGTCGCTGAACGTCGCTGAAGCGTCGCTGGTTTTCGTTTTAGCGACGCTCAGGGTTGTTCCAAGCGACACTAAATTATTATCAATCAGGCCCACCAGTGCGATTGCAATATCCATTGCCGATGACCACAGGAGAGCCCAGATGGCTTGCAGCCACCATATCCCCATCAAAATATCCTTCGACATGCTCAGGAAATTTGCAGGCGCGATCAATAACGGCGACATCGCGAGCAGAGTATAAAAAGCAATGCGTGCATATCTCGCGGATTTGGCTGCCTTGCCTTTATTCAGATATTGCTCAGCTTTCGCTTCGATGGCGGGTAACCTAGTGGCCGCAAACGCCAGCGAGAAGTTCACAACTGCGCCGGCTATTAATCCACCGATCAATCCGAGTGGGATATCAATCGCGCCTAGATGTACTGTGGTCAGGCCGCCATCCAGCAACTCGCCCGCTCTGGCGTATTGCGTAGCCTGGAATGCCGCCGCTCCATATAGCAGTATGTTCCCAAGCGACGGCAGTTTGATGTTGGGTGGTTTATTGTTTGGTTTCTGTGGCATCATCATTCTCCGTGAATAGATTTCCTTGCTATGGCTCATCAGTAGGCCGCTGAACTGAATGTTCGTCAAGCCAGCGTTTATTCTCTTTGTCAATAAGCCGCTCCAATGTACGCGCCTCGATCAAATCCGATTGTCTGTGCTCACGAAACCATGCGTCTTGATGAGCGCGCATCTTGATTACTGTTTGGCGATATTCTTCATCGGTCATATTTGCACCTACATCTTCCTGAAATAATCCAGGAATAACTGCGCCGGCGTGGTGTGGGGTGGAATAACCCTATCCGCGAAGATCTCTTCTGCCAAAGCATCCAGACCCGGCGTGCGCAGATCCTTCACCGCCACACATCGACCCGTGGTCAAGTTCTTTATCAACTCGATTTCGCTGCGGATGCCTCGGCTGTATCTGCGGACCTTTCCTTTCTTCGGCCCACACCGCCTGATGCGCTTATTGCGCACAATGACTCTGCGCTCGACCCAACCGGTTAGCGGATTTTGCTCCTCGGCCTCGGCTTTGGCTTCCAGCCACCAGGCCAGGCGTAGATCATAGTCAGTGTCAAACATGGCTCATCCAGCTACACCCATATTTAGGGTTTGAGACGGTTTGAGATTGGTTTGAGCCATTATTTGCGGGTTTGATGCGGTTTGAGCGGTTTGATGGTTTGAGACCAAATCTGCCAATTTCGCAGTTACACAGCGTGCATTACCTTGCTTTGGGTCCTTGGCTACCCAGCCACGCGCTTCATAATTTTCAAGCATCGAGCGCGCTGGCCATTCATCAAGCCCCCACGCTTTCAAGAGCGGGATTGTCATTCGCCCCTGGGCTTCCTCGAGTGACCGTTTCACCAGCAATGCTTCGTTCTCTGGGAGGGGTGATACTGCCGGCATGTTGACAGCGAGCCATTCCTGTTCCTGCTCGGGAGTCACAAAATAAAACTGCATCGGTGTATAAGTATTGGTGCGCAACACACCACGACCCGCAGGTTTTCCGATCACCCACTGTCCCCAATGATGCGAACGTGTCACTACTTTGCCTGAACCTTCATCGATCATCGGCAGGGCAATGCGGGTTTGCAGCATATCGTTGACCTCGGCGGGAATGACATCCTTATGCCATTCGTGACCAGCCATCACAATATGCAATCCCCACTTACGACCTTCACGCAAGAGCGCGCCAAGTTCCTTGAACACACGTTTATCTTGCAGAGGCGTGCTCGCTTCATCGATGGCCAGCAAAATGCGGGGTAACGGAGATGCGACCATATTGAAGGCATCCAGATCAGCGGGCGGAATGCCGCCATTCGCCACGGCTCGAAATTGCGCCGAACGATCTTCCAGCGCGCCCTTTAGATGCGCCATCAAAGATAGGAGTTCATCGATAGAGACAGCTACCGGATGAGCGGTCAGAGAATTCCATACATCTGGATTGAATGTATGCGCCTGCGAGTCGGCCAGATAGAGCTTCCATCCAAAGGCCCGCGCCTGGTGAGTGATCAATCGCAAGATCGTGCTCTTGCCTTGCTCCTGCGCCGCGCCGATGATCACGTTCTTCATTAATCGCGCAGCCAGGCTTACATCGCCGCGCATTCCAACTCCCAACCGGAAAACATCCCGCTCGCCGAAGCCCGGGAAATTCACCATCTTAGGCAGGGTCGGCTTCTTGCCGAACAACATGCAATAGCGCATCCCGGTATGGTTGGCCGCGATCACAGGAATGGACAGGCGTGTATTGAATGCCGCAGAGAGCGCCGTGGAGAGCTGGTGAATCACGTTCGGGTTCTCGTATGCATCCAGTTTGCCGCCCAGCGCCAGCGTATCCATTGCGGCCACCAGCCAAACATTTCCGTTATGCTCGGTCAGCGTATATTCGGTAGGCGGCATCAAGCCCAGATCGTTCACCATAACCTGTTGGATGACGAGCGCCGCAATCTGAGCGTGTTTCGAATATGTACTGAGATCAGACATCATTCCTCCACCAACTTGCTTTCCGCTTCATCCAGCACCGGAGATAGCGCGCGCGCCTCGTTCATAATCTGCACTGACGGCGCGCCCATCTGGCCACCCGCAAATTTGCCAAGCAAATTCTTTCCGGCCTGTGCGTATGGAGTCGGCAACTGGCTGACGATCTCAGCAATGGCATTCCCGCGGTTGATATCCGATTGTTCTTTCGAATCGATCGGCGCATAACGGATCACTTCGCCACCGGCAGTCACTTTGACGATTCCAGTCTCCATCTGGTCAGGCTTGATAAAAACAACTCCACCATCGGGAAGTTCGCGTTGAAGCGTCTGTGTTCTGCCATGTTCATCGCGCGCATGGGTGCGGGTCTTGATATACGTGACCAGGCCTCGGCCTCCAACATAGGCCAGGGCAATCATGAGCGCCCAGGGACCAAATCCACGCAATAAATTCGTGGCGGCAGCCTGCTGGGTTGCCAGCTGTACCTTTTGTACTTCCGCGTCCTGGATCTGTGCATTGCGATTGACAGCTTCTGCGGTCCAGGTTGCGGCGGGGATTGCCATCGTGGCAGTCAGAGCATTTGACATTTGTGTTTCCGCCGCATTGGTTTGTTGTGCGATCGCGGTCATGGTTTCCGCCGCATGAGCAGTTGAGAGCGCTACAACAGCCTGAGCAGTGTTGGCATCTGCAGTCGCAGTGGCATTCAAATGATTCGCATCTACTGTGGCTTGCAATGCCATCTGTTCAGCCTGAAGTTTCTGACGATCCAGATTCGCTTGATTGGCATCCTGCGTCAATATCAACGCTTGTTGATTTGCTGCAGATGTCAGAGATAAACTTTGTTGATATGCCACCTGGGTATATGAGAAATCCATGATGCTCATGGTTGGTGTACCTTCAGGCGGCTTCGGGGACGGTGTCATTTGTTTGTAAATAACGGCCGCTGTCGCTTGTGCGACTGCATCCTGCACGGGACCGGATTGATTTACTCCAACCAAATACATACTGACGCCGGCCAGGATGGGTAGGGACAGGATTGCGAGTATGAACCACAAATTTATTTTCTTCATATCACCCTCGCCTATATTTCAATGTTTAGATCGTCGTCATCAGACTGATTCGGCTGAAATGTTGCCGTTGGTCGTTCCGCCTGCGGAAGCCGCCCGCTCAAGGCCAGCAACAACATATCCTGCCGCGATAGCTTCGGACCTACAGACTGGCTGCGCTGAAATTGGGCGTTCGGACCGGCTTGCCAGCGTCCTGCCTGTGTCTGCCGTTTCCATAATCGGTAAGCCTTGCGAACTTCATTGAATGCGGCCACGCCAAAACCGATGCAAAACCCACCGATCGCAACTCCAAGCAGCCAATTCATGCCCGCGCTTAACCAGGTCGTGACGGTCGGGCCGGCAGCTATTTGAGTCTGTCCCTGCGCGACTGCGGCAGAGATAGGGTCATAATTTCCAACAGCAAAACTCACCGCGATGATGGTAATGAATACTGCACCGAACAAAACGAGACCACCGATATTTTTCATGCGTTCATTCCTTCCTTTCTTTCCAGACAATCCAAAGCATCCAGTAATCATCATCTCGATGGATAAGCCAGCTCTCACAATATCTGGCCTTTTTGCTGGCCTGCTCTACATAAATCGCAACATCAGGCGGATCGTTCTTTCGGACGATCACGTACCGGTGGAGGCCGAGACGACTGACGTCGTCAAGCAGAATGCGGTCGTAACCGATCCAGGCCAGCGGCTTATCAACAGGCCGGATGTTTGAAGCGTTCACCACAATTGGTACATTCATAAATGCCATGCTCGCTATCTATCGGTTGGGTTTCATCGCTCAGACACCAGGGACAAGGCACAGGGTCCGTCAATTGATTTGAGTTAGCCTGATCATTGGCACGTGCACTGATCGAGAACAAACTCGCCACACCGCTCGGATATTTATTATTCATAACTCCTCCACTTTTTCGATTACACGATGGGTATCTTCGGCCCTGATTGTCAGTTCGACTGAAGCCTGTTCGATTTTTCTGGCTTTATCATCCACGCGAATGGTCAGCTTCTCGGCATAGACTCTCTGTTTCTTTGCAATGAAATAAACAGTCGGATATCCGTTCTTCTCGCCCCAGGTTTCTGCTGCGGCCTTATCACGAATCCCTGAAAGCATCGCCGGATTTTTCAGCGCCGGCGCGCTCTGAACTTCAATCACCTTGATTTTTGTTTTCATGTTTCACCTTCCTGGCCATCTGTGTAAGATCGCCAATTGGCGGCTCGATCATCTTGCCGATCATCCTGACTAGCTCCACGTGTCCATTGCGGACCCTGTACTTAGGCTTTGGGAAAGTCCAACCTTTCTTCGATAACTTGCCTCTGCATTCGGGTCCCATCCCGATTGCGATTGAGAAAGGATCCGTCAGTGGCCGATGACATCTCGTGCAATGTGGACTATTCATATCAATTCGCTTTGAACAAATTCATTTGCGGACCGAACATCTCACCGCCGCGCTGTCGCAAATTGCGCGCCCGCTCTTCCATCTCACGTGCCCGGCTTACATATTCAGCCGCGATTACTTCGATATCATTCATGTCTGTGGCCAACCAATAACCATCTAAACTGCTCGATGAAACGATCAGATCAATGTCGCGGCATTCTGAGATGACATCGCGGATGCGCCGGTCGAAAAGATTATTATTTGAGCGGTTGGCTGCCGCCTCACGACCGAAAATGTTTTCCACCAGTTGCCAGCGGCTAATCCGGTGATCCCTGCCTTTGTGGAAGGTCAGGATGAAGCGCACACGTTCTGTAAGTTCGGATTTGGTCAGTTCTGGGAAATCATCAGTCATTGCTTCTTTCCTTTCTCCGGTGTTGCTGTGGAAACGGACTTGATCTCGGCATCCCATTCATCCGCTTTCTTGATCAAGGATTTGGGAATCTTCACGCCCCAACCATCCGCATAATCTTTTGTCAATGTGTTGAGAATGGCAGCCATCGATTGCCGCGTGTAATGCGAGCAAGCGTCTTGCATAAATCGCCACACCAATTCGCGTCGCTCGAAGTCAGCTTCTGTCTCTGCGGTTGCCTTCTTGCCTTCCAGCCATTCATCCGGGATGCGATCATCGATGCCGATGCTCCTCCAGTTATTGAGTTTTCTCAATGCTTTGATCGGCACGCCATCAAATATCGATTTAGCTGCAGCAGTAAACTCCCACATTAATTCCTTGCGGCGAATGCGATAGATCCGCATCATGCGCATCTCGGCTTTTTCTTTTTCGGTCTTCTTTCCGCCTTTACTTCTGCCTCGGGATGTTTTGTCCAATTTATCGACCGCCTGGCCGGTGGCCACCACCAGTAGATGATCGCCGTTTACTCCATCAAATCCCCATTGTGATGCGTAGCGATCCGCCGCGCTTCTTGGAAGTAATCGCAAACCCGCATGATGATCGGCAAAGATTTTTTTATGGGAATTTTCGTAACCAACCAGAAGCACATAACCGCCATCTTCACCTTTGTTATAGATGGGGATATTCAAATTCTTGCTGGCCTGATTCAACAGATGCAATTCCCAGGCTATATATTTGCGCTCATAACAAATCTTTAGACCGCAGTAATGTGTCCCGCGTATTTGTGTGTAAAAAGGACATGCATTGCAGGCCGGTGGATTGTTAAGATGTTCAAGCTGGCTTTCATATTTAGCCGCTCCCTGCTCACTCATTCGCGGCAATAGATCGTTTGGAAAACGCTTCATATCCAGCGGCCAGCCGCGCCACCCAGCTCGCGGTTTCCCGTTTTGATTACCATCGCTCCATAATTCCACTGTACTATCGAGATGATCAATCTCTCTTTCGATCACAGCCTCGGGCATGGATTTGCCCGCTTCCCGGTCGATCCGCTTAAGTGTTTTCTCGATTATTTCCGGAGACGCGATCTTTTGCATGGAATGAAATAAGCGAGCAGTGCCTTGTGAGATCGTTCCAGAGTCCAATGCGGTTTGAACATTCTCCGGAAGTTCCAATAATCTGACCATGCCGCGCACTGTTGCATCACTCATTCCAAACAATTCGCCGGCGTCTTTGCTGGATGCCTTGAATTCATCCATATAGCGCTTCATGGACTTTGCTAATTCGGTCGGCGCCAGGTCCTTACGTTGGACGTTCTCGGTCACAGCAAAGCGATATATCTCTTGATCGGTAAGTTCTTCAATGTCGATCGGCATGTAGATGTAACCGTTATATCGGTCTGCCAGGCCTGCCTGTTTGTAATTGGCATTCAGCCATTCAAAAGCTTTGCGTCGTGAATGCCCAAATGCCAGTTGCACCGATCCATCTGGCATCTGTCGCGCGGTCGGCTTCTGCAAGAGACTGTCCGCAGCGATACTGCGCGCCAGCTTCTCAATATGTTCGGCATCATCGATGGTTCGTGGTTGATATGGGTTGTCCTTGATTGCCGTAAGTGCGATTTGTTGCTCCATGTTTTGCTCCTTCCGTAGCAAAAGAAAATTTATATGATGGCTTCCTCCCCATACCTGCGCCGGCACTTAACCGGCACAGGCTGGCTAAGGAGAAGAGAGGGCTAACTGCCTGGGTCGACTGCCCCAGGGCTTCGGAAATCAGGCCGCCACTTGCATCGCCTGCTCGCCTTCAAAAGATTCCCCGCGCTGTCATCAAGCCAGCCCACCAACTGCGACCAGCGCCTTTCTTATGTTGCAATGGGCAAATTCCGGCGTGTGTCATGATCAGCGCAGGGAAAATCGAGCGCGCGGATGTGCGCCGCGTGACAGGCTGCGCTATTTGGCAGTTGACTGTCAGCACTACACCGCTCGAAAAATCAAAATAGAGTTTCGAATGTACGAGCCAGTGATCCCGTTCATTATGCGGTTTCCCTTTCCTGTCTCGATTGTTAATGTGCCCTTCCGATTTAGTGCGCTGCGTTGATCAATTTATGTTCGATCTGCATCGCGGCTTTTTGAATTCGTGCAAGCCGTACTGAAAGTTCCAATGGGATGATCGGCTTGTTATTCTCTAGTTGTGTAATCAAGCAGTCGGTTTGCTCTGTCACATCTTGTGCCAGTTTGATTGCATCCAGTCGCGCCCAATCGGCATCATTTGGCCAACGTTTTTTGGGTGTCATGGAGAGCCTTTCGGACTCTCTCGCGTTCAACCATATAGCGGACAATCGAACCAACGATCATGGGTGTTCCGCTGGCTGCGAACGCGATTAAGTCAATGAAAAATGAATTCCACCAAATGAATACATTCAACAATCCAGCACCAATAATCGTGACAAACACACCGATCACTACCAATAAGCTTGTAAAACCTTCCTGCTTATTTCCGAGTTTGTCTACAATGTGGTCAAAGTAAATTCCAAAGACCAGCAACCCGGCCAGGATTAGAAAACATGCAATTTCCGCTTCATATCCGATTCCGTTCCCGATCAAGACTGTACCTGGCATTCCTGTTATCCTTTGTTTATGAAAAAAGAGCGACCACCACCAGAAAAATCTAGCCGATCCTGCATCCGCGCGCTCGCAAAGAAATAAAATGTGAATCGCGGATCACGTCGTACCCGGCGCTTTCTCGTGCCTGCGCTTTCGCTACGACGGCATCGATGCGAGCATTCAATTTTTTTGACAGGTCGGATTGATTATCAGGAAATAAAATCAGATTACGCTGTTGTGACTTTCCACCCGAACGCGCAATCTCCACGCTCTTACTCAACTGGTCATCATCCTTGAGCAGTCCATCACTCCGGAGGCGGGCTATGTAGTAATCCACAACCTGAGTGGAACGAAACTTGAGCACGCTCATCAGATATTCGCGCGTGGGCGCATACCCAAATTGACTGCGATAAGCGCGGATAGCGCCCAGAACTTCCATTTTTCGGCTATGTTTTTTACTTGTCATACCTTTGGTTCCGCTCATTTCGCAGTAGCCTTTCGAGGATGGCAAGATGGGCAATTTGGGTCGTCTCCAAAAAAAACTTTGCAAGTGCAAATCGAAGTATGAACTGCATCCCTGCCTGCGGCCTTGGCCAGGCCCAGCAGAAAAAAGAAGCCAATGATCTGAATAAAGCAGACACCACCTAGAAGAATGTAATTTGGATTATTGAAGATTAAATCGAGCAGGGAAGCTATTTGCGCGTTCATGCCGCAACCCTCGTTTCTGGAGCAACGATTCGCCCCGGAATCAATTGACCATTCCGCCGTGCAAATTCCTGACGAATGAATTTGCGGATCATGCTGCTGCGTGAAGGAACTTCGCCATCAACTGTGTCGCTCTCACACATTGCGTCCAGCATCTCAACGGTTTCGATATCCATTTTGGTATTCACAAAAGTTTTTTCTTTTTCAGTTGCCATGCCTGTTTTATCCTAGTAATTTATTGACTACCTTATGTCGTTTATTGACGACAATATAATACCATTGTAAACAATTGTCAAGTCGTGACGACAAACCCGAAGCGACCTAATGATATGTTTTATGACAAAATGTCAGCACTTAATAACATGGATTTTTCAGACTGGCTTCTTCAAGAAATGAGCAAGCGCAATTGGTCTCAAGCTGATTTTGCTCGGGCGTCTGGGCTTAATCGCCAAGTAATTAGCGATTATGTAAATAAAAGACGGTCCAACCCCGAACCAAATATGCTAATAGCAATTGCTCATGGATTAAGCATTTCCCCCATAAATGTTTTTCGCAAGGCTGGTTTACTCCCTGAAGGCGGAGATGATGCGTCTTTCAGCGATTGGCAGTATTTACTAAACCAACTCCCCCAAGATGAGCAAGAAGAGCTCCGTCAGATCGCATTAATGAAGATCGAAAAGCGAAAGAAAGAATCTGAAGTAAAAACACTCAAACCTAAGAAAGCGGGATAGATGAAATGAAATTAGAACAAATGGTAGTTGACATTTTTTACAAAATGGCTATACTTATGTCTGACAGATTCCCTGTTGTTACCCATACAACAGCAGGTGATAGACTCCCCAGGATTGCCGCGTCAGGTAAATCCTGGGTGATTATTTTAAGGGGACAATCATGAGCGAACGTGTTGCAGTATTTATCGACGGCGCTAATCTTTTGCATGGTATTGGGCAGGATTTCAACCGCATCAACATAGATTTTGAAGCTTTTGTAACTAAGTTGATCAATGGCCGCTCATTGACACGCGTCTATTACTACACAGCTCTCCCCGATCAGACTCGCGATCCGGAACGTTACACCAAACAACAAAAATTTTTGAATGCCCTTCAGCGTAAACCCTATTTCAGTGTTGTGTTGGGACGGCTTGAAGCGCGCTCTAATGGCGTTTATGTTGAAAAAGGGGTGGATATTTCCCTTGCCATAGATTTGCTTGATTTGGCTTATCACAACACTTACGAGACAGCCCTCATTGTTTCAGGAGATGGCGATTTCGCCAATGCAGTCAAAATCGTTCAGCGCATGGGAAAGCATGTCGAAAATGCTGCCACCAAGTCGTGCCTTTCCTATCACCTCCAGCAGACCTGCGATAAAACCATAATATTGGATGCAGCTTATCTGAATGGATGTTGGCGCGGGGCATAAATATGCCCTTGACAAGGCGCGAAGCAATTGCATTCGGAATCGTTGTTGTCATTGTAGCTGTTGTGTTTTTAGCCGGTCCGCGAATTCTCGAAAATTGGGAAATGGCATTCCTGGTTTTCATCGTCCTGCCGCTTGGAATCTATATCGCCACCGATCCGGAACGGCGAAAGAATCAGGAATAATTGATCAATGAATTGGAAGCAAATTTATGATCACATGGACGAGCGCGAACGGCTCGAAATGCTCAGACTCCTACTCAAGCGGGTCGAGCATCCGCGCCGCGTTTTGCGGCCGGCGCACCTGCTCTTTCCAGCCATGCTGGCGCAAATGATCCTGCTGTCTATTTCTTTTTGGATGAAGTCGTTTTCTCAGGCTGCGATCGGCAATTTGATCATTGCTAGCCTGGCTATGCTTCCTTCCGTGTTTCCGCAAAAGCGACGTTTCCAGGCACATTGGGTGAGGTCATTATGACAACAAGCCCCTTAAGTGTTATTCGGATTTAGTAAAGGTAGCTTGAAACCGACAAAAAGGATAGGATTACAAATAGCACACCTGTTTGATTGACAAAAGGTCACAAAAATGTTATTTTATAGTATATACACTATAATCCATGATTTGGACAGCCACAATGTGGATTATTGAATATTACCAAGCATCAAACGGCAAATGTCCTACTCAGGAGTTTTTGGATGATTTAAAGAAACGAAAGGAACTCCCACACGCCATTCGACTTATTAATCTACTTGCAGAACATGGCAATAATCTAAAACGTCCATATGTAGAGCATCTTGGTGGAGGAATTTACGAACTGCGAATTCGCGTCAAACGGCAGCAAATCAGGATTCTCTATTTCTATTTTTACCAGGAAAGAATAATCTTTTCTCATGGCATACGCAAAGAAGATGATGTTCCACCTTCAGAGATAGACAAAGCCCAAAAAAACAAGTCCGATTACTTCCTAAAACACGAAAGAAAACCATGAAACATTTAGATTATATAGCCCAGTTAGAAAGCGATCTAGAATATCAAGCCGAATTAGCTGAGCTAAAAACACATTTCGCCCTTGGTGATGCCATTATTCACGCTCGTATAAACAAAGGATTATCCCAAACGGAGCTCGCTGAATTGGTAGGGACCAAACAAGCAAATATTTCACGAATTGAAGCCGCCCTAGGAAATCCAACATTAAAGTTGATCAATAAGATACTTCGGGCCCTTGATCTTGATATGAAATTTGTTGCGCCAAATTCTACGACTTCATATAAAACCATTGCTAAATCTATTAATTATCAACAACCAGGTATACCAGTTAACAACTGGCCTACCAGAGCAAACATAAATTCATCATCATCGCAGATTACAGGAAAACTTTCAAAATGATACGCCCCATTTGGTCAGTTCTTTGCCAAAGCGCATCGTTTGATGCACAGACAAACAGCGTTAGCTTACTAAACATATTGGAGAATATCATGGTACTAGGAGAGCCCGATGATGAGCATCCTGTCGCCATACCAGCCGAGATGGTTTCTTTGTGGTCAAGAGAAAATATCACTTCGCCTGCTACTGGTTCGATGAGACTTTATTATATTGATCCGAACGGAACTCAATCCACTCCAATCTCTTTGGGAATAGATCTGTCCAAAGCTATTTATCATCGCACAAGAATAAATTTAACTGGGTTACTCCTGACAAAAAAAGGGTTGTATAGTTTCATTGTCGAATATCAA